>CESG01034023.1_pt1 | contig 26869 bp, 22 predicted proteins | sample 531121 | NCBI WGS metagenome assembly CESG01 (sample SAMEA2621287, study PRJEB7988) | marine metagenome | biome: marine biome (ENVO:00000447); feature: mesopelagic zone (ENVO:00000213); material: "saline water (ENVO:00002010), including plankton (ENVO:xxxxxxxx)" | depth 800 m
CGTGGCGCTGATCGTCGGGGCAATCTGCTCCGCAAGTATCGCCAAGGCCACACGGAAGATCCGCGACAGAATGGGTAGCGCCGCAGGCCGTTCGACCACTTGGGGTGCCTATGCCGCGGTGGGCGTTGACCTGCTGACCGATGGGTTGATGACCGGCGGCGGAGGAGCGGTGGCGCGCGAACTGGGGCTGCTGCTAGCCCTTTCTCAAGTGGCGGGCAACTTGCCGGGCGGCTTCGCCATCGCTGCCAATTTCCGCTCGGCAAAGATTCCGCGCGGGCGCCGGCTAAGCGCGCTGGCGATCTATCCGCTGCTTCCGGTGATCGGCGCGCTCGCGGGTTATACCATACTGGCCGGAGCCGGGGGTTTTCTGACGGGCTTCGTGCTGGCGGTGTTCGCGGGCCTGCTGCTGACCGCGACGATCGAGGATATAGTGCCCGAAGCCGACCAGCCCGAGGCCAAGCGCCGTATATCGAGCCCGTCCTTCGCGCTGGGCTTCGGGGCACTCCTGCTGACGTCGGCTTATCTTGGACGGTGACATGAGCCTTGCCGGCCTGTCGCTGTCCGCCCTCGTCCCGCTGTTCCTAGCCGGAGCTTTGCTCGTCTGGTTCGCGGGAGCACGGCTGGCGGGCTATGCCGACACGATATCGCGGCGGAGCGGCGTCGGACAGGTGACTATCGGCGTCATCCTGCTGGGCGCAGTGACTTCGCTGCCCGAGATCACCACCACCAGCGTCGCGGTAATCACCGACAATCCGCGCATGGCGGTCAACAATCTCGTCGGCGGGGTCGCTTTTCAGGTGGTCGTCATCGCGCTGGCGGATCTGTTCGTGGGCAAAACTGCGCTGACCAGCATGGTGCCGGGGCCGCGCGTCATGCTCAACGCGGCAGTCAGCATCGTTCTCCTGGTGCTCGTGGCGCTGGGCGTGATGGTGGGCGACTGGGAATTATGGGACAGCGGGGTCGGTTTTTTCCCGGTGCTGATCGCCACAACCTATCTCTTTTGCCTCTGGCGGTTAGGGAGGAGTGTCCCTTCGGGAGGCTGGACGCCGGAAGCCTTGCCGGAGGTAAGTCGACAAGAAGAAGCTCCTTCCGAGCTTTCCAATGTGCGCCTTGCCGCCGTCACCGTGACAGCAGCCGTGCTGATCTGTGCAGGAGGCACGCTCGTGACATTGGCGGCGGAAGGGATGGCCGAACAAACGGGTACCGATACCGGAGTGATGGGCCTGACCCTGCTCGCCTTCGCCACGTCACTGCCCGAACTCAGCACTGCGATTGCCGCGGTTCGCATGAGCCGCGTGGAATTGGCTATTGGCGATATCCTGGGAGGCAACATGTTCGATGTGACCCTGATCCTGCTCATCGATATCTTGGCAGCGGGTCCACTCGTATTCGGTCAGGTCGATCGCAGTGCGATGGTGGCCGCGCTCCTCGGCATATTACTGACCGTGCTGGTGCTGATCGGCCTGCTCGAACGGCGGGACAAGGCTATGCTCCGCATGGGCTATGATTCAATCGCCGTGCTGGTCGCCTATAGTGCGGGAATGGCGGCGATCCTAGGCGGCGTCTTTGCTGAATGACTGTCCGGCCGCGCGCACAGTTCCGAGGAACACCTGCAAAGCGGTTCCGTTAGACAAACATGCTTCATACCCCGATCCAATCATCGAAACCGACTGCCCCCTGGGATATCGTCACACAGCCCGGACCGGTACTCATCACCGCGGTACACGCGGGCCACACAATCCGGGAATCCCTCAAGCCCTGGCTGAAGATCGGCGAGGCGGAACGTTTGCGCGAAGAGGATCCGTTGACCGACTTTTTCCTGGCCGCCGGCGATACCGTAGTCCGGGCCAACCGGTCGCGCTTCGAATTCGATCTGAATCGACCACCCGAAAGTGCAGTAACTACCGATCCTGAAGACACCTGGGGGTTGCGTATTTGGAACCCTGCTTTGCCCCAAGAGGAAAAAGAGCGCTCTCTTGCGCTTCACCGGCAGTTCTACGACTGGATCGCTCAGCAGGTGGAGGCGATGATTGAAGAGCATGGGCGAATTCTCGTGCTTGATGTGCATAGCTACAATCACCGGCGAGAGGGGCGCGATGCGGAACCGGATGATCCACAGGTCAGCCCCGATATCGACCTCGGGGCTACTACCCTGAACAAAGATATTTACGGGGAACTGCTCGAAAGATTTGGTGATGCCCTGCGTTCGCGGCCGGTTGCCGGTCGGATTCCAGAGGTTGGCACCAATATTCGTTGGGAAGATGGCGGCCATTTTCCTGAATGGCTACATGCCGAATATGGCGATGCCGCCTGCGTTATGACACTTGAGTATAAAAAAATATTCATGGACGAGTGGGGCCAAACGGCCGACATCCTCGCCTTGCAGGATCTGCGCGAAGGATTCCTCGCAGCGGTAGAGGAGGCGCGCGAGTGGCTTGCCGCGCACCCCGCGCCCCATCACCCAGCGCGAGAAGCTGGGGCGCCAGCATGACCAACGTCGTACGGGATGAAAGAAGGCAGAGTATTGGCGACCAAGCACTTTGTGAGGCCGCAATCGGCGTCGATCGCGCGCTTGAGAAAATGGACCGCAAAATCGATTGGCTGGAGCGCCTGACCCCGGTCAACATCGATGCGATCTGGGACGGTTTTCAGGCTTCCGCCTTCCGATCGATGCCAGACAGCCAGTATGGGGAAGGGCTTGACCGGGATGCGCCGGTGCTCCGCAGCGAGCTTTTCGAATTGCCCGTTCGCGAGATCAAAAACCCTCTCATCGAGGCGCTTTTGCTCGAGAAGCAGCGTGAACTTGATCGACAGATCGAACTGGTGCGCATGCGCGACAAGGACGGCTTCATCTTGGCGAGTATCGATCTCTTTGGGCATGTCAGCGAGCGGCTTCTCCAGACCGCGCTCGACCTACTGGAAACCGTCCCGATCTTTCCTGCGGACGACGAGGATGTCGGCGTCAGTGAGGTCTGCGAAGCGGCAGAAGCTGCGATTTCCGGCTATCGCGAGAGGGCCGCCGACTTCCGCTGTGAAGTGGTAGTTGACCCCACACCGGGAACCTCGATGTACGTTTCCGCGGGTAATTTCCATGTTGCGCACGATTACCGCACCTCGCGATACCGGGTGGAGCCCCTGATCGCCCACGAGATCGGCACCCATGTCGTTACGCGCCATAACGGGCGTCGGCAGCCGCTGCACACATTAGCGGGAGGGCTTTGTGATTATGATGTCCTGCAGGAAGGGCTTGCGGTCCTCGGTGAATATCTCGCCGGGTATCTCCCCGCCGACCGGTTGCGCATCCTCGCCGCGAGGGTTGTCGCCGCACACATGGCTGTAGGAGAAGAGAAGGGTGCAGAGATCTACTCCTGCCTGGTCGACGAACACGGGATTCGCTCGAAGGACGCATTTGACACCGCAGTGCGCGCGAAGCGAGGAGGCGGTCTGACCAAAGACGCGCTCTATCTCAAGGGGCTCGAAGAACTCATCGCCTATCTCAGCCACGATGACGAATTCGAGATCCTGTTCCTTGGTAAATTTGGGTTGAAGCAATTGCCCAGTCTGCAAAAGCTGATCGATCAAGGCATCCTACATCGTCCCGAGCTGCTCCCCGCCTATTATAATGATGAGGCGGCTCGCCAGCGGCTCGCCCAAGCACGCAAATTGCCCCTTAAGGCACTCTATCAGGAGAGACCGCAATGACGACGGGAAGGATCAAGCTGGCCTTCGTCGTCAATGATGTCGCTACAGAGCAAGACAATTACTCGACAATTCGCCTTGCCCGTAGAGCGGTGATGCGGGGGCACGAGGTTGCGCTTATCGGGCTTGGCGATTTCATTTACGACTGGGAGGATGGCATTTGTGCCATGGCCATTCTCAGTAAAATCGATGAGTTCGAGGACGACACCGTCTATCTGGCACATCTGCAGGACACTGAGCTCGAGCGGACCAGGATCGTGCTCAGCGAGTGGGACATTCTTATGCTCCGTAGTGATCCTGCTGAAGAATTGGTCTCGCGCAGTTGGGCACCGACATCCAGTCTGCTTTTCGCGCAACTGGCCTCGCTCGAGCGGACGATCGTGCTCAACGACCCTCGGCATCTGACCGATGCAGTCAACAAGACCTATTTCCAAGGCTTTCCCGAAAGCGTGCGTCCCGCGACGACCATCACCCGCGAACCCGAGGAGGTCAGACGCTTCCTCGACGCTCATGGTGGGAAGGGTGTTATCAAACCCTTGCAGGGTTCGGGTGGCCAAGGCGTTTTCCTTCTCGACAAGAAGAACCGGCAGAATCTCAGCCAGATAACCGAAGCTGTTATTCGGGATGGTTATGCAATTGTGCAGGAATATCTTCCTGCGGCCAAGAAGGGGGATCTGCGGATTATAACCTTGAACGGACGCCCGCTGAAGGTCGAGAATACTTACGCCAGCCTCCATCGCTTTAGCCAAACCGAGGATCATAGGTCGAACATTTCGGCTGGTGGCGAGGTCGAAATGATGGCTCCCGACGAAAATGCGCTCGCGATCGCGGAAATCGTCGGACCCAAGCTGATCGATGACGGAATGTATTTGGCCGGCCTGGATATTGTGGGCGACAAGATGATCGAACTAAACGTGGATACACCCGGCGGGATCAGCTTTATGGAAGACCTCAGCGGGATGGATTTCAGCGGCGCGATTATCGATGATCTGGAACGCAAAGTGCGCCTGCAACGTCAATATGGCGGCGCGCTGACCAACCGTCAGCTCGCTGTCATATAGCGCGACGTGCGCTCCAGCAGCCTATCTATCTCGGTAGTGTACGGTAACGCCCAACTTTTCATCCTGGGCGGTGAACATCGCTCCACCATGCTCGAGCGCGTCAAATAACCTGCCGAGGTGTTCAGGGCTGACCGTCCCGTCAGTTTCGAAGCGCGTAACAATTGCATCACCGACCCCTGCCTTTCTGGCCAGGTCGCCTACTGACCAATCTAGGCCAGCTCGAGCCATTTTGCATTGAAGAGGATGCATAAAATGAAAATTATCGAAGCCGGGTTCTTCTGACAAGTCTCCGGCTTTGAACTCCTTGATAACTAGGTCAGGGCTTATGGAACGGATACCGCCGTGCTTGATAATCTGGTTCGTCGCCAACGCAGAAGTTTTCTAATGAAGGTTTCGATCCTGTTGCCGGAAACGCAGGTGTGCCGGGTCGAGCCCATTTTTCCCTCGTAGTGTTGCTGACATACTCACGCCCGGGTCAGTAACCTCCGTCCGCTTTCGAGGAGAGCCTGAAGGCGGGGCTACGATCGCAATGGGGACGCGTAGCTGGCATTAAGCTCATGCCCCACCGCCCGCGATGGATGGGGGAGGGTCGATACCCCGTGGATAACATCGGAAATTTACCGGAAGAAGGGGTATCGATGGGGGTAACGGGCACACAGCATAGAAAATAGTGTATTATTTACAGTGTTTTGAGGTAGCTATTCCTGTCCCTCCTCCGCTACCAGGAAATAGCGTCCGCATGTGTTCGCTTGCGTCCGTATACATCCGGATTGTTTACCCAAATCGCTGATTTCAATAAAAGATGTGCTACCACGCCAATTCGCTTGGGGCCGTATGCGCCCGTATGTGTTCGCTTGGAGCCGGGGCCTTTATGGGGGTATTTTGGGGTATCCTCGGGCAGTGCGAAATCAGGCGAGACCCCCAGCTGCGGTCTGTGGCTCACAGCCGGATTCTCACGCTAGTGCAACGGCGTGCCCCAGCCCTTCCGCAACGGGATTGGTCGGAAAGATCCCAATTATTTAACGTGAGTTCGAGTCCCGCCTGAGGATTCGAACAGAGGTGGCCGACTTTGGGGCAGGGGAGGACACAACCTATTCATTCCTAGGATGACCGCTTTGCGCCCCGAATTCGGTCGCTCGGCGTTGTCGCCGACGATCCCGAAAGCCGCCATTCGATTCGCCAGCGCTCAACTGGTTCGGACCCGACATTGCGCTCACGGCCCAACAGGCGTGGCCACCATTATGTTCGGAGTGCAGCAATCAGGGCGTCCCGAGCCATGGCCACGCGCGGGTGTCGCAGCGATGAGCGTGCCCAGACGAGGTAGTATGCGTTGCGCGGCACCGTGATCGGCGCGGGTATCTCGATCAGCGTGCAGGCAGCGCGTTCGCTGCGGGTGAGATAGCCGGGCAGTACAGTCCAGCCGAGGTCCGCGCACAATGCCGACCGTAGCACCCTCAGATCGGGCGCGGTCAAGGCGGGCTGGCTGGTCAGCTCGATCTGGTTTGCATGGAGCCAGGTTCGCAGCAGAGGCCGGTCGAGATCGTAGGCGAGGTGGGCTGTTTGATTAAGCCCTTCGACCGGCGGCAATTCGGCAATCCGCATGGCCACGGAGGGAGAGGCTACGGCGCGCAGGTGTTCCTCGCCCAGCGCATGGAAGGCCAACCGCGGATCTTCGGGTTGCGAGGCGGTGACAGCCAGGTGCACCTTGTCTTCGAGCAGCAAGGCATAGAGCGCCTCGCGCCCGCCGATATGCAGGCGCAGGTCAAGCCCTGCTTCCAGCAGCGGAGCCAGTCTGGGCGTGATCATTTCGCCCAGCAGGTCCGAGGGCGCGGCGATGTGGACCGTGCCCGAGATGCGGGACGAACGGGCCCGCGCGCTGGCCAGTGCCGATTCCGCCGTGTCGAGGCTGCTTCCGATTGAAGCCGCGAGATCGTCGGCGATCGCTGTCGGTCGGACGCCGCGCGAATGGCGATCAAACAAAGGACGGCCCAATTGCGCCTCGAGCGATGCGATGTGCTGCGACGCAGCCGGTTGGGTGATGCCGATCGCCCGGGCCGCCTCGCTCAGCGAACGACGGCGGTAGACTTCGACGAAGGTGCGCAACTGCAGGAGGGACATTCCGGTTCCATAACCGGATTTATGGCCGTCCGCCATTCCCGCTGGATTTCATGATGCCGTTCCCTGCGTATCTAAGCTACCGAAAGGAACGATCGAAGGCAAAATCGCCGCCAAATGCTGAAAGCTCTCACCGCTTTCTTTGTGGCGGGTGCGGCTGCGCCGGTTGCGTTTGCTCGTGCCCCCGACATCAATGGAAAAGGACAATTGACGATGACCCGCATTCTCATGGTGGGCACCTCCGCCGACCGCATGACTCCCGGCACCGAACCGACGGGTGTCTGGCTCGAGGAACTTACCACCCCGTATTATGCCTTCCGCGATGCGGGCGCCGAGGTGACGCTGGCCTCCATCAAGGGTGGCGCCATCCCCGTCGACCAGCGCAGCGTCAACGCCGACGGCGAGAACGACGCTTCGGTCGAGCGCTATCTGAAGGACGACGCCCTGAAGGCCGAGGTTGCCAGCACCTCTGTATTCACAAGCATCGATCCCGCCGGCTACGACGCGCTGTTCCTGCCCGGCGGCCACGGCACCATGTTCGATTACCCCGGCAGCGACGAACTGGCCCGCCTGGTCGAACGCTTCGACCGCGAAGGCAAGATCGTTGCCGCCGTCTGCCATGGACCGGCAGGGCTGGTCTCGGCGAAGAAGGCCGATGGCACGCCCCTCGTGGCTGGCCGCCGTGTCTCGGGCTTCACTGACAGCGAGGAACGCGCGGTCGGCCTCGATCAGGCGGTGCCGTTCCTGCTCGAAACGCGCCTCAGGGAACTTGGGGGTAAGCACGAGGGCGGCCCCGATTTTGCCCCTTTCGCCCTGCGCGACGGCAATCTTGTGACCGGCCAGAACCCCGCCAGCGCTACCCGCACCGCGGAGCTCGTGATGGAAGCCCTCAAGGACAAGGTCGCCTGATCATGCGCTATCTCCACACCATGCTGCGCGTCGCCGATCCCGACGCGGCGATCCGTTTCTTGACGCTGCTGGGTCTCAAGGAGACCCGGCGCATGGAGAACCAGGCCGGACGTTACACGCTGATCTACCTTGCCGCCGACGAGGATTTCCGCGGCGACGGCGAGCAGGGCGATGCCGAGGTCGAGCTGACGTACAACTGGCCGCCCGAGGACGGCAGCCCTGCCGAGACATACACGGGGGGCCGAAACTTCGGCCACCTCGCCTACGGGGTCGACGACATCTACGAAACGTGCGCGCGGCTGCAGGCGGGCGGTGTGACGATCAATCGCCCCCCGCGTGACGGATACATGGCGTTCGTCCGCTCGCCGGACGGGATCTCGATCGAACTGCTGCAGAAGGGCGAACACAAGGCTCCGGCTGAACCCTGGGCCTCCATGCCCAACACGGGCGAATGGTGATGGTGAAATTGTTCGAACCGATTGAGGTTAGCGGGCTGCGGCTCGCCAATCGCATCTTCATCGCGCCGATGTGCCAGTATTCGGCAGTCGACGGCGCGATGACCGACTGGCACCAGATGCATCTCGGCCAGTTGGCGCTGTCGGGCGCGGGCGCGCTGACGATAGAGGCGACCGCGGTCAGCCCGGAAGGGCGCATCACCTACGGTGACGTCGGCCTGTACGATGACCGTACCGAAGCGGCGATGCGAAGCGTGCTCGAAAGTGTGCGCCGTTGGTCGGACATGCCGCTGATCATCCAGCTGGCCCATGCCGGCCGCAAGGCGAGCAGCGCCAAGCCGTGGCACGGCGGAGCGCAGCTTCCCCCCGATACGGAGAACGGCTGGCAGACCGTGGCACCCAGCGCCATTCCCTTTGCTCCGGAAGACCATCCCCCTGTCGAACTGGACGAGTCAGGGCTTGCCCGCATCCGGGAGGCGTTCGCGGATGCCGCCCGACGCGCCGGCAGGCTCGGCATCGAAGCCGTCCAGATTCACGCCGCGCATGGCTATCTGCTTCACGCGTTTCTTTCGCCGATCTCCAACCGGCGCGGCGACGAATACGGCGGCAGCCTCGACAACCGGATGCGGTTCCCGCTGGAAGTGTTCGATGCCGTGCGCGAAGCGTTTCCGGCCGACCGCCCGGTGACCGTTCGCGTTTCCGGGACCGACTGGGTTGAAGGCGGCTGGACAGCGGAAGAAACCGCAAGGTTTGCGCAGGAACTGGAGCGGCGCGGTTGCGCGGCGATCCACGTTTCCAGCGGCGGGCTCGACCCGCGCCAGCAGATCCCGGTCGGCCCCGGCTATCAGGTACCGCTGGCGCGGACGGTCAAGGACGCGGTCGCCATGCCTGTCGTGGCGGTCGGAATGATCACCGATCCGCACCAGGCGGAGCGCATCCTCGAAGACGGGCATGCCGACGCCATAGCGATAGCCCGCGCTGCGCTGTGGGACCCGCGCTGGCCCTGGCACGCCGCCGCCGCGCTTGGCGCATCGGTAAAGGCGCCCCCGCAATATCTCCGGTCCGAGCCCCACGAAGCGGGCCGCACTCTCAAGGAAATGATCCCATGAAAATCTCCGTCAAACTGCTTTTTGCCGCTGGCGCTGCCCTCTCGCTTGCCGCCTGCTCGACGACCCGCGATGGTGCATCCGCGCCCCAGATCGAACAGGTCGCGACCTTCGATGGAGCGATGCCGACTGGCGTAACAGTCGCACCCAACGGGCGCATCTTCGTCAACTTTCCGCAATGGGGCGATAACGCGCCATTCACGGTTGCCGAGCTGGTCGACGGCAAGGCGGTGCCCTATCCCGACGCCGTGACCAATCGGCCCGATCCGGCCGACCCGGCGGGGCATTTCATCTCGGTGCAGAGCGTGGTGGCAGACGGCGCCAATCGCCTGTGGGTGCTCGACACGGCGGCGCCCAAATTCTCTCAACCACAGGCCGGCGGTGCAAAGCTGGTGGCAATCGACCTCGCGACCGACCGGGTGGTGAAGACGATCGTCCTGCCGCCCAGCGTGGTGCTGCCCACGACCTACCTCAACGACGTGCGCTTCGATCTGCGTCAGGGCGTCGAGGGCGTCGCCTACATCACCGACAGCAGCAACGAGGGGATCGGCGGCATCATCGTCGTCGATATCGCCAGCGGACGTGCGATCCGGCGCCTGTCGAACCATGCGACGACCAACCCCGAGCCCGGCTTCACCCCGGTTGTCGACGGCGCGGTGCTCATGAACCGTCCCGCCGATGGACCCGCGACGCCGGTAACAATCGCGAGCGACGCAATCGGGCTTAGCGCCGACGGCAGCCTGCTGTATTACGGTCCACTGTCGGGCCGCACGCTGCACGCGGTCCCCACGGCCATGCTGCGTGACCCCGCGGTGTCCGAGGAGGAACTGGCCCGCGCGGTACGCAGCCTGGGGCGCAAAGGCGCTTCGGACGGGATTGCCGAAGACGACCGGGGCCGCGTGTTCGCCGGCGATTACGAGAACAACGCGATCCGCGTGCTCGACCAGGGCCGTTGGACGACGGTAGTCAGCGACCCCCGCATCAGCTGGCCCGACACACTGTCGATCGGCACCGACGGCTATCTCTACTTCACTGCCAACCAGCTCCACCGCCAGCCCGGCTTTCACGGCGGACGGGATTTACGCCGCAAGCCTTACGAGCTGCTCCGCATCCGGGTGGGCGCCGGGCCCGTCCTCTTGCGCTCACAGTGATCCCATCAGGCCGGGCAGGCTCGCGCGGGGCCGCGATCCGGCAAAAAATCAACAACTGACTTGAAGGAATACAATCATGACCAAGGGTATCGAAGGCAAGGTCGTTCTCATTACCGGCGGCAGCAGCGGCATCGGCGCGGAAACTGCGCGTCTTCTCGCGGAACGCGGCGCCAAGGTGGCCATCGCCGCGCGGCGCAAGGACAGGCTCGACGAGGTCGTCGCGGGCATCGCCGCAAACGGTGGCACGGCACGTAGCTACGCGCTGGACGTGACCGACAAATCGGCGGTCCAGTCCGTCGTCGCCGCAATCATCGCCGACTTCGGCCGCCTCGACGTGCTGATCAACAACGCCGGGCTGATGCCGATCCGTCCGATGGCCGAGGTCAACACCGACGAGTGGGACCAGATGATCGACGTCAATCTGAAGGGTACGCTCTACGGCATCGCCGCGGCTCTTCCCGGTTTTCTCGAGCAGGGCAGCGGTCACATCATCAACCTGAGCTCGGTTGCGGGTATCAAGGTCTTCGCACCGGGCGGCACGGTCTACTCCGGCACCAAGTTTGCCGTCAGCGCGATCAGCGAAGGCTTGCGCCACGAGGTGGGGGAAAAAGTCCGGGTCACGTCAATCGAGCCTGGAGCTGTCGAAAGCGATTTGAAGTTCACGACATCAGGCACGGCTGCCGAAACGGTGCTCGACTTCTACAAGCAGGCCATCCCGACGGCATCGGTGGCGCGTGCTATCGCGTTCGCTGTCGAACAACCTGATGACGTCGACGTCAACGCGATCGTCATCCGGCCGACCGCACAGGAGTTCTGATTTCGACGAGGAGGCGGGGCCGGGTGTGCTCCGCCTCTTAGGGAACGTGCCGGCCCGCTCGTCCGTTAGTTTGCCGAACAATATCTGTCCGTTTCACTTGAGGAGTCACTTATGCCCAAACTTGCCCTGTATGTACCGCTGAAGGCCAAGCCCGGAAAAGAGCGCGATGTCGCCGATTTCCTGACCTCGGCATTGCCGCTCGTTCAAGCTGAGCCGGGCACTCAGACCTGGTACGCGATCGAGGAAGGTCCCGGTGCGTACGCGATCTTCGATACGTTCGAGACAGAGGAGGATCGCCAGGCCCATCTCGACGGCAAGGTTGCCGCCGCACTGATGGAAAAGGCAGACGAACTGTTTTCCGAACCGCCGCAGATTCACAAGTTCACCCTGCTGGCCGCGAAATAGCGGAGCGGTCGGCACCCTAGCACGTCGCGCTCGCCCGCGGGGGGGACCCGCGCGCGGCGGCGTGCACTGAACAGCTTTCCCCGAACTGGCCAAGGAGACACGCCATGCGCACCATCCAGACACTCGACCTGAACGACACGCGGACGATCATCGATGCGGGGATCGCGGAGGCCGAGCGGATCGGCAGCCCGTCGAACATCGCGGTGGTGGACGCGGGCGGCTGCCTCCTGGCGTTCGCGCGGATGGATGATGCGTGGCGCGGCAGCGTCGACATCGCGATAAGCAAGGCGTGGACGGCGCGCGCGTTCGACGTCGAGACCAAGGCGCTGGCGAAGCTCGCCCAGCCGGGCGCCGACTTCTACGGCATTTATGCCTCCAACGATGGCAAGGTGATGATCTTCGCCGGGGGCGTGCCGATCAAGGAGGGCGAGACGGTGATCGGCGCGGTGGGCGTGTCGGGCGGCACCGGCAAGCAGGATCAGGCCGTGGCCGAGGCGGCGGCGCAGGCTTTCGCGCACGGCTGAGCCTTGGAGCGCGGCGGCACCGGCTCAGTCGACGGCGGCGGGCTCGGGCGCCTTCAAGCATTTCGACAAGCACGATGCTGGTTGGACGAAGGTCGTGCTCAAGCCGGGCACCTGACCTTAATCTTGGACAGAATAGGAGATAAATTATGACTTTAGAAGGCAAATCGGTCGCCATTCTGATCGCACCCCGCGGGACGGAAGAACCAGAATTCTCGAAGCCCAAGCAAGCTGTCGAGGACGCTGGTGGCGAAGTGACCGTGGTCAGTTTTGAATCGGGCAAGGCTCGCACAGTCAATGGCGATCTCGACGAGGGCGGCAGCTATACTATCGACAAGACGTTTTCCGATGTCAAAGCCGACGATTTCGACGGACTTGTCGTGCCCGGAGGGACCGTCGGTGCCGACAAGCTGCGCGGCAGCGACGAGGCAATCGGTTTCATCCGGGCTTTCTTCGATCAGAAAAAACCTGTCGCGGCTATATGCCATGCACCCTGGACATTGATCGAGGCGGACGTGCTCAAGGGTCGCACCTTGACGTCCTACCCGACGCTGAAGGTCGATATTGAGAACGCCGGCGGTACATGGACCGATGAGGAAGTCGTGGTCGACAACGGCCTTGTTACCAGCCGCGATCCCGATGATTTGCCCGCCTTCTGTGCCAAACTCGTCGAGGAAATCGCAGCAGGGAATTAAGACGGGGCGTTTCGACGAACCACGTGAGGGCCATCTCCATGGATAAGGTCTGCACAAAGCAAGCGTGGCGGATGGCCAGCGATTGGCCGTCCGCCACGCCGCGTATCACACGAACATGGCCCACCTCATGGGCACTCGAACCCTGAGCCGCGTCGATCCGCGGTGACACCTCGCCGGCTCTCGCATCCAGAATCGACCCATTCCAGCGTGGGTTTGAGGTGCACCTGATCGACGTGCCTTCGACCAGATTTACGACCTACAGCGCCGCCTTGAGATAGCGGGCGGTGAGACTGCCTTCCGCTTCCGCAACGACGTCAGGGACGCCGCTGGCAACGATACGGCCCCCATCTTCCCCGGCCCCCGGTCCCAGGTCGATGATCCAGTCCACCTGTGTGATGGCGCGCATGTCATGTTCGACGACCACGACGGTATTGCCGGCGTCTACGAGGCCCTGCAGGTGTTGCATCAGTCGGTCGCTGTCGGAGGGATGAAGCCCCGAAGTTGGCTCGTCGAGGATGTAGATGGTGTTGCCGCGTTGAGCGCGTTGCAGTTCAGTCGCCAGCTTGATGCGCTGCGCCTCCCCCCCAGACAGCTCGGTCGCCGGCTGACCGAGCCTCAGATAGCCAAGACCGATCTCCCGCACCACATCGAGGGAGCGCATCACAGATGCCTCGCCAGCGAAGAAATCGCACGCATCGTCGACCGTCAGTTCGAGCACCTGGGCGATATTGCGCCCGTTCCATTCGACTTCGAGCGTTTGCGGGTTGTAGCGAGAGCCATGACAGGTCGAGCACGGGGCAAAAACGCTCGGCAGGAACAGCAGCTCCACCATGACGTATCCCTCGCCCTCGCACACAGGGCAGCGGCCTTGCGGGACGTTGAACGAGAACCTTCCCGGGCTGTAATGCCGGCGGCGGGCGAGCGGCGTATCAGCGAAGATCCGTCGCACATGGTCGAACAGGCCGCTGTAGGTGGCTAGGTTCGAGCGCGGCGTGCGGCCGATCGGTTTCTGATCGACCCGCACCAGCCTGCGAACATGCTCCATGCCTGCGACAATGCGTCCGTCAGTGTCGTTCTGCGCAACATCGAGCAGCGGATCGATATCCTCCTCCTCGGCCACGGGTGAGCCGCCGAGGTGTTCCATGACGAGCTCGGGCAGCGCCTGACTGACAAGACTGGATTTGCCCGATCCCGAAACGCCGGTGACAGCGGTGAAGCAGCCGATGGGAAACTCCACGTCGAGACCATGGAGATTGTTCCGCCTGATCCCTTCCAGGCGTAGCCATGCCTTGGGATCGCGCGGTATGCGCTCACTGCGTAGCGGCTCTGCGAACAGGTAGCGGCGGGTGATCGAAGTCTCGACGTCGGCAAGCCCCTCTATCGGCCCGCTGTAGAGGACTTCACCGCCCTTTTCCCCGGCTCCAGGCCCGACATCGACGAGCCATTCCGCGCGGCGGATCACGTCGAGATCATGTTCGACGACGAACAGGGAGTTGCCCGCCGCCTTGAGACGCTCGAGGATGGTGAGCAAGGCTTCACCATCTGCCGGGTGCAACCCTGCCGAAGGCTCGTCAAGCACATAGACCACGCCGAAAAGCTGTGACGACAATTGCGTGGCAAGCCGCAAGCGCTGCAGCTCTCCGGAGGAGAGCGTCGGCGTGCTGCGGTCGAGCGAAATGTAGCCAAGGCCAAGATCGATCAGCGGATCCAGCCGCTCGATCAATTCGCAGGCAAGGCGTTGGGCGGCGATCCGCTTCTCGTCGGAGAGATTGGGCGTGCGGCGTACGTCGGGCGCGCTCTTGTGCGCAGAGCCGCCCGCGGCAACCCGTTGTTCGACCGCTGCATCGCGGGCCGCTTTTTCTAGAACATGGCCCTTTGAGGGGGCGGAGACCGCCCCATACCCGCCATGCGCGACGGGCATCAGCAAGTCCTTCAGCTTGAGCACCGTCAGGTCGCCGAACTCGGCAATGTCGAGGCCGGCGAATTTGACCGACAGGGCTTCGCGCTTCAGGCGCTTGCCGTCACAGGTCGGGCAATCGCGGCCGATGATATATTGCGAGACGCGCTTCTTCATCAGCGCGCTTTTCGTGTTGGCGAAGGTTTCCAGCACATAGCGGCGCGCGCCGGTGAAGGTGCCCTGGTAGCTCGGTTCCATGCCGCGCTTGAGCGCCGTCCGGGTTTGTTCGGGCGTCAGGCCCGCATAGACCGGCACCGTCGGCGCCTCTTCAGTGAAGAGGATCCAGTCGCGATCCTTTTTCGGCAGGTCGCGCCACGGCGTATCGACGTCATAGCCGAGCGCAACGAGGATATCGCGCAGGTTCTGGCCATGCCAAGCGGTCGGCCAGGCGGCAATCGCCCGGTCGCGAATGGTGAGGTTGTCGTCAGGAACCATCGTTTCTTCGGTCGCGTCATAGACGCGCCCGATGCCGTGACAGGTCGGGCAGGCGCCGGCGACCGTGTTGGGGGAGAAATCCTCCGCAAAGAGCATCGGCTGATGGCGCGGATATTCGCCGACGCGCGAATAGAGCATCCGCACCAGGCTGGAGAGCGTCGTCACGCTGCCGACCGAGGATCGCGCGTTGGCCGAGCCGCGCTGCTGCTGCAACGCGACCGCAGGCGGCAAACCGTCAATCGCGTCGACTTCCGGAACCCCGGCCTGGTCGATCAGCCGACGGGCATAGGGCGCAACCGATTCCAGGTAACGCCGCTGGGCTTCGGCATAGAGGGTGCCGAACGCGAGCGATGACTTGCCCGAGCCCGATATGCCGGTGAACACCACGAAGGCGTCGCGCGGTACATCGATGTCTATATTCTTGAGGTTATTCTGGCGCGCTCCGCGAACCTGCACGCAGGCGGGCGGCCCCGCATGCCCATGATCGGTGGCCGGCGTCGTCGCGTTAATGTCCTTGCTCTTCAATTCTGTCTTCCTGCCTTATACGCCCGTGCGGCCCGTGGTTCATCACAGTCGGGTAGCAGATGAATGCACTTCCGACGTAATACATCCAACGCCCAGACTGGCCCGATGTTCGGCACGTTTGAAATATTTCTCCAGCAACAGACAAAGATTACGACAAAACCATTTTTCCCGTTGGGTCGCGCGACGAGACCACACACACTCCGCTGGTAAGCGCCTGGGCCAGGCGGCCCTGGTCCGTGCCACTATCGGCATGTAACGACCGCACTTCGGCGCTTGTTACCCCATCGCGACGCGTTGCCCATTTGCCAGAGCGCGCGTCATCATGGCCTGGGTCGGGCCATGATGACGGCCGAATTGTCAATCCGGGCGCATCGCGCCGCTTCGTAACGATGGGTCAGTAGTGAATGACCGAGCGGATCGACTTGCCTTTGTGCATCAGTTCGAAGGCCTCGTTGATCTCCTCCAAACCCATCGTGTGGGTTACGAACGGGGCCAGATCGATATCGCCTCTCATCGCGTCCTCGACCATGCCGGGGAGCTCTGTCCGTCCCTTGACGCCACCGAAAGCGGACCCCTTCCATACGCGGCCCGTGACGAGCTGGAATGGGCGGGTGGAGATTTCCTCGCCCGCGCCGGCAACGCCAATCACGATCGACTGACCCCAGCCACGGTGCGCTGATTCAAGCGCGGCGCGCATGACGTGGACGTTGCCGATGCACTCGAAGGTATGATCGATGCCCCAGCCCGTCATCTCGATCAGCACTTGCTGGATGGGCTTGTCATGGTCATTGGGGTTGATGCACTCGGTCGCACCGAACTGGCGTGCCAGCTCGAACTTGGAGGGATTGGTGTCGATGGCGATGATGCGACCCGCCTTCGCCTGGCGCGCACCCTGAATCGCCGCGAGGCCGATGCCGCCGAGGCCGAACACGGCGACCGAGTCTCCGGGCTGGACCTTGGCGGTATTGTGGACTGCGCCGATGCCGGTCGTGACGCCGCAGCCGAGCAGGCAGACGTGTTCGGGGTTTGCCTCGGGATTGATCTTGGCGAGCGAGACTTCGGCGACGACAGTATATTCACTGAAGGTGGAACAGCCCATGTAATGATAGAGAGGCTGACCATTGTATGAAAAGCGGGTGGTCCCATCGGGCATCAAGCCCTTGCCCTGCGTTTCGCGGACAGCGACGCACAGGTTGGTCTTGCCCGACAGGCAGAAGTCGCACTTGCCGCACTCGGCGGTGTAGAGCGGAATCACGTGATCGCCCGGCACGACGCTGGTGACGCCTTCACCGACCTCGACAACGATGCCCGCGCCCTCGTGGCCCAGAACCACCGGGAAAACACCCTCCGGATCACTCCCCTCCAGCGTGTACGCGTCGGTGTGGCACACACCGGTGTGCGTCACCCGTATGAGGACTTCGCCTTTCCGGGGCGGGGCGACATCGATCTCGACGATTTCGAGTGGCTTGCCCGCCTCGAAGGCTACAGCGGCGCGAGATTTCATGTTGGGATACCCTCGTTGAGTTAAACTGGTTGCTGGTGCCAGGCCGTTGCGTCAGCGCAAATTCGTCGACATTCTCATACTGGCATGGGCGCCGATCGTCCGATCCTCTGTCGGTGAAGGGGCGGCGATCGCTTACTCTCCCCGGTATGCCGGTCAGACCGTAACGACGACCTTGCCGATCTGATCGTTCGATTCGAGGAAGCGGTGAGCGTCCTGGATGGCGTCGAGCGGGAAAGTGCGCGCGATCAGCGGCTTGAGCGCGCCCGATTCCAGACCCGTCACGATGAACGTCTTGGCGCGATCGAGGGCGGCATCGTCTGAGACGATCTCGCTGTAGAGATACCCTTTGAGCGTGAGGCTCTTGCCCAGCACGGAGAACAACGGGAACGGCGTCGGTTCGCCGCTGAGCGCGCCATATTGGAGCAGGATGCCGCCGCGTGCCATGCTCTCGGTCAGCGGCTCGAACGACGGGCCTCCGACCGGATCGAGCACCACGCGCGCACCCTGACCATCGGTCATCTCCATCACCCTTGCTACCAGATCCTCTTCCCCGGTCGCGACGACATGATGTGCACCGGCATCGATCAGGGCCTGGCGCTTGGCGCCGGTACGCGTCGTCGCGATTACCGTCGCGCCGACCATCCGCGCAATCTGGAAGGCGGCAAGGCCGACGCTGCTGGAGGCAGCAGTGACGATGACGAAATCGCCCTCGCCGAGTTTCGCTTGCTCCACCAGCGCACCCCAGGCGGTGACATACTGCATCCACACGGCCGCCGCTTCCTCGAACGACAGCGCCGCCGGATGCTTGACGACGAGGCGGGCGGGCACGTTGGCGACCTCGCCATAGGTGCCCCAGCGCGCGATATCGAGCGGGGGGATGACGCTGACGGCTTCGCCTTCCGCAAACCCGGTCACGTCCGCGCCGACCGCAGCGACAGTGCCGGCAGCCTCATAGCCAAGGCGGCTCGGGAACTCGGCTTCCTGAAGGTAGGCATGGTTGCGGAACATCACCTCGGCGCGGTTTATGCCTATCGCCTTTACCGCGATCTGCACTTCTTCGGCCGCGGGCGCAGAGACTGCCACATCTTCAATCCTGAGGACGCTGGCGTCGCCATATTCGTGGATACGGACGATGCGGCTCATTGGACACTCCTTGATTATTGAATGATCGTTCTGTAAGAGAACGGACCACCAGTTTCAAGATATTATTTATCGATCGTTCCATATCGTGCACCAGAGATGACAGAGACGAAAGCCCGTCGCCGCGCAGGTCGCCCTCGTGTGTTCGACACTGACGCTGCGCTCGACAAGGCGGTTCGTCTGTTCTGGCAGCGCGGCTACGAAGCGACATCGATGGCAGATCTGGTGGCGGAGACTGGCGTCGCCGCCGCCAGTCTCTATGCAGCGTTTGACAACAAGGCGGGGCTGTTTGCGGCGGTGATCGAGCGCTACGCCGCAACGTTCAGCGTCCACCTCTATGCACCGATCAACGATCCTGCGCTGTCCACCTACGAGGCCGTCAAAGGCCTGCTGGAACGAGCGGCGTCATCATTCTCAGAACCTGGAACGCCGGCCGGCTGCTTCATGTATTCGGCAGCGGCAGCCGTTTCGCCGGCGTCCGCCGCCATCGAATGCCTGCTGCGCGACAAGCGTATCGCGGCGGAGGCCCTCCTGATCGAGCGTCTGCAACGCGGCGCCACGCAGGGCGAGCTTGCGGCCAATGCCGATCCGGCGGTGCTAGGCAAATTCATCAATACGGTCATGGAAGGCATGTCCGTTCAGGCGCGCGATGGCGCTACGATGAACGAACTGCTCTCCATCGCCAAAATGGCACTCGATCGATGGCCGGCCGCGATATGATCGTTTCATGGTGGTCATCTGCCAATCTGCCCCCCGACCGAACAGTCGAACTCATCTCATAGGACGAAAGCACATGAAACACGTGACATTGCCCGGCGGGGAAGTGGTTCCTTCGATGGGTCAAGGCACCTGGAAGATGGGCGAACGTGCTGACCGCCGATCCGATGAGATCGCCGCGCTACGTGCCGGTGTCGAACTGGGCATGACGCTGATCGATACGGCCGAAATGTACGGCGATGGTGCGGCCGAAACGCTGATATCCGAGGCGCTGGGCAGCGTTCGCGACCAGTTGTTCCTCGTCAGCAAGGCATGTCCGCAGAACGCATCGCGCTCTCGCCTTGCCGGTGCGTGCGAGGCGAGCCTGAAGCGGCTCGGCACCGACCGGCTGGACCTCTACCTGCTCCATTGGCGGGGATCGGTGCCGCTCGCTGAGACAGTGGAGGCATTGGAGGCGCTCAAATCGGCAGGAAAGATCCGACACTGGGGTGTCAGCAATCTCGATACCGACGATATGGAAGAGCTTGTCGCTGCGGGCGGGAATGGCTGCGTGACCGATCAGATCCTCTACAATCTGGTCCGGCGAGGGCCCGAATTGGACCTGCTGCCGTGGCTCGCTGAGCATAACATACCGGTTATGGCGTATAGTCCAGTCGAGCAGGGACGACTTTCTACCCACCCCGCTCTCGACAAAATTGCAGCCGAGGTCGGCGCAACCCGTGTGCAGGTCGCACTTTCGTGGACGTTGCGGCAAGATGGTCTCATCGCCATCCCGAAAGCGAGTTCAGTCGCACATGTGCGGGAGAACCGCGCGGCCGCCGATATCGTCCTTTCCGACGCCCAGCTTGCGACACTCGACGCGGCGTTTCCCAGGCCACGCGACCACCGTCCACTCGAGATGCTTTAGCATCAGATGACGATATTATCGCTCGAAGGAACAGAACCAAAACGGGATCGGCGGTGGAAGCTGAATTTATACTCGTTGAGCCTGCTACTGGCGCTTGAAGTATCCTTCGCAAGCCTTCGCGCAGCAAGGTGAACCACTAGGAGTCTTTGTATGGATCAATTGCCCGCGCTCTTTATCGGCCACGGAAGCCCGATGAACACGCTCGAGAGCAATGGCTACACCTCGGCCTGGCGGGCATTCGGGCTTGAGTTGCCCCGTCCCAAGGCGATCCTCGTGGTTTCTGCACATTGGTATTTCGGTGCTACGGCGGTGACGGCCATGGCACGCCCTCGCACAATCCACGATTTCTACGGTTTCCCACAGGAACTGTTCGACTTTGAATATCCGGCCAAGGGCGATCCGGACCTCGCGAAAGAGATCGTTGAGCTGGTGAAGCCCGAGTGGGTGGGTCTCGACCAGGATCAGTGGGGTCTCGATCACGGAACGTGGTCGGTGCTCGCGCACCTGTACCCTGAGGCCGACATCCCGGTGGTGCAGCTCTCGATCAACGCGCTCAAGCCGCTGAGCTATCATCTTGACCTTGGCGCAAGACTGGCAGCCTTGCAGGACCGCGACGTCCTGGTGGTCGCTAGCGGAAATGTCGTTCACAACCTCCGAGCCGTGCGCTGGAACCAGCCCGATTTTGCGTTCGACTGGGCAGAGCGTTTCGATGAAGCAGCGGTTCGCCAACTGGCAGAAAACCCGGGCGATCTGCTGCGCCTTGTGGAGCATCCCGATTATGCCGCGGCGGTTCCCACGCCCGACCATTTCGTTCCGCTGATTTATCTTGCCGGAATGGCGGCTGCCCGAAACGAAACCCTTGATCCGCTGGTGCGCGGCTATTCGATGGGTTCAGTGTCCATGACCTGTTACGGTCTTGGCACTGAAGGTTTGGCATGCTCCGAAAAAACGGGCGCAGCCAACTTGCCGAGTGATGTGCCGGCCGACCAGACGAATACATGATCCCTCGGCACACGGCGGACAGGCATGATGAAGTCAGGACGGAAGATGCGAAACGTCGGAGTTCGTCTTGATCCTTGAACACAGGAACATGTCGGAAACCTGGCTCTGCCCTCTCGGCTCGCGAAGTCGCGCCTAATGATTTTGCCTTCCTAAAGGACGTGTTCGACCGAACTGACGAGGATCATGCCGCGGATTTTCTCGACCATCAGCTGTGGGCGCTGCGCACCCGCTGAGGACCTTCGCACGGGCTTTGCCTGCCGCCAATGCGTCGATCACGCCGCCCAGCGCACAGGGAGCGAATATGTCCGCCTTGGCCGAGAGGATGCCGGCGGCACTAACGACGGTGGCGCCGGTTGCGTTGGCCACGCGCGCTGCCGCGGCGGCGTTAACATCGGACACCAGCAATTGCGCCCCTGCCTGGTGCAGCATCTGCACGAGTGCGACGCCAACGTGACCGACGCCTTGAATGGCGATCGTGCAGTCGGACAGTGGACGATGCAGCCTTCGGTGGGCGGCAAGCTCCATCGAAAGAAAGACCCCCCCCGCGCGGTCCATGGCGATGGATCGCCGCCGACGCCGGTAACCCGGCGACCTGGGCCGTATGTGTTCGCACCAGCGCCATGTCTTGGGGGTCGTACCGACGTCCTCTGCCGTGACGTACTGCCCATTCGCCGCCGCTGCCTGGTACCCGTTTCATCCTTTTACGATGTCGAAGGACCAAAGGACGCTAAAGACCGTATCTGGTTCGACCACCCCGATGGCAACGAGCTCGTATGCGCCGGTATCTAGCGCGACAGCGACGAATGGGGCGTAGCTATTCGATGACCATGACCGACGCTTCTAAAAAGGCCTCGCGCTTCCACAACCAAAAGCTGCTCATCCTCATGCCCGCCGATCGCTAGCTCGATCACAACCGCACCGACGCCGTGGCGGCCCGCCGACCTTATTGAGGCGAGCTCACGATCGATCGGACGTCCGATTCCTTGCTTGAAGGTTAGCTCATTCAGTCTCAGATAACCGGTACCTGAATCATAGCTCCTCCGGCTTCATCACGCACTTGATGCAGCCGTCGTGCTTGTCGCGGAAAGTCTTGTAGAAATCCGGCCCGTCCTTCAGGTCGCCGCGGTGAGTGATGATTTCCGACAGGTCGATCTCGCCCGCCTCCACCCGCTTCAGCAGTGGCGCGAGGTAGCGCTGCATGTGTGTCTGTCCCGATTTCATGGTGAGCCCTTTGTTCATGAAGGGCCCGATCGGGAACGTCACCTTATCGGCATAGACGCCGGGGACGGAAAGCGTCCCGCCCTTGCGCACCGACATGACCATTTCCTGCAGCGCAAACGGCTGGTCTGACATGCCGGTGGTGTGCAGCTCGACCTTGTCCTTGATATCGCCCAGCACGCCGTGCCCGTGGGCCTCCGCGCCGACCGCGTCGATGCCTGCATCCGGTCCCCGGCCACCAGTCATCTCGTCTAGCGCCTCCTTGACGTCGGTCTGGCTGTAATCGATGGTTTCAGCCTTGCCGTAGCTCGCGGCGAGTTCAAGCCGTTCAGGCACCCGGTCGATCACGATGACCCGTTCCGCTCCCATCATCCACGCACTGCGCACTGCGAACTGGCCGACCGGTCCTGCTCCCCACACCGCAACCGTTTTGCCCTTTTCATCGCCGATGGCGTTTTCCGCCGCCATCCAGCCAGTCGGAAAGATATCGGACAAGAACAGCACCTTGTCGTCCGGCAGGTCGTTTTCCAGCTTGATCGGACCGACATCGGCGTGGGGCACCCTGACATATTCTGCCTGACCGCCGGAATAGCCACCGGTCAGATGCGAATAGCCGAAAAGTCCGGCAGGAGCATGGCCCATGGCCGCGCGCGCGTTTTCCGCCGTGCGATTCGTCGTATCGCACAGAGAATACATTTCGCGCTGGCAGAACCAGCATTCGCCGCAGGATATGGTGAAGGGCACCACCACCCGGTCGCCAACCTTCAACCGTTTGACATCCGCTCCGACCTCGACGACTTCGCCCATGAATTCGTGGCCCAGGATATCGCCCTGTTGCATCTTGGGAACGACACCATCCATCAGATGCAGGTCGGAGCCGCAGATCGCGGTCGAACTGACCTTGAGAATGCAGTCCCGGGGATCCTCGATGCGAGGATCGTCGACCGTTTCGCAGCGGATATCGTTCGTTCCGTTCCAGACTAATGCGCGCATATTGAGACCCCTTGTCGATGATTTCGGTTATTCCTTCAAATCTTTCAAACCCCAGAAGTTCCTAGTCTGGCAGATGTTAGACGGCCATTGGGTTGGGATCGACCGAGGCGTTTTTTACGCTTTGCTCGATGCCATCGATCGAGTTGCCGAAATGGGACTGACAGCACCATTACAATTGACTGTCCCCTCAACCTGCAATGACACCAGTAGTTTGTCATCGCTTGCAAGTGCTTATGCCGGTGCTAGGCTTCTTCAATGGTAGCGTGCTTGACACACCTCGCGGCATCGGAAGCGATGACTGAAGGGCGGAAATTTAGATTATCCGGCGAATGTCTATGCTCTACGATGCTGCTGCCAGGACCGAAGATCCTCTTCCGACCCAAAAAAGATGGCGTCACCGCGGAGGCGAGCTCTGCTGTGCGCTTTTTCGAATACTAACCAGCTTACCGGAGCATCATCCAAATTCCGAGCGATCCGTGGCATCGAGAATGACGCGGATCGCTTAATCTGGCCGATCCCACATAGGGAAGTGTCCGCTGCGCTCGAACCAGTGCATTGTCGCTTCCGGGTAGGCAGCCTTCGCGCGGCTGGCCTGCTGTGGCAGACACGGGCGATCCTTGCGACCTTGGCCGATGACCACCCGGATCGACCGGGTCGCAGGGCCTTTCTGCATCGGGCCAGTGGCAAGGTCCTTCACCAACGAGTCGAACGTAGGCGTATCGGCAAACGACTGCAGTTAATTCAAGACGAAACCGGGATCGGGCGCGCAGGGTCTTGCGGAAAGCTGCAGCATGAATCCAGTCCGGCCGGTGACATTTCGCGTGAGGGCGGGAAGCGCCGGTCGCAAAGCCCGTACCAGTGCAATCGATGCCGTTATGGTGGTCCGGAAGAACGTCCGCTCCCACCCTTGCCAGAAGCCGCCCGGGTCCAGGGGGACGACTGAGCCGGCGCGACCGCGCCGCGCCATCTCGAGCACAAGCCCGGCGCCCAGGGAGATGTCGACCATGTCGATCCCAGTAAGGTTCTCTTTGACGAGCCAATCGTTCAGGCTCCGCGCCAGCCCTTCGAACGTACCGCTGTCGTCCTATGCGGGAGCCTGCCCGCGGCCAGGCAGTTCCAGGATAATCACCTCCCTCGCTTGGGCGAGGGCAGGCGAGATCGTATGCCAGGACCGACGGCTTCCCCGCCAAGCCGTGGATGAGCAGGTTCGAGCAGCAGAACGCAACTCGTGGGGCTCCGGTCGAACTTCGTCGATATCTGATATTCAGGCCCGCTAAGAAGGACAAGAACTCCGTCCAGACCGAGCGCCGTCAGATCGCTCAGGCCCTACGCACAGCGCGAATTCCCTTCGGTCTAGGATATGAACCGGAAAGCGAGCGCTTCATCGTGACCATTCCCGATGGATTTGACGAGCAATTGGTCCGGAACGCGCTACCGTCCGCCCTCGCTGCGAACGTGGAAATTAAAACCGGTGCGACTTCCGTGGATTCCGCGACGCTCTACGGCGGCTGGTTCTACGAGAAGAGCAACAGCGGCACACACTGCACGGCCGGCTGGCCGATCCGAGACAGCGCTGGCAAAGAAGCTATCCTGACAGCAGGACATTGCCGGACGCCAAGCAATACGATGAATTTCTACTATCAGAACGCGGTCCTGTCCGAGGTGTCGGCATACGCCAACAGCAACAACGGTTGGCAGACCCTGGATTATGCGATGTATCGCCTGGGAACCCATGCGACCGCTCCCTACATCAACATCGAGAACGGAAGGACAGTGGAAGGGGAGTACGTTTCCGTGCCTGGCTACGCCACGAATTATTACCTGATTGACTATCCCAAGGAACCCGTGCGGGGACAGTTCATCTGCAAGATGGGTGTGAACACCGGTCTCACTTGTGGGCGGATCACCGAGCTCAACTACACCGATAGCGAATACAGCAACCTAGTCAGGATGAGCGAATCTGCTCAGCGCTACATCGGCTTGAGAGGCGACAGTGGAGGTCCGGTGTTCGCATTCCGTACATCGGATAACGCGGCCGTCCATCCTATTGGACTTGCGGTGAAGGCATCCGTCATTGAAACATATCGCGGGACCGAGAAGATCTCGGAGCGCCCATGTCGAAACACCTCCACCGTTGGGGCGAACAACACGACATGCCATGTTCTCTTCATGCGTCTTTCGACGATACGTGGCTACTCGCCTTACACGATCAACACCATCTCGGGATTCCGTGCGCCGTGAACGTTCGATCGCTCATGCTGGCAACGTTCGCGGTCTTGGCTGCGACGGGTTGCTCGAATTCGAGCTTCGAACTGAGGGATGACGGCGTCATTGTGTTCGATGGCAAAACTTCATCCTTGCGGAACATGGACGAGAGCACGGGAGTCTTCGTTCGTGAAGGTGGATGTGTTCTATTCGAGACGTCCGACGGGAGGCGGGTCGCTCCAGTTTTGTTCGAAGGTATCAGGTTCGGCGATCAGGACCTACCCGAAGAGGGACTTTTGGTATTAGGTCGGGAGTACCGGGTGCAGGCCTTGACTAGCGGCAGTCCATTACTCGAAGATGATAGCGCCGACCAACTCGCCGCGGAATGCGGCGCACCGTTGGCTTTTGCCGGCGCCGTATCCCCGATCGAAGATGGTTTCGACCCGAAATTACCCCCGACCCCGAAGGCGTTCCCATAGACCGGAACTGATGCGAAGTTGATTGCGTGCCTTGGAGGCCGGGGCGCGCAGAGCGGCCTCGTGGGTTCGTTCATGCCTTGGAGCGGCGATCACTGGGCTGACTGTTCTGCTCTGCTCGATGAGGATCCCAATTGCGGACCGTCTGCATGCGGCCCAAAATCCTCCTCTTTCAGCGTTCCCTGCTTGGCCAATGACGGCCGAGGAGATGAACCATGGGATACTCTCGATTTGACCCCGCCATACGAGCTCGCGCCGCCTGGAACGCTGGCAAGAACGTCGGCACCAAGCGACCGCTGACACAGAAGCAGATTTGGGCAATCCGCTTTCACCTAGATCGCGAAGGGCGACTACGGGACAGGGCGCTCTTCGACCTCGCAATCGACAGCAAGCTGCGTGGCTGCGATCTGGTGAAGATCAAAATTGGTGACGTGGTAGCCGGCTCGGACGTTCGGAACCGTGCGATTGTCATCCAGCAGAAGACCAACCGTCCCGTCCAGTTCGAACTGACAGCGGATGTTCGTGGAACTCTGATTGCCTGGCTGGAGCGACGTGGCGGTTCGGCTCATGATTATCTTTTCCCTAGCCGCGTTGATCACCATGGGCACATGAGCACGCGCCAGTATGCCCGCTTAGTCGACGAGTGGGTGACAGCCATTGGCTTGCGCAAGGCTGAGTACGGCACGCACTCCTTGCGGCGGACCAAGGCTGCGATGATCTACCGGGCCACTGGCAACGTCCGGGCAATTCAGATCCTGCTCGGCCACACCAAGATCGAGAACACGGTTCGATATCTCGGCGTCGATGTCGAAGACGCCCTGCTGCTGGCAAAGCGGTCGGCCACCAGCGGGCGGTC
>CESG01004383.1_pt1 | contig 26179 bp, 26 predicted proteins | sample 531121 | NCBI WGS metagenome assembly CESG01 (sample SAMEA2621287, study PRJEB7988) | marine metagenome | biome: marine biome (ENVO:00000447); feature: mesopelagic zone (ENVO:00000213); material: "saline water (ENVO:00002010), including plankton (ENVO:xxxxxxxx)" | depth 800 m
CCCCAATGGGCAACACTCATCGGCTACGGGCCGAGATTGATGGGCGAGAAGCAAGAGCCGCAGCTGCTGGCAGCTATAAAGATACGATAACGCTCACCTTCTCGCCCCGCGCCGGGCTAACTGGCGGTACGGAGTGCACTCTCGTTAGTCCGTGATCGCGGAACTAGAATACCATTCCTTTTGGTTCTGCATACAAGACAAACGGTAATCGCTTGGAGATAGGTTCAGGTAGGTACAAGGCTAAATGTCTTTGTCGATAGGCCGGTTGAGTGGAGTCGACGAGAACTGTCATGTCGGTTGACTTCTCAATGTCGACAGGGATGCCGTCGAGTAGCCAATACGCACCCTGCGACATTTCGGAATGCCGTAATACGAGCCGATAACCTTCAACGCTGTTGCAAAGTTCTGTGAGCTCTCCAACGCTGTTCAGCCCTTTTTCGAAAATCGCAGACGGTGCAGCCTTTATCTCAGCGGTGCAGATGGTTCTAACTCGGGCGTTAATCGATATTGAACCGCCTTCTGCACGAGCCGAAGTGCTTGCTGTTAAAACAGTGGCCAAAATCATGGAGAGGCGCAACGTCCGCGTCATGTTACTGCTCCTTCGAGCCTCGATTTAATTCAAGTCACTAAATAAGTTCCTAACGCACGCTGCAGGCAGCATCCTTAACGGCGCTGCCAGACGTCTTGGGTTGGCATAGACTTACCGGCTTTGCGAAGAGATGGACTCTCGGGTCCTTTTCGGAATGTCACCGTCGGCGGTTTGGTTTTCCCTGGCTGATCATGTTGGCTGAGTACATTGAATGGCTGCTGCGGACGTTCTTACAAATACTGCAGATGGCGAAATTTGACGGTGCATGTGCAGACGGCAAAGCCATGCTCAGAATTTGAACGAACGTCAGCTTAAAGGGTGACACGATCGACCATCAAATGTCCGATATTAGGGCGCAAAGCTGACACCATTGGCTCCCATTCTTGGACTTATCCTTCGATCCATAATTATCGAACGGTGCTTTTCATCCTCGCGTTGCAGCCTTGAGCTTCAGCTCAACTCATCGTGTTTTAAGAACGATGGTTGAGCGCGCAATGGGAGTTATGTCGCGCGATAGGCTTATGCTGGCTCGCGTCCTACGCCGGTATCTTCCCGTAACTCCCGGTTTGTGATCGCACCAAGACCTCCAGTCTGGAATTGCGCAATGCGCACAGCTATGATAATTCTGTTGAAAATATGATACTTGGAGAGTTCATATTCTGATCAAAGAATTGCGCACGGCTAGGCGGTCCAAGGGCTGGCTTCAAAAAACGCTGGCGGACCGGATCAGTGTAGCTACCCAGAAGATCAAGCGGCTCGAGCAGGGCACTGGCTCGGTCGCGACGCTCATATTGGCAATGGCAGCACTCGAACTGCACCTGACCGGTATCGGTCCAGGCAGGACGATTGTCGATCAGCTGCGCGCCAAGCGGCAAAAACGTGGTTGGTCGATCGCGAAAACAGCACAGCGAGCAGGTCTCAATCGTGCGACCGTGGCCAGTCTGGAACGCGGAGAGGGATCGGTAGCCAGCCTTCAGAGCCTGCTCACGGTCCTCGCGCCTAATGCCAGGCGAAGGGCCCCGGAACGTAGCTATTGGGGGCAAGGGGACAAGGAAGATCGCGACAGCCGCTTCACGCCTCCGGAGTTCATGCAGATCATTTACGAAGCGTTTGGCCCGGTTGATCTCGATCCTTGCGCTCACAGTATGAGCCCGGTCATCGCAGCGCGTCGGATCATGCTTGAGGAAGGCGGTGACGGACTGATCGACGAATGGTCCGGAAAGCTGGTTTTCGTAAATCCGCCGTTTTCTGCTCAGCTGCAGTGGCTTCGACGGGCGCACTCTCAGTGGCTCGCCGGTAATGCCGAAACCATAGTCTGCTTGGTTCCAGCTCGGACAGATTCTGCCTGGTTTCACGATACGCTCGCCGTCAATGCCGAAATCTACCTGCTGCAGGGCCGGCTCAAATTTCTGAGTACGGCAGGTAAGGCGCAGCATACGCCGTTCTCGCTTATGTTGGTGACGCTCGGCGCATCTGATGAACAGAGAGCACGACTAGCCGAGCTGACGCCGGGAGGGTGGTTCAATATGGCAGGCTGAGACGCCAATGAGGCTCTGTAGCGAACCTGTCACGGTGTATGGCAAACTCGTTTCTCGGATAGCTCGGGAAAAACACGGACGACAGGGCTGCGATCAGCAGTCTGTCATTTTAAATGGGCTTGGGCATAAGCAAACACAGATCGTTGCATCCCCCTTCGTTTTATACGTGGGGCGGCGCACGTGACGCTAAAGCAAGAATGGGGCGAGTAGAAAGAACAAGGCCGACCCTACAGCTTGAGGATTCGGGTGATGAATGATCTGGTCTGGTTTGAACCGATCAGCCACCGCGACCGGCGGCTGATCGGTGATATGATAATGCGGCGCTCCGGTCCGCAGTCGCAGCGCAACTACCTTTGGCCAGCGTTCATCGCTCTCCAGCATTTGTTGAGGACATCGGCGCCTTTGTCGCAGATCAGCTCACGATCCAGACCACCGAACTTCAGTCCGAGCGGCGAAGACCCAGTTCTGGGGCAGATAAGAAAATGCGCATGCGGCGGGTTAGGAGAGGATACGAGGCCGGGGGCATGCAGGATGACGAGCGATGCGACGTCTCGTTCATCAGCCAGCTTCCGAGCAAACAGCCTCGCCTGCTCCCACGCGTGATGCAGACGCACCGCTTCGGGGAAGGCAATCGAGAGATAAACGAGGATCGCCGGATCGAGCGTCAAATCGTCGCAGCCTGCAAGAAATTCAAAAGGATCGGCTAGCGCATCTTCGGCATGATGCGGCAATACGACATCGGCCCGTGCGGCAGTGATCGCTTGGCCGGCAGCGGCGGGCGATACAGGTCGTAGCTTGCTCGTGCCAAATTCACAGGCGCTGTTGTCTCGGTCGTTATAGCGCTTCCTGAGCACGCCAAAGGTCAACGCATCGCGATTAAGAAGGTATAGCCAGCTTTCCGGGCGACCTGGATCGCTCTTGTTTAAAGTCTGCGGATTAGCAGTGATGCCTTTCTTCTGCTTAGCCATTTACCGAACTCCCCTCATCGTTCGGACAATCTCAGCCGCCGCTTTGCAGGCCGCGTCGGATCGGACCAAATCGGTGAAGGGTGGACTCAGATACAGTTCCAGACCCCTGTTCTCAATCGCGACAATCGGTCCTTCGAGCTTTTCGGGGCAAAGCCAGAGGCTACGATCGCTCAGTCGGCAAAAATGATAGTCGGTCAGAAGCAAAACGTCCGGTTCGCCATATAAAGCCAGATCGATGCGCACCGGGTTCTCTGTTTCGGGAAAGAGCCCCGCACGGATCAGCATGACATCTGCTTTATGTTGAATTGCTGCCTCGCGCAGATCATCGAACACGGGCACGTCGCAAGGCGTAACGCCGATAATCAGCCGAGCTTCGTCGAACTTGATTGTTCCTGCTGGCAGTCCGAAAGACCTAACCATGCGGACCGGCCCGGCCCAGCCGATTGCGCCCATAGGTAGCGAAAGAAGACGAAGGAGAGGATTGTAGTCGTTGATTTGAGACAATGTCGTCATTTGTAGCTCCGATAGTGTGTCGCTGGATCGACCGATCCAGCGGAAGCCCTTTTCCCTTTGAATTTTCATTCCCGGACCAGCTTCATGCTTACTTTCAATCTATCGGCAGCCCTTCGCTGACGTCTTACTCCCTTCCTCCGCGATCACGCTGCACAGCATCCAGGAATTGCTCGCTAGTTGCCGGACCTTTCGACAACTCGCTGGGATGAACTGGCGGCGGCGCGACTGCGCCTTCCTCGTTATTGAAGGTTTTCTCGGGCGGCTTTCTTTTCAGGCTCTTTGCTCCTTCCTCGCCTCGTGCAGTTCGCAAGCCGAGAGTTCTCTTTGCAGTTCCTCTCCGAACATCATCCCTCCCAGTTTCTGGCAGAAGGCCCTTGGGTGCGAGCGGTCGAGAATCCATGCCGAGTGCGCGCAATCCGTGCACACCACCGACGCTGCCAACGAATGATGCTTGATGAGCGCCCGAACGAACGGCGTCGGTGTGCCGCGGGTGTTCAGGCCCGGCGCGGGAGTATTCTTCAATTCGGTCATCATCAGTATTTCCTTCCGGTTGTGGTGCAGATCTTGCTAACTTCCTTTGCGGCTTTGTTTTCTTCTTCTGGAGCTTACCAAGCATAGTGGCGCGTTCGCCCTCGGTTGGGTGGCACTCAGCTGGGAACCGCGGCGCTTCATCGGTGTCGGCCGTTGCTCCGACTTGTGGGGATGCCCGCACGGGCTCACGTCCCTCGTCGTCGTAAACTTGCTGCGGTGTGGTGGAGGGGACCTCAGTATCGTCACTGACAGACAGTCTTTCGCCACTGCGCCCAGCAAGGGTATCGCGAATGACCACTTCGGGCTGGGGTTTCCCATGAGAAAAAGCCCGTTTTTCTGTCGCACGGCGTGCATCCTGGGCACGAACCTCGGCCAAGCTCGACGTTATCTGTTGATCAAGATCGCGATGAAGAGACAGCCGCGCTGCGCGGTCACCCATCGGCCAATCCCTGACAGATCGCGCTACCGCGCTTATCCGGTCAAGCGCAGCGATCCTTCTGTTCTGCGCTTCACGCTCTGCTTCGTGAACTTCTCTCTTTTTTGCGCGCCGTTCACTATGTTTCTTACCCGGAGTGGATTTACCTTCGCCTTTCGGCACCGGCTTCAATCCACGAGCGGCATTGGATTCCGCAGTGAAACGCCGAGGTTTGCCAGCCTTTGCCATCGCGGCATTAAGAGCTTCGGCTACCGATTGGCGAAATGCGAAATGGCCTTCGGGCGTGTTGCGCTCGGATAGCGTCGTGTCGGCGAAAGTGACTAGGCCATCGTCCAAGTGCTGAAACGGTCGCCACGAAAGAATCACATGCGCGTGAAAATTGCGCGGATCGCCATCGGGATCGGGTGCATGAAGCACTCCTGCATGAGGAAGGCCGGCATCAGCGAAGGGTCGGCAGACATCGGCAAGTGCGTGTAGGCGTTGCTCGGCCTCAAGTTCGTACGGCAGTGACACGACCAGGGACATGAAGACGTTTCCGTTCGTTCGACCGCCCGCCAGTTCCAGCTCCTCGAGCCCGGCGAAGAGGCCGGCGATGATATCGGGATCCTGGGAGATATTGCTGACGATGCCGCCGCCTGGCAATTCGCGAGCGTCTTCACGAAAGATATATTGCACTGCTCGCACAGCTTCGCCGCGCTTGTAAGGCCGACCTGTCGCCCTGCGATGATTGCCAAGTCCGCGGCCAGTGAACTTGCAATGAAACGACGATAGTCCCCCGCCGCCGGGTTTCAGGCGCTTGGGATGATTGAGGCCCAACAGTTGCTCGAAAGACTGTTGCCGACCCGAACTTTTCCTGGTGCCGGAAGCCTTCGGCAGAAAGCACCCGATAGGGAAATGACCTCGACCGTTAACCAGAGCTTTTCGAAGGGCTCGTCCGACCTTGCGGGCGTCAGCATCCCTCTCGACCGCCTCGCGTTCCATCTGCGCGACCCGGCGAAGATGCTGGCGCGAAAGTGCCAGGCATTCGGCAACGTCGCGCGCTGCGGCTTTACGTCCATCGATGAACCATTGCGTGCCCATTGCGACCTTCCTCACGAATAAAAGTTATGGGCCACACCGTTCTGTTCGCGGTGCGAAAAATCAGAACACATTATCGCGCGCCCATAACTTTTACTGTCTCTTTCAACCTTGGCTCGGCCCTGTCGGGCCGCTTTGAATCTCAATTTTGGTTGTTGAGGCGTGGCGGTTTCCCATGGGAAACCCGCCCCGACGTTTACTCGCTCAGCTGCTGCGGCGCGCCGAACTAATGGCTTCGCGTGCGATAGCGGCAAGCTCTTCGGCTTCGATCTCGCCCACGTTCCTGAATTCCAGGCGGAGGTCGCCGTTGGGTTTGCGACGCAGTTCGCCGATTGCTGATCCACGGAAAATCAGCGGCGTGACGCCCTTGCGCTGCTTGGCTGGCAGATCGTCCTTCAGCGCCTTGCGCAGCGCGGCGAAGGCCTGCTTGGCATTTCCCGGCTGAAGCGCATCAATCGCCTGAAGCAGCTTCTCGCGGTGCATGGGAGCAGGATCGGGGACGCCGTTCTTCGGGTGCCGTCCAAGATGAGTCATGAGCCACATTGCAGAGCGCTGAGTAATGTCGCGGCGAACGATGATCTTGTCTCCAAGAGCCTTAGCGGCTCGCGTGACATCGCGGTTTTTGCTGATAGTGGATTTGGCCACCTTGCACGCTGCGGCGGCCTTTGCCTCGGAACCGAAATGCTTGACCGCCCGATCGAACAGCAGCGCCCGTGCGAATGGGCTCGCCTGCGGACCCGGCTCGGCCTCTTGGGCTAGCAACCGGTAAGCAGCGTCGTCGGTCAACGACTGAAAGATGCGCAACGCCACTTTAAACTCGCGGTCCGGCTCAAGCAGATTGCAGTGTTCGACAGCGCTGACGATATGAGCGCCCGAAACCACTTCGATGCGGCCATCAGCTCGTTCGCGGGCAGGCAGCGGACGAGGCTGGCCCACCTCGCGGATTAACGCGATCTGCAAAGCCAACTTGTCTTTTGGTAAATCGCTCGCCTGTTCCTGGGCCGGCTCCCATATTTCGATATCCGAGACGGCCCACTGTGTGATTTGGGGTCCAGCGCTGCCGCTATTGTGGCCGATGCCGGACGCGGCGTTCGAAACTTGTTTGCCCATGGTCAATTCTCCATCGTTGAAGAATTTCCATAGCGACGCATCTCAACACGATTTGGGACCTACCCCCCTTTAGCTGGGCTACGGCAGATCGTTGACAAATTCGCACCGGACGGTGTTTGCGCGCTTCGAGCCGCGCCGCCTCAGCGGCGTCGACAATCAAGCGCGGGGATTGCTTCGATGAAGTTCAAAAGCTCAGTGCGCCGCTTCTCTTCATTAGCGAACTGGTCGTCGACGCCCAGCCTCCATCGCGCGGACCGACTGTGCGGTTCACGATGCAGACGATCGAGGGTATCTGCCACTACGTTCACGTCGTTGCATGTTATCACCAGCCCCGCATCGATCAGCGCCTCGGATTCGCGGCGTAAGGCCGCTGCTATTTCCCCGATTGCGAGTTCGGGGTGATACTGCACTCCCCAGAATATACCGCGCTCGTGACGGATCTCGACTGCCTGGACGGGGGTAATGCGGTTGCCGGCCAGCAGGTTGGCGCAGTCAGGAAGCTGTTCTACTTCATCGCCGTGAAGCGCGGGAGCATCCCACACCGCAGGTCTCCCCGCGAGCAGCGCATGTCCTTCCCCCGCCGACGTGCGGACGAGGCCTCTCGATATGCCGGCCTCGAGCCTCTCTGGCATTTTGCGAACCGTGCCGCCAGCCGCTGCAACTGCAATCTGCAATCCCGCGCAAGACCCGAACGAGGGGACGCCTGATTTGAAGACGGCCTGCATGAACCGGATTTGCCGCTGAACTGGAGGGGTGTCGTTGTAGACATGCATTGGTGAGCCGGTAATAAAGACGGCATCGTAACGGACGATGTCAGCGACGGATAAGGATTTGGTCGCCTCGTCGGATGGCCGGACGATATCGATGTGGCATCCGGGCATGAGTTGTTCCAGCGTGGCCGCATAGGTTTCGCCAGAGCTCTTTCCGACATCGTCTCGCCGGTTTGCACGATCTTCTGGCGTGCCGCTTTCGGCAATAAGGATTGTTCTGTTCACCCGTGCACTACGCGCAGTCGCTGGAAAATGTCCGGCTCGTTTCGCTGCATGGGTCCCGGACGTTCTCCCGAGCGTGCGCACTGACGAACCACTCGCCGCAGTTGACCGGGGGCAGTCATTATCGATCGCAATTGTTTATCTAGGATTGTATACTGGGCGTTCGCCAGCCGCTTCCTTGGCTGCCGAACGATAAATCCTCGGATCACTGCCGTGGTCATCTTTCTGGTGCGCCAAGCCATTGACGGCTTCCCAATCGCGACACCCGCCATTTCATCCTCCACCCAGAATCAGCTGCTTCCAACGCTCAGAATATGATCGCCACTGGGGTCAGATTTTGAGCAGGTCCTGCGCCGGTGTCCGACACTTTGCTCTAGGTGAGCAAGGCTGAATAAACGCCTTTCTCGTCAATACTCAAATGCGGACATTTCAGGATGGTCCTCTTCACACCCATCGCGGACGTTCGAGCGGTCGCAGTCGAATAATGAAAGCTGCCGCTCTTTCGATCAAAGTTTTGATGGCAGCTACGCGCCCTAATTTCGGCCGTTCCAATTCTTGCCCGAAACGCCCGAAAGTGGACGTCTATTGCGCGCTCGCGCTACGGCAAGTCGCCCCAGGCTTCCGATGATATGGCATTCGCGGATCTTGTCCGCCTGGCAGGATCGTAACATCTGTCAAAGTTCGTTGCGGAGCGCCGAGATGAACGTTCTTGCGATCGATCTCAACCAATTGCTGTGAGACCAGCTGATCGATGTCCTGGGACGGCTTTGCATCGTGATCGGATAGCGCGAGCAGTTCTCGAACTTGCGCCATGCTGAACCCGAGTTCGCGCGTGCGACGCAAAAAGGTTAGAGTCGCCAAATGCTCGTCGGAGTAATCGCGATAAACAATATCGGTCCGGTCGGCTGCTGGCCGGATGCCCTCGCGCTCGTAATAGCGGATCGTCTCTGCCTTCGTGTCGGTGGACCTTGTCAATTCGCCTCTAAGAATCGCTTGATCCTGTCCGGGTCAGAAGGCTCGGGCGGCGACTTCAGTATGACTCGATTCGGGTCGAAGTGATTTCGGGCGAGGAGATAGAGGGTCTCGCCGATCAAACCAACTCGACTACGCGTTCCGACATCGACCAATGTCGGTGATGAACGTCACTTACCGAAGCATTCGCTAACGAGCTTTTCTCGAAGAGAGAAAGCTTCGGTGTATTGTTTTCCTGCGGCGCCGCGCGGCATGAAATTCCACCTGGCGCACTATAAGCTCCAGATCGTCCTTCCCGATATCGAAAGTTTCTCCCAAATCTCTCAGTGCGGCCTCGATATCGTCGGAATGTGGCGCAGTAGGCTCATGCTGTGGTATAGCCTGCGCTCCGATTGATCGCGCCTGATGAGGATAGTTGTGTCCGGAAATCCTATGATATAGGACACCGACGATCACCAGACATACTGCATTGAAAACAATGGGCAGAAAGACGAAGCTATATCCAAGGGCTTCGATGGTTTCTCCGCCGATGACCGCCGTGAGCGCCGCTGCTCCCCCGGGAGGATGCAGGCTGCGCGTGAGCGACATCGCCAGGATGGCAAGTCCTACAGCGAAACCGGCTGCAACGTGCGGCGAACCAAAAAGATGCGCGCAGAATACGCCCGCAAAGGCAGAAATCGCATTGCCGCCTATAACCGGCCAAGGCTGAGCTAGGGGACTCGCGGGAACGGCGAAGACGAGCACGGCCGACGCTCCCATCGGAGCGACGATGAAAGGTAGGATCGCGCTATCGTGCAGGATCCACGACGCGATGAAGCTTGTAAGAGCGATACCCGTCAGACCACCGGCGCACGCCAGCATGCGATCGCGAAAAGTGGCTCCAGCAAGTATTGGTTCGAAGATGCGTCGCATGGTAGCCTGTTTTGATGTCATCGCCTGGCGCCAATGCGGTACCCAATGCCGGGAAACGAGGCAAAATTCGCAATCATACTGATAGACGCACTATCTACCGGCAGCGTGGCGCACCATCACGGTAACCATTCGCCTTGCAATCACGAGCGCTGTCTCTTTGTTCCCTATTCTCACCGCCAACACTCAAGGCGCGCTTTCTTCGATTCCAGATTGCGCAAATCGTGCCCTGAAGCTATTTGCTTCGATCAACGGTAATCCCAAAGGGCTTTTGCACTTTGTAGATTATGAGGCATGGAGCTAAGCTGCTCGGTCCTTCAGTGTCGGCTGTCGCACTTAGACAATCCGCAAGCAGCATTCCTTACCAGAACGATCAGGCCAGTCGATCGCAGCGCCGGCTTGCGTTCCGATGAGACCGACGCCCACGACGGTAATCGCCACAAATTGTTTGATTGAGAACGTCTAGTCAATCCTCATCAGACAGTTTGCCGATGAGTTCGCCGTGCTTAGTGTGCTGCATGTGGCCAGGCAGCCATCGACAGCCTTTGTGATGCCATCGTGGCGCTCTGCTAGAGTCTGTTTCGCAAGCTCGCCTTGGTCGTGGGGGGATTTTTATTTGCCATGGCAGTATTTAGCCAATGCGAGCACTGAGCAGGCACGCTAAGGAACGAAGTGCAGGAACGGCTGTTCAAAACGATGCTGGTGAGGCGGTTTCGTGCGCCTTGTGCCATAGAGCCTTCGACCCGTTCAAATGGTGCACCCAGTCTTGTCTACCTCCTTAGAGCGACTGGGCGCCAGTACCCCCTCGGAATAGCAACAGGACCGCCCGCATGAAGTGCTTAGGCTCGCTGGAATCAAGCACTTGCCAATGATAGCCATTTGATGGGCTGGTATGGAACTGGCTCTGCGCTTTCAGTTGTTCGATTCGAACTGATGGTGTAGCCCTGCCGTTTCAAGCTTCCCTTGGCGGCAGGGCATTCTTCCCTGAAAGCTCCTGAATGGCTCCGCAATGCCTTCGATGGCGTTTCGAGCCATCACCTCTGCCGAAAATGGTTCAAGAGGGGAGTCATGATTAGATGCGATGCTTGCGGCATGACTGGCGATGAAACCGCGATGGACAATCACGTATGTAGGGTTGAAATTGAAGCTGTAGATGAGCGGCCTGATGGAAAGGCGCTAATGACAGGAAGTGCTTATGCCATGGCGATAGGGTTGTGCATCACCCTCATTGCATCGCTCGCCTATGCCAACGTAGGCAACGACCTTTACAGCTCTTTCAATGAGTATGCTGTGCAACAGGCTGCTAGAAGTGCTGGTTTATACTGGTCTGCTGTAATGCTCGGTAGCGGTTTGTTCTCAGTCGGTCTGCTGCTCTGGTGCACAGGATACATTGCGAAAGCCATCAGCTTTCTGCCATCGAATAGAGTTGGTTGCCTGAGAAGCGATGAGGATCTCTTCTCATTGTTGAGAAGGTCGGACGCTGCGCTTTACAAGGCGCAGGCTGATGGACGCAATGTGGTTCGCTGCGCTGACGGAGACGCGACTCAGTCAGCGCACGGCGTTTTCGCTTCGGCTAGCTGGGGTCGTGAGACGCAGGGCGACAGGAGTGGACATAGGGGTGTAGAAACAAGCTCGAAACTGTCAGCTTTTGGCGTCCACGACCGTATTAGCCTCCCCTCCTAGAACGAAGATCCAGATAACAATGCAGGCGATCCACCCCGCGTTGAATATGATAAGTGCTGTCCACACCGCTGCTGGTGTTGCCCTCCGTTTTCCTGGCCCGCGCACCAATTCACCCGGCCTATTCCCGCGGAACACGCGAGCGACATCGCGCAGGTGTAGCAAGAGCCAAATGCCCGCGCCCAAGCTGACGACTGCAAAAAGCGCGATGAGAGCAGGAAGGAACCACAACGGCATTGAAGAAACTCCTTTCGGACCGAACTCAGACAGCCGAGCTGAAACGACGGACGGACTGCGGACGGTAGGTATCGAACAAGGCAGCGATCACGCGTGCATAGGGCAACCCGCTCGCTGTAATGGATAATTGGTCATTATCGAGGGTTGCAAGCTCGAGCTCGATGAAAGGGCGAAGGGCGTTGAGCACAGGCTCATCCAACACAGGGTCGATCGTCGCGCTGCCACGGCATAGGAGTGCTTCTATTATTTCCCCGCGCACTCGGTCGTCGTCGGTCCGAGCGATGCCCACCGCCGTTGTCAATCGGCTCTGGCTGGCTTGCATCCTGTAGCGACCGCTATTCTTCTCGTTCTGGGCAAACAGCTTTGGGAAACTGCTTACTGCCGAACTGCCGAGACCAATCAGGACCAGTGACTGATCGTCCGTGAAGCCTTGAAAGTTTCGCCGCAGCTTTCCCGTCGCAGATGCTTGGGCGAGCGGATCGCTGGGTTTGGCAAAGTGGTCGAAACCAATGGAGCGGTAGCCCTGCTCGGTCAGGTAAGCATGCCCGAGTTGAGCCATAGCAAACCTTTCTTCCGGATCTGGAAGGGCGTTGCCGTCGATGATGCGCTGTCGCGCAATCAGACGCGGAACATGAGCGTAACCGAAGAGCGCGATGCGGTCCGGTGCTATGGCGACCGTGCGCTGTAAGCTGTCATGGAGGTCGTCCTGCGATTGGTGCGGGAGACCATACATCAGATCGAAATTCAGGGAGGTAATCCCATTCTGACGAAGAAGGTCTACGCTGCGTTCGATTAGGCCTTCGGGCTGAACCCGGCCGATCGCCTCCTGGCAGTGTGGAGCGAAGGTCTGCACACCGAGGCTTGCACGTTCGATCCCGACACTCCCGATCGCCTGCGCCCATTCCGCCGAAAATGTTCGGGGGTCGATCTCGATCGAAAATGTGGGATCATCGATCTTGAAGCGTGCGATCAGGCAGTCGACGAGCGATAGGAATTCTGTTGGGCTGATCGCATTTGGGCTGCCGCCGCCGAACGCGATCCGACGCACATGTGCGTCGTTCCGCAACATATCGGAAACGAGATCTATCTCGCAGACCAGCGCATCAAGATAGGATTCGAGCCGCTGCCGCTTGCCAGACTTGCCCGTGTTGCACCCGCAGTAGAAACAGATTTTCTCGCAGAACGGGATGTGGACGTAGAGCGAAACGGCGCCGCTCGCATTGCCAAGAGCCTCGGCAAAATGGGTGGCTGACAAGGGGCCGAACTCGGCCGCAGTCGGATAGCTGGTGTAGCGGGGAACCGGAGTTGCCAGCAGATCGGGGTGATAGGGGCACATGGCGGGCTCGTTGCTCGTATTCGAGATCGTATTCATTGCGCTGGACCAATTCGCTTACGGGAACAGGACGCGTGGCAACCCTCGCTATGACAGGGCGCCGTGGGAGGCGATTCGCGCATCGGGATCGGAATGCTGAGGACACCGCCGCCGCATAGACGTGTTTCGATGGTCTGAGCAGCAACAGGAACCGGTCCGAATGATGCCGGAAGCAAGGCCAGAAAGGCGAACCTCGTCTTCATCGGCACCCTTCCTCATCTTCGTTGGTTGAATTTCGGCCATCATCCTCGTCATCGATAAGGATACGGTTTGCCGCACCGTCGAGATCTTCGAACTGGCCGTCGCGCATGGCCCAGAAGAACAGGACCAGCCCCGCACCTCCCAGAAACAGCGCAACCGGGATGAGGAAGACCAGCACGTTCATGGGGAGTTCCTGACGCGCGCAAGCCGCAGGGAGTTTCCAACGACAACCAGTGAACTGAGCGACATGGCTATGGCGGCGATCAGGGGTGTCACGAGACCCGCGAGCGCGAGCGGCACTGCGACCACGTTGTAGCCGATCGCAAATCCGAAGTTCTGGCGGACGATACGCATCGTCCGGCGGGCGATGGTGACCGCCAAGGCAACCGGCATCAACCCCTTACCGAGGAACACCGCGTCCGCGGCTTGTTGGCTCACGTCACTAGCGGTGCCGGGCGCGATGGAGGCATGGGCTGCTGCCAGCGCAGGACCATCATTAATCCCATCGCCTACCATCAGCGGGCGGCGTCCGTCTGCTTTCAAGGTATCGAGCAGGGCCAACTTGGTATCGGGACGCATTTCGCCTTCGCCTTCAATACCAAGCTCGCCCGCAAGTGCGCGGACGGGAGAATACCGATCGCCTGAGACGATCCTGCTTTCCAAGCCGCTTGCATCAAGTGCCGCGAGCGTCTGGGCGGCATCGGCCCGCACCGGATCCGCATAAACGATGGCGATTTTTTCCTCACCAATGTGCAGCGTCGATGCGATCCCCGTTTGATCCAAAGCACCACGAGCCAATGAGACGGGAATCTCGCCGTGCATCCCGCTTATGCCTTGTCCTCCTGTTTCGGTGATCGCAGTGAGCGATGCCGGTGAAACGCCTGCCGCTCCGAGCGCGAACACGATGCCCCTGCTTAAGGGGTGTCGGCTAGACTGCGCGAGGGCTAGCGCGATAGCCTTTTGCTCTTTCGTGAGATGATCGAGGCTTGGAACAGGCTCGCCCAGTGTCAGCGTTCCGGTCTTGTCGAACAGTGCGGTATCAACCTCGGCCAGCCGCTCGAGCGCGCTTCCGTCCTTGACCAGCAGCCCTCGTCTGGCGAGCGCCCCTGAAGCAACCACCTGAGCAGCTGGAACCGCTAGCCCCATGGCACACGGACAGGTAATGATAAGAACTGCGATTGCGATCACGAGTGACTGGTGCCAGCCGGCCCCGGCGATCATCCATCCAACGAACGCCAGCAAAGCAAGAGTATGGACGGCGGGCGCATAAAGGCGCGATGCACGGTCGGCGATACGGACGTAATGACTGCGCGACTGCCCCGCCTCATCCATCAGCCGCGCAATCTCGGCAATCGCCGTGTCGGACGAGGCGGCAGTAACGCGCACGCGGATAGGATCGCCGAGATTGATCGCTCCGGCGTAAACCGTATCGCCAACACCGGTGGGCTGAGGCGTGCTTTCGCCGGTAAGCATCGCATTGTCGATCGAGCTTTGTCCGTCTTCGATCACACCATCCGCCGCAAGCGCCTCACCCGCAGCGACGAGCATGAGCATTTCCGGCTCAAGATGGTCCGCTTCGACCGTTCGGCTGGATCCATCTTCAGCCAAGACGCGAGCTGACTTTCCCATACGCGACAGCAGTGCACCGATGCCCGCGCGGGTCTTGTTCCGCATCGTCGCATCAAGCGAGCGACCGGCGAGTAGGAAGAACAAAAGCATGACAGCACTGTCGAAATAGGCATGCCCGCCGCCGATAATTGTTTCGTAGACGCTGAGCCCGGTTGCAAGCAGGACACCGATCGAGATCGGCACGTCCATGTTTGTCCGACGATGCCGCAGGGCCATGGCTGCGCTCGAAAAGAAGGGTCGCCCGGCGTAAACGACCACCGGCAGGGCGATCAGCGCGGACAGCCAGTGGAACAGTTCGCGGGTTACACCGCCCGCACCCGACCAGACGCTGACCGAGAGCAGCATGATGTTCATCATGCCGAATCCCGCGACGGCAAGCGAGCGCAGAAGCATGCGGGCTTCGGCATCGTCCTGGCCTAGGGGGTTTGCATCGGTGACCTGCGCTTCGAAGCCGATCCTGCCGATGGCTGCAACAAGCTCTTCTGCGTCGAACTTCCGGTCGTGCCGGACGGCGACACGCTTGGCGGAAAAGTTGACGCGCGCAGCCTCGATACCGTCGATCTCTTGTAGACCGCGTTCGATCTTGGCGATGCAACCGGCACAGCGCATGCCGGGCACGGTGAACCTGCTATCGACGAGGCCGGGTCGCTCAAGCGTTTCGATTGCCGTAGGCGCGTTCACGGCAACTGCTCTTCGGTCGACCATGCCTCTCCCTTGGGAGATGCGACTTTCAGGCGCACGATCCAGCGTCCCGTATCGAGTGGTTCGAGCGATACGTGATTCCCGGGCGTCGCTTCGATAAAACTAAGGCTCTTGCTTTCCGCTTGCCCCAGCGGTCGGCGAGCTTCTGCGGTTACGGTCGCGCCATCGGGCACTGATGTGGTGTCGATCAGCAAGTGTCCGTTCTCACTTCGCGTCATCTCGACCGACCAGCCCAGCGCCTTCTGCTCTTCGGCAGCGTCGAGCCAGTCATTGAACTCCTGGCTTGCAACATAGGAGTTTTCGACGATCACACCGCCGAACCCGCGCACGGCGAGCGTAGCCATGAACAGATTGACCGCAATGATAATTGCGAATCCGGAGACGATGATTGCTGCCGCATGCTTACCTGTGAATTCGCGTTTCATTCCTCGCCCCCCGGCGTGTCGAACCGTGTTTCCGTTGTCGCTGTTTCCTGCTGCTCATCGCGCGAAGTCACGCTGAAGCTGAAATCCTGCGTAGACGTGCCTTGTGGCGCAACCACATAGGCCCGAACCGAGAGAACCTGATCGGCAGGCACTGTTTTGATCTGGGTGCGCGCAGCGTCGCCCCTCCCGATTGTATCCGTCCACATCAGTGCGCCGGGAAGCCCCTCGACCGCAATCTCCATCTCGCGCGGTCGGCTTTCCATGTTGCGCAGCTTGAGCGTGTAGGAGTTGCGCACCGATCCATCGCTCATGAGGATGTAAGGCGGATTGCGATCGGGGGAGACCGAAAGGCCGACATGGTTTCGCACGCCCAATGCGAACAGCATGGCGAAACCGATGCTGCCCCAGATCAGGAAATAAGCGAGGGTTCTTGGACGAAGCAGCGCTCTCCAAGGTGAACGCGTGGGTTCTCCATTCGCTTCTTTCTCGCAATCCTCGAGCGTTGCGTAGTCTATCAGACCACGTGGACGGCCAACATCGGCCATTACCTTGTCACAGGCGTCAATGCACAATCCGCAGGTGATGCAGCCGACCTGCGGACCCTCGCGAATGTCGATACCAGTCGGACAAACGGCAACGCATTGGAGGCAGTCAATACAGTCGCCGAACTTGCCGGGGTTCTTTTCCGCCTTCTTAACACTCCCACGCGGCTCACCGCGCCAGTCCTTGTAGGTCACCAGCAGCGACTTCTCGTCCATCATCGCGGTCTGGATGCGCGGCCAGGGACACATGTAGATACAGACCTGCTCGCGCATGAACCCGCCGAGCGTGAACGTCGTGAGCGTCAGGATTGCCACGGTGATGTAAGCGGCCGGTGCCGCATCGCCGACCCAGAAGTCTTGCATCAAGGTCGGCGCGTCGGCGAAATACATGATCCATGCACCGCCGGTCCAGAAGCTGATGACGAGGTAAATCGTGTATTTGAAGCTCCGCTTTGCAAACTTCTTCGGTCCCATGGGTGCCGCGTCGAGCCTCATGCGAGCATTGCGGTCGCCATCGACGAAGCGATCGACATGCTGGAACAGGTCCGTCCAGACAGTCTGCGGGCAGGCATATCCGCACCAGGCACGTCCGACCGCGCTCGTCACGAGGAAAAGCCCGAGCGCCGCCATGATCAGCAGGCCGGCGACATAGTAGAATTCGTGCGGCCAGATCTCGATGCCGAACATGTAGAAACGGCGATTGGCGAGATCGACCAGCACTGCCTGATCGGGTGCGTAGGGACCGCGATCCCAACGTATCCACGGCGTGCCGTAATAGATCGCCAGAGTGACGAACATCACGAACCACTTGAAGCGTCGGAAGGGTCCGTCGATCCGCTTGTTATGGACCTTGGTGCGTTTCTCGAACAGCTTCGTCGGCAGCTGCTGACGCGGCGGCTCGTGCGGCTCGTGACGCAGCGTCGTCGCTTCCGGCTCGGCTACTGCGCTCGAAACTGGCTCGCTCGTCTTCGCCCGCCCGTCCTCGACAACTACCGACCAGTCACGCTCCTCGCCTTCTCGGCGAGGAGGAGCGCTCGACGCGCGGCCGGGGTCACGGTTCTTCATCGACCTCTACCGTAGGATCTTCAACGACCTCGACGAATTCCTCGCCGCCACCCAGAGACCAGACATAGGCCGAGAGCATCTTGATCGTGACCGGGTCGAGACGTTCGCTCCAGTGCGGCATGCGGCCCATCTTGGGGGTCAGGATCTGGGCGCGGACCTGTTCGCGAGAGCTGCCGTAGAGCCAGATCGCATCGTTCAGACGCGGTGCTCCGAGTTCACGGTTTCCTTCGCCAGCGGTGCCATGACAGACGCTGCAATTGTCCTGGTAGAGCTGCGCACCCGTCCCACTTGATGCACCTTTGCCGCTAAGCGAAAGCACATGGTTTACCAGCCCGTCGATCTGAGCTGGTTCAAAAACGCCTTCGAATGGCGGCATGACACTCGTGCGGGTATCGTCAACGCCTGGTGCGCGAATGCCGTTCACCAACGTGTATTCGATGGCCTTCAGATCGCCGCCCCACAGCCAGTCATCATCGTTGAGGTTGGGATAGCCAAGTGTCTGGCTTCCGGCCGCTCCCGAACCATGGCACTGCGAGCAATGGACCTGAAAAGCCGATCTTCCCCCAGCCACCGCTTGCGCGAACAGTTCGCTGTTCTCTGGCAGACGTTCGATAGGAATTCGAGCAAGTTCTTCGCGAACGGTCGCGCGCTCTTGGTCGACGACGCTCATCTCCTCGGCAAGTTCGCCTCGGCTGGACCAGCCAAGCACGCCTTCCGTAGCCTTGTTAACCAATGGCCAAGCCGGATAGAGGATCACGTAGACCACGCCCCAGATGATCGTCAGGTATAGCGTCCACAGCCACCAGCGCGGCATAGGCGTATCGAGTTCCTCGATGCCGTCCCATTCGTGTCCTACAGTCTCCGTTCCGGTCGGCTCGTCGATGCGCTTATTTGCCATCCTGGCGCTCCCCGGTTTTCTCGTCCTTGAATATCGAACGCGCTACTTCTTGGTTTTGTTGCTTTGCCCCGGGCCGGAACACCCAGAGACAAAGGCCGAGAAACAGGATCAGGAGGGCGACAAGTCCGTAGCTGTCCGCGAAGTGACGCAACTGGTCGTAGAGGCTCATCGGCCTTTCTCCTCGGCCAACCGCTCCTGTGCGGCAGCGCTATCGACGTCGACCAAAGTCCCGAGCATCTGCAGGTAGGCAACGAGTGCGTCCATTTCGGTCAGTCTGCTCGGATCACCGTCGAAGTCGCGGACCTGTGCCTTGGGATAGCGCTGCTGGAAGTCTTCAACATCGCCTCCGCTGTCGGGATCGGCCTGAAGGATCATGTCCGCCATCGCCTCGCCGACGTCACGATCCGAATAAGGAACGCCAACACGCCGCAGGGCGACCAGCATAGCAGCGGCATTGTCGGTATTGAGCGGTGTGTCACCAAGGAACGAGTATTTTGGCATGATGCTTTCCGGGACGACGCTCTGCGGATCCTCAAGGTGCTGGACGTGCCACTCATCCGAATAGCGCCCACCGACGCGCGCGAGGTCTGGACCGGTGCGTTTCGAACCCCACTGGAAAGGATGGTCATACATGCTTTCGGCGGCGAGGCTGTAATGCCCGTAGCGCTCTACCTCGTCACGGAACGGTCGGATCATCTGGCTGTGACAGGAATAGCAGCCCTCGCGCACATAGACGTTTCGGCCGGCCTGCTCGAGCGGCGTATAGGGACGCATCCCCTCCACTTCCTCGATCGTATTATCCATCCAGAACAGCGGAGCGATCTCCACGATGCCGCCGATCGCCACCGCGATGAAGGACCCGATCGCAAGCAAATTGATGTTCTTTTCCAGCTTCTTGTGCTGGGTAGCGAGACCCATGGCGATCTATCCTATCCTGCGGGTTCGGGGGACGCCGAGCCTGCGATGGGCCGGTCCTTGTCGGGGTCGTAAGCGGGCATGGCGCCCATCGGCTTTTCCTCTCGCAGCTTGCCACCAATGGTCATCCAAACGTTGTAGCCCATGATAATGGCGCCGCTGAGATACATGACACCGCCCAGCGCTCTGATGATGTAGAGTTCGTGCAGCGCGGCCACCGTTTCGGCGAAGCTGTTCACGAGATAGCCGTCCGGGCCGTATTCACGCCACATCAGGCCCTGGGTAATACCTGCCACCCACATGCTGGCTGCGTAGAAGACGATACCAAGCGTCGCGAGCCAGAAGTGCCAGTTGATCATGCGCAGCGAATACATGCGTTCGCGCTTCCACAGGCGCGGAACAAGGAAGTAGACTGCGGCGAAGCTGATCAGCCCGTTCCAGCCGAGAGCCCCTGAATGCACGTGGCCTACCGTCCAGTCGGTGTAGTGCGACAGCGAATTGACCGCCTTGATGCTTAGCATCGGTCCTTCGAATGTGGCCATGCCATAGAATGCCATCGCCATGACCATCATTCGGATGATCGGATCGGTGCGGACCTTGTCCCATGCGCCGTTGAGCGTCATCAATCCGTTGATCATGCCGCCCCAGCTCGGCATCCACAGGATGACGGAGAACACCATCCCTAGGGTCTGCGCCCAGTCAGGCAGCGCGGTGTAGTGCAGGTGGTGCGGCCCCGCCCAGATGTAGAGAAAGATCAGGGACCAGAAATGTATGATGGAAAGCCGGTAGCTGTAGACCGGTCGCTCGGCCTGCTTGGGCACGAAGTAATACATCATGGCCAGGAACGGAACGGTCAGGAAGAACGCGACCGCATTGTGTCCATACCACCACTGGGTCAAAGCATCCTGGACGCCTGCGAAGGCGGAGAACGAAAGCGATCCGTTCCACGCGACAGGCACCGCCAGGTTGTTGACGATATGCAGCATCGCGATGGTAATGATGAAGGAGAGGTAGAACCAGTTCGCTACGTAGATATGTGGCTCGGTCCTGCGCGCCAATGTTCCCACAAAGACTATCAGATAGGCGACCCAAACGATGGTCAGCCACAGGTCGACATACCATTCCGGCTCTGCGTATTCGCGGCTCTGCGTGACGCCGAACAGATAGCCCGATGCCGCAAGCACGATGAACAGCTGGTATCCCCAGAACACAAACCGGGCGAGAGCGGGAAACGCGAGTTGCGCGCGGCAGGTGCGCTGGACGACGTAGAAGCTGCTCGCGATCAGGATGTTGCCACCAAACGCGAAGATTACTGCGGAGGTGTGCAGCGGACGAACCCTCCCGAAATTGAAGTAGGGCTCGATGTTGAGCTGCGGAAAAGCCAGCTGCGAGGCGATGAACACGCCAGCGAGTAGACCCACGAGAGCCCACATCATGGTGGCCAGGACGCCCCAGCGGATAGGGTCGTCGTCATATCGCGACGGCCCTTCAGGCATTTTGAAGAAGCCCTGCGCTTTTCCTAAAGAATCGAAACCAGCGGCGGTCACCCAGACCATCACGAACGCGATAACTCCGATTATGGTCGCGTGAGCCGCCATCCCGCTATCGGCCGCTGTCGCAACCATCACGATAGATAGGACCATGATCAATAACCAGAGGCCCACCCGCCCCAGTGCAGCTTCAGCTTGCATCAATTACTCCGATCGCTTTTTCACGGCTCTATGCGGCTGGACGCACAACCGCATTGACCTGGATCAAAATTCGAAAAATTTTGCTTTTCAACAAGGAAGCGCAGCCACCTCCCGAATTCGAAGCCGGTCTAATATCGTAACGTCGGATCTGCCGTTGGTATCTATGATGCCAAGTTCCCGCAGCTCGGTGAATTGCCGACTGACTGTTTCGATGGTCAGCCCCAAGCTGTCAGCGATTTCGCGTCGAGATATCGGAAGACTGAGCGATACTCCGTCATCATTTTGTTTTCCAATGCGTTCGGCCATCGATGTTAGGAAAGTCGCAACACGTTCCTGCGCGGTCTTGCGGCCAAGGAGCACTGACATGTCTCGGGATTGATCAAATGCGACGAACATGTGTTCGCAAATTGCCTTCGCTAAATCGGGATCTGCCGCGATGGTTCGAATGAAGGCGTCTGCCGGAAAAGCAAGCAGGCGACAGTCGGTGATGCCGTGTAGCGAGTATGGCACCGCGTCCGACCGCGGAAACACTGTGAGATCGTTCGCCAGCAAGAACGCAACGACCTGTTCTCGATCATTACCAAGATGTCCGACAAACTTCGCAACACCCTCTGCAACGAAGACAATAGATCTGGCAGCGGGGTCGTCGAGCTCCGCAACTGCGCCGCATTTGATGTCTACTTCGCCGCCCAACGCGCAAAGGCGTGATGCCATGGACTTTGGCAGGTCCAAATGGAGTAAGGCAGCGAAAAGGCGCTGAAGATCGTTGTCGGACAAGGCCCGGAGCTCCGCAATAGGTTCCGGATCGACATGTGCAGTTGAACTTCCATCAGGTCTTTGAGGCAGATCAAACGGCTAGAATATTTTTCCAACGTGACGCATCGGGTTTGGCGACAAGGTATAAGGCGCGATTATGCAGCCAGCATCTCGAGAGCGTCACGCTTACGAATGGTGACGTCCCGACGGCCTCGCATTTCAATGACGCCTTCCTCACGGAACTTCGTAAACTGGCGGCTGACTGTTTCGATAGTGAGGCCGAGAATATCCGCGATCTGCTGGCGTGACATTGGAAGCTCGAACTCGTCAGGCACTTTCCAGCTCGTATTCTCACAGGTCGCCAAGACTGTTCGTGAGGCGATTTCGAGAAGCAGAGTTGCGAGCCTTTCCTCTGCGTTCATCCGCCCTAAAAGCAGCATCCAGCGTCGGGTTCTGTCGAGTTCACCCAGCGTTCGTTCAAGTAACTTGTGCTCCAGCCGCCCATGCTCCTCGGCAAAGCGCTCGAAATCCGATCGCTGAAAAACGCAGACGATCGATTCGCTCAAAGCTTCTACGCTGTAGGGAGAAACCTCGCCAAAGGGACGACCGAGAAAATCGGATGGATAGGCGAGCCCGAGGATCTGTTCCCGGCCATCGATTGTCTGGGTGTAGAGCTTCAGCACACCAGAAACCACGTTGGCGACAAATACGGCTTCGTCGCCTTCCCATAGGAGAGTTTCTCCCAGCGCCAGACGCCTTCTGCGCCCGATCTTGTTTAATAGCGCTATCTCTTGGTCGTCCAGGTCGGCGCAGATCGCGCGGTTTCGGACGGAACAAGCCTGACAGAAATTGATTTCGTTTGTCGGATGATCGGCCTGCATGGCCACCATCTAGCCTTGCATGTTCAGCTTTCCAACCCGTTCGTCCGGGCGGTTTCGCGTAAATGGTGTGCGCAGGTGTGAACGACGAAAGCGTAGATCGCCAAGCGCGTTACGTCGAGGCCAATCCACCAATTGTGCAATGACGATGGTTCGACCACCGCACCTGCGATCAGCGCCAACGTGCGATTGTTCAATTCAGGCATGATGACGATCCACTGGAGAGCCACATTCGCGATCGCTACAATAATTAAACGGCGCGGCGTTCCTCGTGTCGAGACGAAAAGGGCGAACAGCAAAACGCTTTCGATTGCGACGGACGCACGGAAGGTCACTTGTCCCACCGCGAGTAAATGAGATATTGGCACGTCGGCTGCCAGGAATTTTACTGGCGTCGCGATAAACGACAGCGAAAAAAGCGTCGCAAGAGCGGCGACAGTTAAAACCAGTGTTCCAAGGGCTGCGCGGTCTGTCATGCTTGAGCCTTTTTCGTGTTCTCGTCCGATCTCGGCGCACACAGGATTGGTCCATATCGGATAAGAAAAAGACCAAACGCTCCGAACCAGGCCGCTCCAGCTACCGCCAGTGCTACCTGACCATCGCCGATGAGCAGAGCTGCCTGAACCCGCAAGGCAGCTGCAATCGTGATGAGGGCATATGAGACCACAATCTTCCTGTAGGTGATGAGCGCCCGGCCGGTATGGCCCAGGCTGGCTCTGCTCATGACGGCGAGGATCATCGTTGCCATCGCGCCTGTCGACAGGGCGTGGATACCCGCTGTCTCCGTAACGATCTCGACTTGGGCACCGGCGAGAAGGAAGAGTTCCACCGGGAGCCAGAGGTATGCCAGATGCAGAATCCATACCAGAGCATTGGAGCCGCACCGCCAGCCCTGCCATTTCGACAGGCGAAGAAAGTGGGCAACGGAAGCGCTCGATAGGAGCACCGCACTCACCAGGCTGAACGGTGCGCTAAGCCACGCCAAAAGTGCGGCGGCTGTCAGCGCGATTATCAATTTGTCCAAGGTGCTAGGCTGCGCGGGCAATGGTTCACGAGCGCCGATGGAGGCGAGCCAGTTCCGCGTAAAGCTGGGGATAATTTGTCCTCCGATAATCGCGATCAACAAGACGACGAGACTGAGCCCGGCTCGCCATCCCAGCGAGGAATCTAACGAACCTGCCATTTCGAGCCGATCCAGAATACCGGCGACCCCGAAGAGGAAAATGATCGCAACGACAGGCAAGTTGCGGTTCCTGCTCTGGATTATCTCGCGTGCAAGGAGGAATGCCAGAAGGAGATAGAAGCCTCCATCGACGAGAATGAGCATCGAATTGTGGTCGGACAGCACGAACGGAAGGAGCCTTCCCGCGAGCCATACTGCGAAAAGGGCAGCCAAGGGGCCACCTGCAATGTACAGCCGCCCCGTCCAGTTCGGAACTGCTGTAAGCACAAATCCTGCGATTGCTGCACCAACAAAGCCGAACAGCATTTCATGACGATGCCATGCAAGCGGATTTCCGAGCGATTCGAACGACACGTAGCCAAAAAGCACGGTTAGCCATGCCGCTAGGGCGATTATGGCCCAAACTGCGGCACCGAGGAAGAATGGTCTGAAGCCGCCGCGCAGGATCGGCGGGCTTTCTACCATTCGTCTGCGGCGCAGCTCCAGTCTTTCCGTGTTTGTAAGCATAAAAGGCGACCTCGTTCGGCTAGGTCGCCGATAGCACTACATCCCGCCAGACAATTTGATTTATCTCAAGCTTCGCAGGAACGTCGAACCGCCATGCTCGCAATCGCATCTAACTCGCGATCCTTGAATGCATCGATAGCTAGGACTGTTCAGGTGATGGGAAAGCGCGGGATGACACCCGCAACCGACAACACTGGCGAGGGGACATTAGAGAGTGGGCTGAGCGCGTGATGGCGAGCCGGTATTATCATCAGTATCGAGAAGCCACGAAGGGCGAGAGGTCCGCGACTGATGTTACCCACGAGGATGACGAGGGCGAGAACCTCATCATCGCGCCTCCGCGATGCAGCAGGACCACCTGCACCGCTACGGAGATGTGGTCGAGGATGACCGGCACACCAGCCTGTTCGGCGAGGCTTCGATTGCGGGCAGCAGCGGCGCCACTTCATGAGTCGGCGGGATTGCTTTCCAGCAGGACGGCTTCCGGTCGGACACCTTTCCAGCATTCGACGACACCTACGATGTGCCCGGCATTTTCGCCCAGATCGAGCAGAAGGCTTCGCTCGACCTGATCTTGGCGGCAAGCGCGCGCATCGATTTCCATAGCGAGTTCGGCACGCAATTCAATCCGCGCCTGTCCGCGCCTGACCGGCCCGGCAGCCAAACCATTCGCGGATCGTTCGGTGGCGGCTTCTTCGCGCCTACGCCCTTCGTGAACGCCTTGAACGTTGGCCGAGCTTGAAGCCGAGACCGCGCGGACCGCCTCGCTCGATGTCGGCTATGCAGACGGACCTTAAGAGGCCAACGTAACCCTGTTCGGCGCGAATATCTAGAACGCCACGCGGTTGACGGGAATTGCGCCCGACAGGGGTCGCACTCGTCAATATCGATGAGACCACGTGGGTGCGCGCGGGAGCGAACTGCTTCTGCGCTTCAAGCAGAACGGTTTTACCGTGACCGGAAGCTACGTCTTCGTGGATTCAAGCGATCCCGATCCGTCCGGCATCGGAAGGCGCGAGGTCCCCCTCAAGCCTAAGCACACCGCGGGCCTGGTCGGCATGTGGGAGGAGCATGGCAAGGGCCGTATCGGGCTCGAAGCCTGCTAAAACGGCGCCCAAGCACTCGACGACAACCCCTACCGGACCAGATCGCGGCCCTATTTGCATCTCGGTATTCTTGTAGAGATCACCTTCGGCAAGGTAAGCCTGTTCGTCAACGCGGAGAACCTGCTCGACGTTCGTCAAACGAAATACGATCAGCTGCTACTGCCGCGACGCGCCGCAAGCGGGCAGTGGACCGTCGATGCCTGGGCACCTCTCGAAGGATTTATCCTGAAAGGCGGCATAAGGCTACGCTTCGGCGGACACTGATTTTCTCTACTCCTTTGGCTTTGCGAGCCCACATACCCTCCGAACTTCGGGTTCCGAAATCTCGGCGTTGTTTCTCGGATGGCCTCAAGAGCGTGCAATGGCCGAGCTGCAATAAGCTAGGCGGCTCGGTCCGCCAGTGTCGGCTGTCGCACTTCGACGATCCGCAGGCAGCGTTCCTTACCAGAACGGTCGGGCCAATTGATCGCAGAACCGGCTTGCATTCCGATGAGGCCGGCGCCCACGAGCGTCAGCACTGAGAGACGGTTCTGGTCCAGGTTCGCATCGCGCGGCCATACCAGTTGAACCTTGCGCCGCTCACCCGATCGCTCGTCGACGAATTCGACCTCGGATTGCATGGTCACAACGTCAGAAGGCAAGTCTTCGGCGGCCATGACAATAGCGCGATCCAGTTCTTCGCACAGTTTTCCAGCTACATCCGGACTGCGCACCTCGATGGACATCGCCAGTTCGTAGAGCGCGTCCGCTTCGGTAT
>CESG01025763.1_pt1 | contig 26074 bp, 19 predicted proteins | sample 531121 | NCBI WGS metagenome assembly CESG01 (sample SAMEA2621287, study PRJEB7988) | marine metagenome | biome: marine biome (ENVO:00000447); feature: mesopelagic zone (ENVO:00000213); material: "saline water (ENVO:00002010), including plankton (ENVO:xxxxxxxx)" | depth 800 m
CATCGCGCTGAAGAAAGCGGGCCGCGCCGTCGGGCTCGTCGATGCCGATATCTACGGCCCGTCGCAGCCCGTGATCTTTGGAAATCAGGGCGAAAAGCCCATCGCGCGCGACAAGAAGCTCGTTCCGATCGAAAGTTCCTTCGGCGTTCCGATGCTGTCCATGGGTCATCTCGTGGAGCCGGGCCGCGCGCTTGCATGGCGCGGGCCGATGGCGGGCAATGCGCTCTCGCAGTTGATCGATGCCCACTGGGGCGATGTCGATACGCTGCTGGTCGATCTGCCCCCCGGCACCGGCGACGTCCAGCTCACCATGCTCCAGCGCTACAAGCCCATGGGCGCCGTCCTCGTCTCGACGCCGCAGGACCTCGCTCTAATCGACGCGGCGCGGGCGGGCCAGTTGTTCGACCAGGCCGGCGTTCCGGTCATCGGGCTGGTGGAAAACATGGCCGGCTACGCCTGTCCGCACTGCGGCGAGGTTTCTGACCCTTTCGGAAAGGGCGGAGTGGAAACGGCGGCTGAACGCCTAGAACTGCCTTTTCTCGGGCGCATCCCGCTCGACCTCGCCATTCGGCAGGGAAGCGATCGCGGTACACCGCCGGCCGCAGGCGATGATGCGCTCGCGAAGCCCTTTCACGATATCGCTGCCAAGGTCGACGAATGGATTGGCGCGAAAAGTTAAGCCAGCTCCCCGTGACCCGGCGCGGCCTTATTGCAGGCGCAGCGGCGGGTGGCGGGCTTGCTGTCGCGTGGTGGCTCTGGCCGCGTCACTATTCGAGTCCCCTAACGCCCGGACCGGACGAGCGCGAGTTCGGCGGCTGGATCACCATCGGCCGGGATGGCGTGGTGACGGTGGCCGTTCCCCAATTGGAGATGGGGCAGGGGGTCACAACCCTGCTCGCGCAGGTCGTGGCCGTCGAGCTTGGCGCGGACTGGCGACAGATTGCCGTCGAGCCCGCGCCGCCTTCCGGCCTTTACGCGAATGTTCCTCTCGCTGCGAAATGGGCGCCGCTCTGGTCCAATCTGCCTAGTCTTGCCGATGATCCTGGCAGTCGGCTGGCGGAAAACTTCGCCCGCAGCAACGCCTTCATCGCCACGGCAGATGGCACTAGTTTGGCAGGATACGAGCCACCCCTGCGCGAAGCTGCTGCCACCGCACGGTCCCTGCTCGCCATGGCAGCGGCAGCGCGATGGAATGTCGACTGGGAGGAATGCGAAGTTGTTGGCGGCCTCGTCCGCCATGGCGACCAGCAATTTGCATTCGGCGATCTGGTGGTCGATGCAGCGCAATTCGATCCGCCCGAACCGCCCCCGGTGAAGGTCGAACGCGCCGCCGAAGATCCCTCGCCTGCCGAAGCCGAACTTGCCCCGACTTTCCCCCGCCTCGACCTTCCTGCCAAGGTTGATGGCAGTTTCCTTTTCGCAGGCGACATCCGGTTGCCGGGAATGGTCCATGCATCGATCAGGCATGGCCCTCTCGGTGCATCGCACCTGCTGCGGTTCGACCCCGAGGCGGTAACGGGCATGTCGGGTCTCGTCGCCGTGGTGAAGTCGCAGAAATACCTCGCAGTAGCAGCCGAGAGCTGGTGGATCGCCGAGCAGGCGTTACGCAAAATCCGGCCCGTATTCGGCGGGGATGGCGCTGTGGAAAGCGACGCCGCGATGGAAGCGCTGGAGGCCGCGCATGGGGCCGTCGATGCCCAACGCACCATCGATGTGGGCGATGCCGACGATCTGCTGGCGCGTGCCGATTATGCGGAAACCTACACGGTCGCTCCGGCAGTGCATGCTGCCATCGAGACGGCCAGCGCCACCGCGCGTTTCGACGGCAACACGCTCGAATTATGGATTGCCGCACAGGCACCGGAAATGACGCGCCGGGCGGCGGGAAAGGCGATCGGACTGTCACCGCAAGATGTCGTTCTCTATCCCACGGCGGCGGGGGGAAGCTTCGATGCCCGCCTCGAGAGGCGGCATGCCATCGAAGTCGCGCAGATCGCCAAAGAGGTAGGCCGCCCGGTGCAACTGACCTGGCCTCGCGTGCAGGAGTTTCAGTCGGTGCCGGTCCGCACCCCGGTCAGTGCGCGCATGGAGGCCGCATTCGTGCCTGCCAGCGGTGGGCGCATAGCCGCATGGCGCGCACGCCTTGCCATGCCCGCCACCGCTCGCGAATTCGGCAGACGGCTGTTCGACAACAAGACCGCCGAAGCTGCAATGAAACACTCCGAGGGGGAAGCTGACGTGCTGGCCTGTGAAGGCGCCGTTCCGCCCTATGCGATCGATAACGTGGCCATCGATCATCTGCCCGTTTCATTGCCGTTTCCAACGGGGCGGCTGCGCGGCAATGCGCCGGCCTACACGGCGTTCTTTACCGAATGCTTTATCGATGAACTGGCAGAACGCGCAGGGCGTGATCCATTCCTCTATCGCATGGAGATGCTGGGCCGCATGCCGCGCATGGCCGATTGCCTGCGCCGGGCAACCCGGCTTGCCGGTTGGGATGGCGGCAGACGCGGCACCGGTCAGGGACTGGCCATGGTCCGAATGGGCTCTCCCGACAGCGGCGGGCGTATTGCCTGCGTGGCGCAGGCCGCATTGGGCGAGGGCGGGGTCCGTGTCACGAAACTGCATGCGGCTGTCGATATCGGACGGATCGTCAATCATGACATCGCCCGGCAGCAGATCGAAGGCGGACTGATTTTCGGGTTATCCCTCGCGACCGGGTCCAGCATCGCGTATGAAGACGGCAAACCTTTGCCCAACCGTCTGTCGGGACTGTCGCTTCCGACGCTGGCGGATTGTCCGGACATCGTTGTCGAGTTCATTACCAGCGATGCGCCCGCGTTCGATCCTGGCGAACTCGGCGTGGCGGTTGCCCCGCCTGCAATTGCGAATGCCCTTTACTCTGCGACCGGAGTCCGCTTTCGCCGTCTGCCACTGCTTTCGGAGGGCATATGACCTGGCGTGATCAACAGCTTCCAGCCGACCATCCGCCGGTAAAATCCGGGGCGATCGGCGTTCTTCTCGTCAATCTTGGTACGCCGGATGCGGCAGAGCCTGGGGCGGTCAAACGCTATCTCGCGGAGTTCCTTTCCGACAGAAGGGTGGTGGAGATACCGCCCATTGCCTGGCAGCCCATTCTGCGCGGCATCATCCTCAATACACGGCCCAAGAAAAGCGCGCACGCGTACCGCCAGGTCTGGACCGACGCTGGGTCACCATTGGCGGTGATTACGCGTCAGCAGGCCGAGGCTATGCAAGCGAGGTTGGGGGACGAAACGCGCGTCGACTGGGCCATGCGGTACGGAACGCCATCGATTCCGGACCGATTGCAGGCTCTCAAAAATTCAGGTTGCGAGCGAATTTTGCTCGCTCCGCTTTACCCGCAATATTCCGGGGCAACGACAGCCACTGTTGTGGACAAGGCTGCGGATTGCCTGCGGACAATGCGTTGGCAACCAGCGCTGCGCACTCTGCCACCCTATCACGACGATCCCGCCTATATCGATGCGCTGGCATCCGATTTGTCGAAGCAGCTCGATGCGCTCGATTTCGAGCCGGAAGTGCTCCTGCTGAGCTTCCACGGCATGCCCGAACGCACACTGCATCTTGGCGACCCGTATCATTGCCATTGCCAGAAGACCTCGCGCCTCCTGCAGGAGAAGCTGCATAGGCCGGGCCTTAAATTCCGAACCACGTTCCAATCGCGTTTCGGCCGCGCGAAATGGCTCGAACCCGCAACGGATACGGTGCTGGCGGAAGAGGCAAAGGCAGGAACGAAGCGGCTGGCCATCGCTGCACCGGGATTTTCTGCCGATTGCCTGGAAACGCTGGAAGAACTGGCGATCCAGGGCCGCGAGCAGTTTACCGAGGCCGGCGGCGAGCATTTTGCCGCGTTATCATGCCTGAACGCATCCGATCCCGGCCTCGCCATGCTCGAGACGCTCTTACGGCGCGAATTGTCGGGGTGGATTAGCGCCTAGGAATTACTTACACTAAGGTAAGTTGTCAGGAGCTACCTATGGCTACGCTTGCCGCTCATCAATCCATCGACGCTGCACCCGCGCACTGGACGCAGGGCAATCCGGATGAAGATACGCTTGCCCACATCCCGGGCGAAAAGGGCTGGCCGCTCGTCGGCAATACCTTCAAAATGCTCGCGGATCCTCATGGCATGGCCAAGGCGATGGTCGCCAAATATGGCCGGGTCTACAAGAACAAGGCCTTTGGCGGCTGGAACGTGGCGTTGATCGGGGCGGACGCCAATGAGCTGGTCCTGTTCGACCGCGAAAAGCTGTTTTCTTCCGAACAGGGGTGGGGCCCCATATTGGATCGGCTGTTCCCTCGTGGGTTGATGCTGATGGATTTCGATCACCACCGGGCCGACCGCCGCGCGCTGTCGATTGCATTCAAGCCGGGACCGATGCGCCACTATGCCGATGCACTCAATCGCGGGATCGGCCGGCAGGTCGAGGAATGGGGCGCGGGAGACATGCGCTTCTACCCCGCGATCAAGGAACTGACGCTGGATCTCGCGGCAGACAGTTTCATCGGCATTTCCTGGGGCCCGGAAGCAGACCGGATCAACCGGGCCTTTGTCGACATGGTGCAAGCCAGCGTCGCGCCCGTACGAAAGCCGCTTCCCTTCACGCAGATGAAAAAAGGGGTCGATGGACGGGCGTTCCTCGTCGACTATTTCACGCAGGAAACGCATCGCCGCCGGGCCGAGGGCGGGGGGCAGGATATGTTCAGCCAGTTCGCCACGGCCGAGTATGACGACGGTAGCCTGATGCCTGTCGACGAAGTCGTCGATCATATGAATTTTCTGATGATGGCCGCGCACGACACGATCACGTCGAGCGCGACATCGCTATTGTGGCTGCTAGCCAAGAACCCCGAATGGCAGGAAAAGCTTCGGCAGGAAGTGGAGGCCATCACCGGTGGTACGGGCACTGACGGGAGACCGCGCGACCTTGCTTACGAGGATCTGGGCAAGCTGGAACTTACCGAAATGGCGTTCAAGGAAGCTTTGCGCTTTGTTCCCCCGGTGCCGTCCATGCCGCGCCGTGCCTTGCGAGAATTCGAGTATGGCGGTTACCGAATTCCTGCCGGGACGCCCGTCGGCATCAATATCCACTGGACGCACCATAGCGAAGAGTACTGGGATGAACCGGAAAAGTTCGATCCGCTTCGCTTCACGCCAGATCAGGTAAAGGCGCGCCATAAATATGCCTGGGTACCGTTTGGTGGCGGCGCGCATATGTGCCTTGGCCTCCACTTCGCCTACATGCAGGTCAAGATATTGATGGCGCAGCTGCTGCCGCGTTACCGAGTGGAACTGGCCGATGGCGATCCGGAATGGCAGGCCTGGCCAATCCCAAAGCCGAAAGATGGATTGAAGATCAGGCTGACAGCGCTCTGATCAGAAATCGATCGCGATGCCATCCTTGACCCAGTCGCCGTAGCGGGTCGGACTCAGTTCTTCCTCGTCCGTCCCCTTTTTCGGTTCGGGCGGGGGATCGTTGGTCCAGTGCGCGGGCTTTTCGAAACCCTGCGGACGCTTGCTCTCTTGCTTCGTCATGTCCTCTAGATGATGGTGCTGGCGGCATTGCGCAAGTCCGCGTAAGGGCGCGGCCAATGGCTGAACTCCAAGGTATCCATGCTCGCCGTGCTGCGCTGCGCCTGCTCGATGCAGTCCTGCGGCGCGGCGAAACGCTCGACATCGCCTTCAACGGCGCGACCAAGGACGTGCGCAAGTTCGAAGACAAGGCTCTCGCCCGCGCGATTGCCGCCGAGGTCCTGCGCTGGATGGTCGATCTCGACGGGCTGATCGACAGCGCCACGAAAAAGCCTCTGCCCGACGATGCCAAGGTGCGGATGGTTCTGCGCATGATGCTCGCTCAATGGCTTCGGCTACAGACGCCGCCGCACGCCGTTGTGGCGACGGGGCTGGATTTGCTGGCCGGCGGTCCAAGGCGGCTTGCGCATGGAGTTTTCTCTACGCTCACCAAGCGCGAGGTCGCTTTGCCGCTAGCCCCGACCTTGCCCGAAGAGGTCGCTGCCCGGTGGGGCGATCGTGCCGCGTCCATCGCAGCCGGACTTGCCGATCCACCGCCGCTCGATCTGACCTTGCGCGATCCGGCAGAGACGGAGCGCTGGCAGGTTCAGCTATCTGCGGACAGCCTGATGCCGGGCCACTTGCGCCTGGCGCGCGGCGACAACATCGAAAAACTGCCAGGCTTTGCCGAAGGTGCCTGGTGGGTACAGGACATCGCCGCGTCTCTCCCGGCAAGGCTGCTTGGAGATGGAGAGGGCCGCCACGTGCTCGACCTTTGTGCAGCACCAGGCGGCAAGACTTTGCAACTGGCGGCGCAGGGCTGGAAGGTGACCGCGCTCGATATTTCCAAGCGGCGCCTCGAACTGCTTAAATCCAATCTGAAACGCACCGGGCTTGCGGCCAGCACCGTGCGCGCGGATGCGCTGACATGGGAGCCGAAACATCAGTTCGACGCAATTCTGCTGGACGCACCGTGTACGGCCACCGGTACCGCGCGGCGCCATCCAGACGTGCTGCATCGTATCGGCGCTCGGCAGATAGAGGAAATGGCAGAACTGCAGGCGGCACTCCTGGACCGGGCAAAGGGATGGCTTAAGCCGGGTGGCATATTCGTCTACGCAACCTGTTCGCTGGAGCGCGAAGAAGGCGAGGATCAGACGAGCGCCGTCGATCTTGCGCCGCTGCCGATCGGCTCGCAGAACCTTCCGGCTGGTCTCGAACCGACCGCCGAAGGCTGGTTGCGCACCGATCCGGGCATGCTTGGGGAAGTTGGTGGCCTCGACGGATTTTTCATCGCGCGCTGGGCTACATAGCTCTTCGCAATTTTGCCGGTCGGGCAAGGCCTAGAAAAAACGCCCCGCCCGAAGGCGAGGCGCTAAAGGTAAAAGGGCTGTTACGCCCTCCGGGTCGCACGTCGATTTGCCCACGCGCGGAGAAGAGTCGCAAGCTGAATTAATTTAGGGTTGATTGCGTATCTGTTTGCGCCAAACTGATGAGCGGACCGCATTCCGGTCGAGAGGTTTTCCGTGCCGCCCGCTCACCTGCTTCCCGGTCGTTCAAATTTTCAAGGTTCCCTTGCATCGTGAGGGATGCAGGCAGTTCGGAACCGGGCAATTGCCGCACTTCGGATCCCTGCAAGGTGCTGATTGTCGATGATCACCCGATAGCCCAGGGCGGGTTGCGTTCCGTCTTTGCCACGAGCGATCGGTATCGAATTGTCGGCGTGCTCGACAATGGGGCACCAGTGAGCGCCTTCGTTCGCTCGCAGGAAGTCGATCTGGTGGTGCTGGACATGAATATGCCTGGCCTGCGCGGCATAAACGTATTGGCTGAAATCGTCGGCTCCAGTGACATGACCGTGATTATCCTGACCGGCGAAACGCAGTTCACGGAGATCGAGTACGCGCTTAAACTGGGAGCTCGAGGTGCCGTCAGTAAAAGCGAGCCTGCGACGGAAATTCTATGCGCGTGCGATGCTGCTCTCGATGGTGAAGTCTATCTGTCACCAATGATGCAGAGGGGGCTGGCGTCGGTGCAGGCTCCAGAGATCGCTTTGTCTCCGCGCCAGATGGCGATCCTTCATTATCTGGCTCAGGGGGAAACCAATAAAGAGATTTCCTACCGCCTGTCGATCGCGCAGCCGACAGTCTCTTTCCACATTGCCGAACTGCGCCGGAAGCTCGACGTGCCTAGCAACCGCAAGATCGTTGATCGTGCGCAGGAGCTAAAGCTGCTATGATTCACGCTTCAGCAGGGGATGGTCGGCCATTTCGCAGCAGAGCGGCTTTATCAGGATGACATCGACAGATCGACTGAGCCTTCCTCGTGTTATGGTAGTATCGTCGTAGGTTGCGGCTGCAAGCTTACGCCCATCCACCCGACGTGCGATCGATGTTTGGTCAGCCGGTACTCGGTCCACATCGATGATGTGCCATCCCGGCGCCCGGCCTTCGAGCTCGGCGATCGTGCACGACCGGTTCTGCTCGAAGGCTCCGGGGAGGATGGCGCGAATAGTGGTGCCGTCGGGTCCGGACGTCACGATAGTCAGTTCCCCTCCCAATCCTTCGATCAGGCGCTTGGCCGACCGGAACCCGGAACCGGTACCCTGGCGTTTCTCTCCTGCCGTTGCGCGGTTGGCGTGATCGTCGTGCAATTGTTTCAGCACGCTTTCCTCGATGCCTTCGCCGGTGTCCGTTAACTCAATGATCAGCTTACCGCCGGTCACGCGCATGGATAGCCGGGCGCCGCCGGAACCGGTGTAGGTGTAGGCATTGCTCAAGATGTTCGCGAGAGCACGCATAAGTACCGGCCGGTCGGAGACGATGCTGGGGCCCTCTTCGATATCGTCCTGCAGTGTCAGCCCCTTGGCAGCGAACGAGCCGCGGAACATCATGATCAGCGGTTCGGCCAGATGGCGCAGACTGAAGCAGCTCAAAGTCGCCGCACCAGAATTTTCTCCGACGATCGCAGCGCCCGACATCGTCGTCGTTGCGATTTCAGCCAGATAGTCTGCCGAACTTCTGAGCATGTCGGCCAGTTCGCGGTTGTCGGGATCGCCGCTTTCATCGAGCACATGAACTGCACTGTTAAGCGCCAGAATAACCTGCTGACTGTCATGGCCCGAGGCGTGCAGCAAAGCGTTTTGACTGTTCACGGTGGCCAGTGCGAAAGCTTTCTCTTCGGCAAGACGCTGCGCATCTTCGCTGATCGCCAGGCGCTCGGCCATTGATTGCGCATAATTGCTATCCGCCTCGCGCTTGTCAGCCTGAAGCTTTTTGAGATGAAGACCGAGAGCAAGCGTGACCATGAGGGATTCGAACAATCCGACGGGGCCCGCCAAATGCCAGTTTATCGGCAGCCAGTCGAATACACCCATCGATGCAACGGCGGCATATACGATGAATAATGCGAGACTTCCCCAGCCGATCAGCAAGGGCCAGAGCTGGCGCCCGATCGTCCGCATGCCCGCCACGGCGAGGAAGGGGAGGTAAAGCGCGACGACGACCGCAACCAGCCAGGCGATGGCATGGATGGCATTGCGCAAAGCAGGCTCGTAGATCGCCAGTCCGGCCTGCAAAGCGATCACCAGCAGACTTACTGCAATCACGATTTTCAGGAACAGGTCGCGCCGCGGAAAGAGTTCGGCAGTGCGCATGAAGCTGCGGGCGAACTGCGTCATGGCCGCCGCGAATCCGCATTTGATCGCGTCTTCTATCGCCACGCCGAGCATCGGGCTGTCCGGTAGGAAGAATATCGTCAGGTACCCTTCCGCATGGACTGTATTCAGCGCGAACAGTGCTTGAGCCAGCGCCAGCCATGCGAACTCGCGATGTCCGGTTATGGAAAAGAAAACGAAATTCAAAAAGATCAGTACCAGAACGCCCAGCACAACGCCTGCCACCATAGCGATGTTCGTGCGGCGATCTGAAAAGAAATCGCCATAGGTCTGGATGACCAGCGGCATGTAGGTCGAGTTTTCCGACCTGAAGTCGATGACGATCGTCCGTTCTTCGTTCGGTTGCAGAAGCAGTTCGCTGCTGAAGGCCTGATAGGTACGTAAATTTTCCGCTGCCGCCGCAGGATCGGTGCCATCGACCAGTAAAGCGAGACGATCCCCGCGGCTTTCGTACATGCGGAAATAGCTGAGCGATCCGCGCCCGGTCGAAACGATCCAACTGCCGGCTTCCTGGCCAACGTTACGAACCCGGATGGCAAGGGCTATCCGGTCACCCGGCGCCCCGAAATGAGCCGCGCTGCCGGAAATCGGTTGCAGCCGCTGGTTCAGGAAAGCCGTTAGGCTGAGGCCTTCGAGCGCGTCCTGGTCACGCGTGTAGCGGATGTGCGCGACCACGTCCGTTGCGCTGACGTCTGGCTTCAGTTCGATTGCTGGTGGCAATTCATCGGCGCGTAACGCTTGTGGCCAGAAAGCCAGTACAAATGCCACCAATGCGGTAAGCCACGAGTGCGACGCCATTGTGCGCGCAATCTTCTACGCAATTGTGTCGGTGTCAATTCGCAATCAGTTTGGTTTGCAACATGGGCCGCTTGGTTTACCCGTTATCGCCATGGCGATGGGTATCTGAGCAGATGGCGGCAACCGAACAACTTCGAACGCGGCATGTCGAAAAGCCCTGGGGGCGGAAGCAGCTCGCGGCGCCGTTCGACGAGACGCCCGGAGATACGATTGGGGAAATCTGGTTCGAGCCTCCCACTGAGGCCGACGAACTGCTGCTGAAGTATATTTTCACCAGCGAGCGGTTATCGGTGCAGGTGCATCCCAATGACGATCAGGCCATGGCAGCGGGTCTGGGCCGGGCGGGCAAGGAGGAATGCTGGTACGTGCTCGATGCCGAGCCCGGGGCGAAGCTCGCTATCGGTTTCAAGCGCTCCGTTTCGCGCGATGAGATGCAGCGCGGCGCGGAGGATGGGTCGATCATGGATTTGCTTGCCTGGCATAACGTCAAACCGGGCGACTTCTTCTACATCCCCGCAAATACCGTACATGCGATCGGGGCCGGCATCAGTATCATCGAGATCCAGCAGAACTCCGACGTGACCTATCGGCTGTACGATTACGGGCGCCCTCGCGAACTTCATCTCGACGATGCCTTGGCAATCGCGGAGCGCGAACCTTATGACATGTCACTGCATTGCCAAGTAGGTGACGTGGGCAATGCGTTGCTCGTTGACGGCCCTTACTTCCGTCTTTGGCGAGTGGATGGATCGTCGAATGACGATAAGCCCGCCAGTTCCGGGATGGCCTTTGTCTTGCCATATCGCGGTACGGCAACGGTCGGGTCTGAACGGGTTGAGCCCGGACAGTGTATGTTTGCACAAGATGCAAGTGAGATAAGTTTTTCACCGGGCGCTCTCGGTTTCATGGCCCAAGCTCTGTAATCCCGCTTGCCTCGCGCGTAGGCGCTGCTGCGGGTAGCCGGTTCGTTAGGGAGCCGATGTCGCCAATGCCAATTGCGCTAGGCGAATGGCCCCGAGCGGCCCGGCATCTTCGCCCAGCTTCGCGGTGACGAGAAACTCCGGCATCTGAGCTATCCGAGCGCCGTGCGCATATCCAGCGAGGCTCGCGTTCAGCTTCGCCCGAATGACTTCAAGCAGATATGGTCGGTTGATAGCGACACTGCCTCCCAGCATGATACGCTCCGGGACCACTGTCACAGCAAGATTATGGCACAAGGTCGCAACGATTTGTGCCACATCGTCCCATACATCGTCACTGTCTGCGATGTCCGATGCGGGCTGGCCGCAGCGGGCCTCCAATGCAGGCCCGCTAACGAAGCCTTCGACGCAGCCCTTGTGAAAGCTGCAGCTTCCCGCCCAGCCCTGTTGCGGCGAGGGGACAATCATATGACCGGCCTCGGCATGTCCGAGGCCGAGCACCGGTCGGCGATCAATAATGGGGGCCACGCCGACCCCGGTTCCGATCGTGATATAGCACCAGGATCGCAGATCGCGTGCCGCGCCCCAGACGCCTTCGGCGAGGGCCGCGCCGTTGACATCCGTATCGATCAGGAATGGAACGTCCCAGAGTAGCCTGCGTAAATCCGCCCCGGCCCATCCCGGCTTGGGAGTGGCGAGCAACTGGCCATAGTTGGCGGAGGCGGGATCCGTATCGAGTGGGCCGAAGCTGGCAATCCCGATTGCCGCGATGTCATGTTCGCGGCGCCAACCATGAAGAACCGTCTCGATCCGCGAAAGGGTTTCGCTCGGATGCCCCGTCGCCACCCTTTCCCGCGCGAAGATGGCGCCGGATGTATCCGCAAGAACGCATATACATTTGGTACCGCCAAGTTCGACCCCGGCCAGATATGGCCCGCCGGTCTGTCGATGATTTGCCACCGTCGTTCCCGTAAATAATTGACGTGTCGATCTGTGGGGGGAAGTCGCCAGCGGCGCAAGGGTTTCGCCCCGCAGGCCCTGGTCGAGATCGCCAGGTGGGCGGGACGGGTTCGGACACCGCCCCTCCCGATAATCATCGCACGCGTTTGCTGCGCCGTTTCCCGAAACGACCGACCACGCGTTCGAGCGCCAAAATTGCCAGTAATGACAGGCCGAACAGGGGTAACAGCAAGCCGAGCAGCACCACTACGATGATCAGACCGGGACCATGCGGAACCGATGATCCTGTAGGTGCACCCAGTTTACCCGACGGCTTTCGCTTTAGCCACATGATCACGCCAAGCACCGATAGCCCGATCAAGGCGAATGCGGTCATCAGACCTATGATCTGATTGGCGAGGCCGAATAACTGCCCTTCATGCCAGGCAATTCCGTAATTGATCGCACGGTCGATCGGATGTTTGTCTGCAAAGTCGGTGCGCGAAACCTCTCGCCCATCAATCGGATCGAAAGTGGCACTTTGCGTCAAGGGACGGTTCTGCGTTTCCGATTTGATCGTCCATACATCACCTGTTGGCGGACCGAAACGCTGCGGGGCGTGAGGCGGCAGTACCAGCACCGGAAACGCCATTTCTTCTTCACTGGCTTTCAAGACGAAGCTTGAGAGCGGCAGCGGATCCCCCTTGGTGGCCTGTCGTGCTGGCATCGTTGGCGCTGCCATGTCGCCGTGATCGTGCCCGGCATGGGCATGGGCCGCAGGGGCAATCCAGTTGCCTGCCGGTTCATGCCGAACGATCTCTGGCCCCGACCCGATCTTCCAGTCCTGGGGGCCTTCCACCAGCCCCAGTTCGGTGCGTGCCCATTTGAAGGCGCTGCCCCATGTGCCTGCCCATGGCAAACCGCTAACAAGCATGACCAGGACCAGCCCTGCAATCCAGAAACCTGTCACGCGGTGCAGGTCCTTCATCAGCGCGCGTCCTTTGAGAGAGAGGCGCGGCCAGAACGTGCCCGCTGCCCTGAACGGGCGCGGCCACCACAGATACAGGCCGCTCATTATCATTACGATAGTCCAGCTCGCTGCAAGTTCGACCAGCCGATCGCCCCAATCCCCGAGCAGAAGCGAGCCGTGGAATGTCGCGATGACATTCGGGATGCGTTCGGTCGGATCAAGCGTACCCAGAACCTGGCCCTGCGGCGAAACGAAGACGTCCGTCAGCGCCCCGCCCGGTTGGCCAAGCTGGATCATGGCGGCATCGCCGGCATGTTCCGGCATGCGGTAATGGTGAAAGCTGCCTTGCGGATAAGCCGTCTGTGCGGCTTCGAGCTGCCGGTCGGCCGACACTGCGCCTTCGAGCGACAGGCCACGATAGTTACGCTCTTCCCACCGGTCGATCTGTGGCTTGAACAGATAGATCGACCCGCTCAGCGACAGGATGAGGATGAAAGGAAGGACGAACAGGCCGGCATAGAAATGCCAGCGCCAGATCGTACGGTAGGTCGCAGTATCGGCCACGGTCTTATCTCCCCCTAGAACCGTGCGCGTACGCCGCCGAAGACGGCGCGGCGTTCCACGGGATAGAAGACGACGGATGCCGGTGTGGCCGTTATGGCCGCACTGATATCGCCGACGGCTTTCTCGTTAAGCAGATTTCGGGCGTCGAGGAAAAGGTCGATCCCAGCGGTCACCGTTGCTCCGGCTGATAGACCGACCAGCGCATATCCATCGGTTCTCAACGAGTTGGTGTAGTCCACCCATGCACCTTGCGGCACCCACTCCACATTGGGCGCAACATGTACGCTGTCGGTTCCGAGACGCAGTTCCGCACGATAGACATGGCGCGGTACCACCGGCAGCCGATTATCGCCGTATTGTGCATCATCCTTGAAGCGGAAGTCGCTGTACTGGTACACCTGCCGCAGCTTGGCCCATTCCCCCAGATCGATGGAAAGCGCCGCCTCGACGCCCTGGTGGAAGGTTTCGTCGGCGTTGAAAGTCGATGCAGGGATATCTGGTCCGACGTTGAATTGCAGCAACTCGCCGCGAATGTCCGCGCGATAGGCGGCAACATCCCATTCGGCGATCCCCGCACGCCCCCGAGTTCCGACTTCGAAGCTCCACGCCCTCTGTGGATCGAGATTCACGAAGCTTGCCACCTGCGCCAGTTCGATGAAGCCGGGAAATTCCACCGAACGGCTGTAATTGGCGAACAGCTGGATGCCGTCGACCGGTTCGTACAGCACGCCAAACTTGGGTGAAAACGCGTTGAAGTCTGCCGAGCCGGTAACATCGGTGGCGCCGCCGGCAAAGCTGTCGAACAGAAGATGTTGTTCGCGCTGGCCATCGGCATAGATACCGCCGGCAATGAGCTGGAGTCGGTCGACTGGACGGAAGCGGAATTCGCCGTAGAGGTTGGCGGTCCGCGCTTCCTGCTTGGCTTCGAACGTCTTTGCTCCGCGTTCGCCGTCGATGTTGACGAAGCGTCTTGAATCGACGTCGCCGAAACGCGCCTCCCCGCCGAGCGTCAGTTCGAATGGACCGGCCGCATAATCGAACCGTGCATAGGCTCCGCGATCTACGGATTTCTGGTCCACGACCTGAAAGATCGGATGGTGGAGCGACTTGGCATTGATAAACACACCGGCGTCTAGCTGGCCATCGGCGAAACTGAACCGGGTGCGGTTTTGCAGTCGCAGAGAGTCGATGTCACGCGCCTGATCGTTGACAAAATTGCCGGTTTTCGGCGCCGTCAACGCGGTCGGCAGGTCGAGCGCGCCGGGAAGTTCCTGATCGATGCGGTTGATACTGGCATAGGTGCGGTTCTCTACGCCATCGGCGATCTGCAATCCGACATTGCCGTGAAAGCGCAGACTTTCGCGATGGGCATGGTTCCTGTCGCCGTTGGAGTGATCGTAGCTGACAGCGGCCCACACATCGCCAGCGCCGCTCGCTGCGCCGTATGAGGCCAGACCGCGCCAGGTGTTGAAGCTGCCGGTGTCGGCGCGCAGGTACATGCCACTGGCCGTCATGCCGGTGGGTGTCACACCATTGATCGCTCCTCCAAGCGTGCCCGACCCGAAGCGCAACGCATTGGCGCCGCGATATACTTCGAGATAGTCGAAGAAAATCGGCTCCAGTTCCTGGAAGTCGCCATTGTCATCTGCGAGATTGATCGGAACGCCATCCTGCAGCAGCGTGATGCCGCGCATGTGATAACCGCGCGAAAGACCCGAGCCCCGGATCGAGATGCGAACCTCCTGGCCGTAACGGGGCTGGAGATAGACGCCGGGCGAGAAGGCAAGCGCATCGCGCAGGCTGACCAGCGACTTGTCGGCATAGTCTTCATGCGTGACGACATCGGTGCCGCCCGGCGTGGCATTGGCGCGCCGCTTGGCTTCGCTCGACGCATGCTGGCCGGTCACGATGATCGTACGGTCCGACTCGCCAGCGGCATCGCTTTCGGATGTCTCGGCATAAGCGGGCGCGGCCACGGCGAAGGTTGCCGCCCCAAGGACGAAAATAGAAGATTTCACGGTAATTCCCCTGCTGCGCGGTGCGGCTCTGCGCACGCATTCCCGCGCAATTGATCTGAAAGTTTACGGGTTCAGATCGAGGCCGGTGGTCCGCGCAAGGGCGGGCGGAGGTAGGGAATGGGCGCAACGGGCAGGCGGCCAAGCGGCGCCAGACCCAGCAGAATGATCGCTGCCAGCGCAATCGCGAGCAGTACAGGCGGTATGCCGCCGAGCAAGGGCTGGGCGAGGGAGGAAAACGCGCAATGCGTATCTTTCGCGTCCGGTGAATGCCGGCTTTCGTCCGCATCGGTCTTCATGGGTATGGCAATGGTGGCGAGGCTGCGCTCGCCGGTGCCGCCATGGCAGATGGAAACCTCGACCAGCTTTTCGGTCGAAGGCGCGATCATGTACCCGGCAGGGATCGCAGCCCGGACGCAGAACGCCAGAACCAGCAGCAGCATCAAGAGATAGCGGTGGTCTTCAACCAGGCCGCGAACGCGTTTCATGGCGGCCCCATATGCAATCGAAGGTCCGTTGTCAGCACCTATCGCGCAGCGCGTGTTCTCAGCCGCCCGTGGCGCTCATATGGCGTGCCAGGGCAGGCTCGGCGCGGTCTATGTCGAAGTCGTGACGGAGCGGTTTTCCGGCCAGCAGACGATCGAGCGCATCGTCCAGCGTGCCGGGCCCTTCTGCGCGCAGGATTTCGCGCAGTTCGACCTTCTGATCGTGGCCGAGGCATCCGTAAACCGTGCCTGTGGCGGCGATCCGGATGCGGTTGCAGCCCGAGCAGAAATTGTCGCTCAGCGGGGTGATGAAACCGATACGGGTGCCGGTTTCGGCAACATCGAAATAGCGAGCCGGACCGCCGGTGCGGTGGATGGATGGGGAAAGGGTAAACCGCTGTTGCAGCAGCTTACGCACTTCGGTCAGATCGAGATGGGTCGATTTGCGGTCGACGGAGACGTCACCGAGCGGCATGGCTTCGATCATCGCAAGATCGAAGCCGCGTTCACCGCACCATGCGAGAAGGGCGGGCAGTTCGCCATCGTTCACGCCGCGCATCGCGACCGTGTTGATGCGCACGGCGAGGCCGGCGCTGCGCGCCGCGTCGATGCCGCGCATGACCTTGTCGAATTCGTCGCGCCGGGTAAGCTCTGCAAAGCGTGCCGGATCGAGCGTGTCGAGGCTGACGTTGATCCGGCGGATGCCGGCGGCTGCCAGATCGGCGGCCAGTTCGGGCAGCAGCGTGCCATTGGTCGTCAGTGTGACTTCGTCCAGCCCGTGCTCGCGCAGATTCGTGAGGCGGGAGACGAGATCGACGATGCCCTTGCGGACAAGCGGTTCGCCGCCGGTGAGGCGGATACGCTTAACGCCGCGGCCGACGAGGTGGAGGGCGAGGCGTTCGATTTCGTCGAAAGTGAGCAGATCCCGGCGCGGCATGAACTGCATGTCCTCGGCCATGCAATAGGTGCAGCGCAGGTTGCAGCGGTCCGTCACCGAGAGGCGGACGTAGTTGATCCGGCGTCCAAATGCATCGTGCATGGCGACGCCCCTACACGGTGCAGGGCCATCCCGAAACGGAAATAGTGGACCCTACACCAGAAATCACATGTCAATCATACGTTTGATTGTCAGGCCGAACGACGCATTCGCCCGAACAGTGCAGGGAAAGGCTCCAGCGAGCGGGCCTTGCCCATCGCTTCGGCAACCGTCGGCGGAATGGAGATTTCCGCCGCATGCGCCTGTCCTTCGCTGAGACCGACGGCGATCACGTAACTGCCGGGATCGATGACAAACCGGCCATTGCGTTCGAACCGGCCGAGCTGGTTGCCGCCCAGTTCGAAAAGCAGGCGACGATTTTCGCCGGGCAGCAGCGATATCTGCTGGAAGTCTGCCAGTTCCGAGGGACCGCGGTCCCGCGATGCAGGTCGCTTGAGATAGACCTGCACGGTTTCCTGCCCTTCGCTGTCCCCTGTGTTGTAGAGGACGGTGCTGGCGATGAGGCGATCATGGCTCAGTTCGATGCTGTAATCTTCCAGCTCGAATTGCGAGAAGCCCAGACCGTGTCCGAAGGGAAGGCCGATCCGGCCCTTGTCGATGAGGGCGACGGGCAGGCGTCCGCGCGGGGCGAACGCGCCGGTCAGAACCAGAGCGATGGCGTGGCCCGAGGCGCTGCCAAGCTGGCCCGCGTGCAGGACGCAGGGCAGCTTGTGCCCACTCACATCGGGATCGAGCGGACGCGAACCGAGCGTGACCAGCACGAGGTTCTTGTTGGCGGCGTGCAGCGCATCGAGCAGGGCCTGTGCCGCTTCGCCGAGACTGTCGGTTTCGCCGAGCGCCATAATGACCGTCTCCGATCGGCGCGCCGCTTCGCTGGCCATGCCGATGGCCATCCGGTCGGCATTGACCAGCTTGCCCGATTGCGAGCGTTCCCCTTCATCGCGAAGGGCGAGGCCCGGAACATATTTATAGCGCAGACCGAGGCCATCGAGGCCATCGAGAAGGCTTGCCCCGTCCGCCATCGCATCGCCCATGGAAAGGGAGCGCTCAGCGGCCGCCGTACCCACCACGAGGATGTCGTGCGGCCCCGAATCTAGCGGGAGCACCGCCGGTTCATTGCGCAGCAGCACGATCGAATGCAGCGCTGCATCGAGCGCGACGGCGCGCGGGTCGAGCGGCGCGGGAGCCGGCATTGCCGGGCTGCGATCCGCGCGGCCATGCGAGCGGAACAGGCCGAGATCGTATTTTGCCCCGAGCACCCGGCGAACCGCGTCGTCGACCTGCAACTGCGTGATGCGACCGGCCCGGAAGGCGGCCATCACCGCATCGACCGAGAGGCCGATATAGGGGCCGCGCCGATCGTCCTGACCGGCCGCGCGGGCGATGGCGGCCCATTCGGAAAGGTCGATGCCTTCATACCCGCCCGGTCCGCCGATGGAGAAGGCAGGATCGTCCGCGCCCGCAATATCGAGCGCGTACTGAGTTGCCGGATCGAGCGCCACGCTGGCAGGGGTCGAGATGCCCAGAATGCCTGCAACGAGGCGGAATTTATCGATTATGGCGTCGGGCATGCGGCGATCGGTCCAGGACGGATCGTCGACCCGCAGGCAAGCCAGCGAGCCGCCGCTTTCATCATCGTCGTTTTCCAGCCCGCGCACGGTGGCCGCAGCAAGAGTGCGCGCCAGGAATTCCGATGCGCCCCAGGTGGCGGCGCCATTGCGGTCGGCCGACAGATGGCTGAGCACGACATCGGGGCCGAGCAGCCAGTTCTTGCCCGTTTCACGCGCTTCGTCGGCGACGACCGCGGCTGCGCGTTCGACGATGTCGGGCGACCAGCTTGCTGCCAGAGCGAAGGGACTGGGCATGACGACGGCGTCCCCGCGGCTCACCTCGTCAGCAAAGAGCAGCGGAATGCCGAGCCGGGTTTCTTCGACCGCAATACGCCGGAAGGTGGCACTTTCGACCTGCGACGCGCTGCCGATCAGACCGCCGAGATGGCCACGCTTCAACTGATCGCGGATATGCCGGATGTCCTGCGGATCGTCGGAAGTGGGCAGCGGGCGCAGCACCAGCTGACCGATCTTTTCCTCCATCGACATGATGTCGAGCAGGTCTTCGACGAAGCGTTCGCGCTTTGCGCCATGGTCGGTTGGGCGGAGTGCCATAGCCAACCGGTTTCGGCTCTAATGGTAAATATCAGGTTTGGATTTGAGATTTCGTCGCTCGCCCGGCTCATTTCGGCGACGGGCCATGGAAGCAATTTACAGATATAAAAATATCTTTATATCCATTTCATCATGCGGACCGAGACCATCTTCAGGGCCCTTGCCGATCCCACGCGCCTGCGGATCATGCGCCTGCTGGGTTCGATGGAACTTGCCGTGGGCGAGGTGGCCCAGGTGCTGGGGCAAAGCCAGCCCCGCGTTTCGCGCCATATCGGGATATTGTGCGACGCCGGTCTGGCAGAGCGTCGCCGCGAAGGCAGCTGGGTATTCCTGCGCGCCTGCGCCAATACCAACGATGCCCCCCCGCTGAGCACGGCGATTGCCGACCTGCTGGTGAAAGCGGAAGCCAGCGATTCGCAGTTCGCCGAGGAATGCGAACTGGACCGGCGGCGGCTTGCGGAAATTCGCGAGCACCGCGAAAACGAGGCGCAGGCCTATTTTTCCGATCACGCCCATGACTGGGACGAATTGCGCCGGATGCATTCATCGGACGAAGCGGTCGAAAAAGCGCTGACCCTTGCGCTTGGCGATATGCCGATGGGGCGCCTGCTGGATATTGGGACGGGTACGGGCCGCATGGCGGAACTGTTTGCCGAACGGGCAGAGCGGATCGTAGCGCTCGACAAGAGTCTGGCCATGCTGCGGGTGGCACGGGCCAAGCTGCATCATTTCCCGACCGAGCGCGTGGAACTGGTTCAGGGCGATTTCGGATCGCTTCCCTTCCCGGCGGCCAGTTTCGACACGGTGCTGTTCCATCAGGTGCTGCATTTTGCGCAGGCGCCCGGCGCCGTCCTGACGGAAGCCGCGCGCGTTACCCGACCCGAAGGCCGCATCGCGATCGTCGATTTCGCCGCACACCAGCGCGAGGAACTGCGCGACAGGCATGCCCATGCCCGCCTCGGCTTCGAAGACGGACAGATGCGCACCCTGCTGCATGAAGCGGATTTCGAACCGGCCGATCCGATTGCCCTGGAAGACGGCGAACTCGTGGTGAAAATCTGGATTGCGCAGCGGCGCACCCAAAGCAGGAAGGCAGCAGTGTGAGCCCGACCCTTGACCAGATGCGCGAGGCACAGCGCGCATTGGAAGCCCCGCTTTTTTCCGGCCTGCCCGGCGATATCGAGGTGAGCTTCGAATTCTTTCCGCCAAAGAGCGACAAGATGGGCGAGACCCTGTGGCAGAGCGTGGAAACGCTTGCGCCGCTGGGCCCGCGTTTTGCCAGCGTTACCTACGGCGCAGGCGGGTCGACGCGTGAACGCACGCACCAGCAGGTGGTGCGGATCCAGAACGAGGCCGGCATTCCGGCCGCCGCGCATCTGACCTGTGTCGAGGCGACGCGCGAGCAGGTGGACGACGTTGCCCGCCATTACTGGGAAGAAGGCATCCGCCACATCGTGGCCCTGCGCGGCGATCCGCCCGACGGACAATCGCGCTATTCGGCGCATCCCGGCGGTTATGCCAATGCCGCCGAACTGATCGCGGGCCTGAAGAAAGTGGCCGATTTCGAAATTTCAGTCGCGGCCTATCCCGAAGTCCACCCGGATTCGTCCGACCGGAAGGCCGATCTCGACAATCTGAAGGCGAAATTCGATGCCGGCGCGACGCGGGCCATCACGCAGTTCTTTTTCGAGCCGGAATGTTTCTTCGATTTCCGCGACCAGGCGGCAGCGGCCGGCATCAAGGGCGAGATCGTGCCGGGCATCATGCCGGTGATGAGCTTTGCCGCCGTGCAGCGCATGTCGGGACTGTGCGGCACCGCCATTCCGCACTGGATGGAAGGCCTGTTCGAAGGCCTCGACGAACGACCGGAGGCGCGCCAGCTGGTGAGCGCCACGATCGCTGCCGAGATGTGCCGCCGCCTCTATGCAGGCGGGGTGCGCCAGTTCCATTTCTACACCTTGAACCGCGCCGAGCTGAGCTATGCGATCTGCCACATGCTCGGCCTGCGTCCGAAGGCCTGACCATGACCAAACGCGAAGAATTCGAAGCCGCTGCCAAGCAGTTCATCCTGATCAAGGACGGGCCATACGGTACGGCGATCCAGCGCGCGAAACTGGCGCCGGAGGACTATGCAGGCGATACCGGGCTGGCGGACGACCAGAAGGGCAATAACGATCTGGTCAACCTGACCCAGCCGCAGGTGATCCGCACGATCTGCGACAGTTATATCGATGCCGGCGCGCATATCCTGGCGACCAATACCTTCAACGCCAACCGCATCAGCCAGGCCGATTACGGGGCCGAGGGACTGGTGCGCGACATCAATATATCGGCAGCGCGGATCATCCGCGAAGCGATCGATGCGCGTAACGATGGCGTGCCGCGCTTCGTTGCCGGGGCGGTGGGGCCGACCAACAAGACGCTGTCGCTGTCGCCCGACGTGGAAGACCCGGGCTTCCGCGAGGTGACTTTCGACGAGATCGTGGATGTCTACCGCGAACAATGCGCCGCACTGGTCGAGGGCGGAGCCGATTTCATCCTGATCGAAACCGTGTTCGACACGCTGAACTGCAAGGCTGCGATCATGGCGGTGAAGCAGCTCGAGCGCGAACTGAACCGCGACATTCCGCTGATGATATCGCTGACGCTGACCGATCTTTCGGGCCGCAATCTGTCGGGCCATACGGTGGAGGCATTCTGGTACACTGTGAGCCATGCCAAGCCGCTGACCATCGGCCTCAATTGCAGTTTCGGCGCCGAACAGCTTCGCCCGCATGTACAATTGCTGTCGGACATCGCCGACAGCTGGCTGATGGCCTATCCCAATGCGGGCCTGCCCAACGATCTGGGCGAATATGACGAGATGCCCGAAACGACGGCGGCGCTGACCCGCGTCTGGGCCGAAAACGGGCGCATCAATGCGCTGGGCGGCTGCTGCGGATCGACGCCTGCGCATATCGCGGCCATGGCCAAAGCGGTCGAAGGGCTGGCCCCGCGCAAGCGCCCGAGCCGCAATCCCGAAATGCATCTGGCCGGGCTCGAGCCGTTCACGATCGCGGCATGACCGGGTTCGACGCCAGCAAAGTGGTCATCCGGGAGGCCGGGGCAGCGGACGCGGGCCGCCTGTCGCTGGTGGCCGATGCCACGTTTCTGGAAACCTTTGCCGGCATGATCAGCGGCGAGGCGCTGGTCGCGCATTGCGAACGGGCACATGTGCCGGATTATCTGCACCAGCTGCTGGCGGCAGGGGCAAAGGCCTGGCTGGCCGAACTGGACGCGGCGCCGATCGGTTATGCGCTAGTCAACCGGCCCGAACTGGACGCGGCGGAGCCCGGCGACATCGAATTGAAGAAGATCTACCTGCTGTCGCGTTTCCACGGCAGCGGCATCGCCGGGCGGCTGTTCGAGGCCGCGCTGACCGGGACTGCGGGCCACGACCGCCTGCTGCTGGGCGTGAAGCAGGACAACGAGCGGGCCATCGGTTTCTACAGGAAGCAGGGCTTCGAACAGATCGCCACGCGTCGTTTCGACGTGGGCGGAACCTTTTATGACGATGTCGTGCTGGCGCGCGCACTCGACCGGACTTTGAGATCATGAGCAACAAATCCACCGCCCGGTTCGTCAACATCGGCGAACGTACCAATGTGACCGGATCCGCCCGGTTCAAGAAACTGATCATGGCGGACGATTACGAAACCGCCGTCGAAGTCGCGCGCGAGCAGGTGGAAAACGGTGCGCAGGTGATCGACGTCAACATGGACGAAGGCCTGCTGGACGCCGAAAAGGCGATGACGACCTTCCTCAAGCTGATCGCCGCGGAACCCGATATCGCACGGGTCCCGGTGATGATCGACAGTTCCAAATGGAGCGTGATCGAGGCCGGACTGAAATGCGTATCGGGCAAGCCGATCGTCAATTCCATCAGCATGAAGGAAGGCGAGGACGCGTTTCTGGACCATGCGCGCAAATGCATGGATTACGGGGCCGCGGTGGTCGTCATGGCGTTCGACGAGACGGGCCAGGCCGATACGAAGGAGCGCAAGGTCGAAATCTGCGCGCGGGCTTACGACCTGCTGACGGACATCGGCTATCCGCCCGAGGACATCATTTTCGACCCCAACATTTTCGCCGTGGCGACCGGGATCGAGGAGCATGACCGCTATGGCCTCGACTTCCTCGAGGCGGTGGCGGAGATCAAGGCGCGCTGCCCCCATGCGAAGACGAGCGGGGGCCTCTCCAATCTGAGCTTCAGCTTCCGCGGCAACGAGACCGTGCGCCGCGCGATGCATTCGGTGTTCCTCTATCACGCGATCCCCGCCGGGCTCGACATGGCGATCGTCAATGCCGGGCAGCTGGATGTTTACGACCAGATCGACCCGGTGCTGCGCGAGGCCTGCGAGGACGTGATCCTGATGCGCCGTTCCGATGCGACGGAACGGCTGATCGATCTGGCCGAAAGCTACAAGGGCAAGAGCGCGGCCGACGAAAAGGCGGCCGAGGAATGGCGCGGCTGGGAAGTGGGCCGCAGGCTGGAACATGCGCTGGTCAAGGGAATCGACGCGCATGTCGTCGCCGATACCGAAGAAGCGCGCCAGCAGTTCGCGCGGCCCATCGAGGTAATCGAAGGCCCGCTGATGGACGGCATGAACGTCGTCGGCGACCTGTTCGGCAGCGGCAAGATGTTCCTGCCGCAAGTGGTCAAATCGGCCCGCGTCATGAAGAAGGCGGTGGCGCATCTCATCCCCTTCATCGAGGCGGAAAAGGAAGCGGGCGCCCGCGCGAAGGGCAAGATCATCATGGCCACGGTCAAGGGCGACGTGCACGACATCGGCAAGAACATCGTCGGCGTGGTCCTGCAGTGCAACGGATATGAAGTGATCGACCTTGGCGTGATGGTGCCGTGGGCGAAGATCCTTGAAGCCGCTAACGAAAACGATGCGGACATGATCGGCCTGTCGGGCCTGATCACCCCCTCGCTCGACGAGATGGTGACCGTCGCGGAAGAGATGAAGGCGGCCAACATGACCATGCCGCTGCTGATCGGCGGAGCGACCACCAGCAAGGTGCACACCGCGCTGCGGATCGACCCGGCCTATCCCGGGCCGGTCATCCACGTGCTCGACGCCAGCCGCGCGGTGGGTGTGGCGAGCCGGCTGCTGTCGGATACGCAGTGCGAGGAATTCGTGTCGACCACCGCGGCGGACTATGCCCATGTGCGCGATGCGCGGGCGGGCAAGGGGCAGAGCGAATTGCTCAGCCTGGAAGATGCGCGGGCCAATTTCTACGATGCCTATCTGTCGGACAAGGCCGCGCCGCCGCTGCAGCCGGGCACGCATGTGTTCGAGGATTGGGACCTTGCCGAACTGCGCGACTATTTCGACTGGACGCCCTTCTTCCGCGCCTGGGAACTGCATGGAACCTATCCCAAAATTCTCGACGACGAAGTGGTGGGCGAAAGCGCGCGCAGCCTGAAGGCCGATGCCGATGCCATGCTGGAGCGGATCATTGCGGAAAAGTGGCTCACCGCCCGCGGTGTCGCCGGCTTCTGGCCCTGCGCACGCGATGGCGACGATGTCACCATCCACGATCCCGATGGCGAAACCCACACAGTTCTGCCGTTCCTGCGCCAGCAGGTGAAGAAGAGCCGGGACAGGGCGAGCATGTGCCTGGCCGATTTCATCGACCCGGCGGGCGACTGGATGGGCGGCTTTGCGGTCGGCATCCACGGGATCGAGGAGCATTCGAAGCGCTTCCTTGCGGACAAAGACGATTATTCCGACATTCTGCTCAAAGCGCTGGCCGACCGGTTTGCCGAGGCCTTTGCCGAGCGGCTGCACCAGCATGTCCGTTCGGAACTGTGGGGATATGCGCCGCAGGAACAACTGACCAACGAGGCGCTGATCAAGGAAAAATACCGCGGCATCCGCCCGGCGCCCGGCTATCCCGCCTGTCCCGACCACAGCCTCAAGCCGATGCTGTTCGACCTGCTCGATGCCGAAGCCAACACCGGGATCACGCTGACAGAGAATTTCGCCATGTATCCCACCGCGGCGGTGAGCGGGTTCTATTTTGCCCATCCCGAGGCGCAGTATTTCGGCGTGGCCCGCATCGGGCGCGATCAACTGGAAGACTATGCGCAGCGACGCGGCGTCGATATGGCGACTGCCGAGCGATGGCTGCGACCCAATCTGGACTGACCGCGCTCCCCAGGGGGAGGCTGGTGCTGATCGGCGGGAGCATATTGCTCGCCGTCTGGCTGCTCCTGCTGTTGCTCGTTCCCTACGATGCAGACCTGCTGCGCAGGCTGTGGTTCCTGCCCGGCATCGGTGTGATCGGGGCGATCATCGCGAACACGTCGGGGACCGGCGGGGGCGTGGTCTTCGTGCCGGTGTTCAATGCGCTTCGCGAATGGTCGGTCATGGACCTGCAACCGCTGCAGGTCGTCGGCGTATCGATGGCGATCCAGAGCTTCGGCATGACCATGGGCGCTTTGCGCTGGACCGACCGGCTCTATCACCAGCCAGAACCCGCGCCGCTTCACGCACGGGTCGCCCCGCGCGATTTCTTTACCGTCGCGCTGGCGGTTCTTGCCCTGTCGCTTCCCGCGATGCTGCTGACGCAAAGGCTGACGGCATTCGATCAGCATGCGGTGCTGATGGGGTACAAGGCGTTTTCGATCCTGCTCGGCCTGGCGCTGATCGCCTCCACATGGACGGTCAATCTCACGCGACCGGAACGCGGGACGTTGCAGCGCGGCGATCTTGTGGTGCTCATCCTGCTGGCCATTCCCGGCGGCATCCTGACGGCGCTGTTTTCGGTGGGGGTGGGGGAGATGGTCGCGCTCTATCTCTTCATCCGCCATTATCCCGTGCTGCTGTGCACCGGTGCCGCGTGCGTCATTTCGTCTGTCAGCGTGATCGCGGGCTCGGTCTGGCATATCGGCGCCGGCACGATCCAGTGGGAGGTCATCCTGCTGGCGGGGCCGGCCGCT
>CESG01021965.1_pt1 | contig 25750 bp, 29 predicted proteins | sample 531121 | NCBI WGS metagenome assembly CESG01 (sample SAMEA2621287, study PRJEB7988) | marine metagenome | biome: marine biome (ENVO:00000447); feature: mesopelagic zone (ENVO:00000213); material: "saline water (ENVO:00002010), including plankton (ENVO:xxxxxxxx)" | depth 800 m
GTATGGAATACCTTCATGCGATACGCTACAATACAATCCTTAGTGAGTAACAAAACACCATGAACCTACTACACGACATATCTTCAGGCACAAAAGAAGAGATGAATGTCATCATCGAAATTCCTAAATTCTCGAAGAATAAATATGAGATTGATAAGCATACGGGAATGATAGCTCTTGACCGTGTAATGCACACTGCTCAAGACTACCCGTTTGACTACGGATTCGTTCCTCAAACACTCTTTGACGATGGAGATGCGCTTGATGTGGTGTTGGTAACGACATACCCTCTTGCGCCTGGAATTTTGGTGAGGGCACGTCCGGTAGCGATTATGGAAATGATTGATGGTGGAGAGCGAGATGATAAAGTGGTGGCCGTTCCGATTGAAGACCCTCGATTTGATGATGTAACGGATATTAATGATCTTAATCCACACTTTATAAAAGAAATGTCGCACTTTTTTGAAACATACAAAAAAGTGCAGAACAAAGAAGTAAGTGTGGGAGAATGGCACGGAGCTCGCCAAGCAAAAGAAGCATTTGAAAAAAGTCAGAAAATGTACGCAGAGGGTAATCAATAGATTCCTCACCACAAGATAACACCCTGTATTCGCTTTAGTGATACGGGGTGTTATTATAAAAGATAGAATCACGTTAATATAGATTCATAAGATTAAAAATATCAATACATACCATGACTATTACCCATACATCAGTAGTATCGAGTATAGCTGCTGCACTACTACTTGCATTTGTACTGGCCGTTCCAGCCACGGCTCAAGAACTTGACGCTACAGGCATTGAACAACAAGAACCTCGTCCGGTACGCTTCAAGTCTTTGCAACGTCCGGATGTTGATACAGCAGAAGGATTGCGCACGAAGCTACAAGAGAATCGAGAAGAGAGGAACGCATTCCGTGATGCCGTTAAAGAAAAACGAGAAACATTCAAGGAAAGAAGTGTCGATTTTAGAGAGGGTGTCAACAAAAGACGTGACGAACTCCAAAGAGAGGGTGAAGAGATGCGTCGAGGATTACAAAGCGAAGCACGAGAGATTCGTGATGAGATACAAACTGAGGTAGACAATCGTCGCAATGAAATAAAAGAGGCACTAGATGCAGCGGAAACTCCAGAAGAACGACAGGCTATCCTCGAGGCCGCAAAGGAAGAGAGGGCAGAAATGAGGAAAGAAGCTCTTGAGCGAAGAGCGGCATTTCGCGCTCGCGCAGAAGAAATGCGAGCAGCATTTAAGGAAAACCGTAAGGAACTTACAGCGGAAATCCAATCAGAGGTTGGTGAAAGAATCAAGGGACATCTTGAGGGTATTCTAGACAGGATTGCACGGGCACTTGAGAACTTCACTGACATTCTTGATCGGGTGAATAACAAAATCGCCGAACTTGCAGCAAATGGAGTAGATACCACGTCAGTAGAAGCTGCCACCAATGTCGCCGAAATAGCTATCGCGGATGCTGCCATTGCACTTTCTGACGCTCGAATCCTCTTTACCACAATGCTTGAATCAGAAACGCCACGAGAACACTTGGACGAGGTAAAAACATCAGTGCGAGCTGCATCGGTAGCGGTCAGAGAATCCCACAAAGCGTTGGGAGCAGCAATTAAGGAACTTAGATCTCTCGGCAGAGTATCAGAGCCGGAGGAATAGATTAAAAACCAATAATTACGTAACGTATGGAACAAGAATTTAACACCACTCCACCCGTGGAGAACGAAACTCCCGCAACAGAAGGTGTAGAAACTCCCGCAGAACCAAAGAAGGAAGGAGTGGGACCAATTGTCGGAATAGTAGTTATCATCATTATCCTTATTTTCGGAGGTCTGTACATGTGGGGCACAAAACTAAACAATCAAGAAAGCGAGATCGGCGTTGTTCCCGTTGAAGACATTGCGGATGCACAAGATAATCCGGTACAACTTGAAAGCGAGTTAGATGCATTTGATGTTGCTGGTTTTGAAGCAGAACTCGATGCGGGATTGGGCGCACTGGAAGCGGAACTGTAACACATTTCATACAGATAAAACCCGTGAACCATTCGCGGGTTTTTGCATTTTCTCTTCTCTGCTGCTACACTCCGCCGCATGCATACAACACAATATACCGATTTACAAACAAAAGACCTTGGAAACTCCGAGTATGAGATTTCTGCAACCATTCCTGCCGAGGTAGTTACCACATACCGTGAACAGGCGATCCAAACACTTGGGGCAGATGTTGAAGTACCTGGGTTTCGTAAAGGAAATGTTCCAGAAGACATGCTTCTCGGACATCTCGGTGAGAGCCGTGTTATGGAGAAAGCCGGTAACTTGGCGCTCGCTGCAATATATCCGACCATCATTGTTTCAGAAAAGATAGATGCTATTGGATCTCCTCAAATACACATTAAGAAACTTGCAAAGGATAACCCTCTGGAATTCACTGCAACTACCGCAGTGATGCCTGCAATACAGCTCTCAGATTACAAGAAAACTGCTTACGATATCTTTAGCACGGAAGAAACTTTTGAGGTAACCGACAAAGAACTGGAAGATACTCTCACTCACGTTCGTCGTCAGCGAGCGCATGTTGAGGGTTACGAGCAACAAAAGAAAGATGGTGTTGAAAATCCTTCCGTACCGGAAATTAAGGACGACGAATTGCCTGAGCTCACCGACGAATTCGTACAAACTTTGGGTGATTTTAAGACAGTTGCCGACTTTGAAGCAAAAGTGAGAGAAAATATTCTTGAGGAGAAGAAGTTGCGTGCAAAGGACAAGAAGCGCATTGCGACAGTCGAAAAAATTATCGCTGATTCAAAGATTACGTTACCTCAACTTCTCGTTGATCAAGAATTGCATCGTATACAAGCTCAGATGGAAGCGGAAATTGCTCACACCGGAACAAAACTGGAGGACTATTTAAAGAATATAGACAAAACAATCGAGAATCTGCGAGAAGAATGGGTGCCGGAAGCCGAGAAGCGAGCAAAGTTGCAACTGATTCTTAACACCATCTCAAAAAACGAGCGCATTAAACCTGATGCAGAGGAAGTGCAACGAGAAGTGGCGCACGTCTTGCAGCACTACCCGCAGGCAGAAGAAGAAAACGTACGCATGTACGTGGAAACCACCAAACGTAATGAAATGGTGTTCACATTCCTTGAAGAAGTGGGGAAATAGGGATATAGTTCCGACATATGACACACGAACCAAAAGCACAACTTGTTCCTATGGTTGTCGAAAAAGGACAATTTGGTGAACGAGCATATGATATCTACTCTCGCCTACTCAAAGAGCGCATCATTTTTCTTGGCGGGCCAATTGACGATCAAGTGGCTAATCTCATTATCGCACAACTTCTCTTCCTGCAATCAGAAGACCCTGATGCTGATATTTCTTTTTACATTAACTCTCCCGGTGGTCATGTAACCGCCGGACTAGCAATTCTCGATACCATGCATCATATAAAACCTGATGTATCGACCATATGTGTCGGTATGGCTGCGTCCATGGGATCGGTACTTCTCGCCGGAGGAGCTAAAGGGAAGCGCTACGCACTCAAAAACTCGGATGTTATGATTCATCAACCTCATGGAGGAGCACAAGGTCAAGCGTCTGATATAGAAATTAGTGCCAAATACATTTTGCGTTTGCGTGAATCAATAAATAATATCTTGGCTCAATCTACCGGACAAAAACTGTCCAAAATTGAGCATGACGTAGATCGCGACTACTTTATGACCGCCGAAGAGGCCAAGAAATACGGTATTATCGATAAAGTGATGCAATAGAAGCACCTCTTTTACAGATTGATATTTTTCTGGTATGCTTTCGCCATTGGTTTAATCAATTAATTTTCCGTTTTTCTGACACTGATGACTGCTTTATGTACCGATACGAACACTCATTCACACACCACATAAAACTAAATAACGTGTAAGAACAACGGGCAGAAACGTATATGTCCTTAAAAGTAATAATCATGCTTCTGCTGCTCGCAGCAGTGTTTGGCGTTGGATTTGGATACTTCCTCCGATGGATAGTATCTTTGGGTAAACGCGGATCGATGGAGTTGCAAATCAAGCAAATGATGCTTGAAGCGAAGGAAGATGCAAAACGCATCACGGAAGATGCTGAACGAAAAGCTGAATCTATTATCAACGAACGTACTCAGGAACTGAAAGAAAAAGAAGGAGATCTTAAAAAAACCGAAGAACGTCTCATTCGGCGAGAAGAGCTTTTGGATAAACGTCAGGGTGATCTGGATGAAGACGAAGATGAGGTCAAGGCCAAGGCGGACAAGGTGAAGGAACTCCGCGAAAAAGCAGAGAAAACCCTTGGCGAACGAGAAGAAGCGTTGCAAAAAGTTGCCGGTCTCTCAACCGAAGAGGCGAAAAAAGAACTTCTCGAGCAAGTGAAAAAAATACACGAAGAGGACTTGAACGTGCGTCTTTTGAAATTGGAACGTGCCGGTGAAGAAAAATATGAACAACGTGCGCAAGAAATTTTAACCACCGCAATTCACCGTATTGGAAATAATCTTCAATCAGATGTTATCTCAACCACGGTGGCTATCCCAAATGATGAAATTAAAGGGAAAATTATCGGTAAAGAAGGGCGCAATATTCGAGCGTTTGAAAGAGCGGCCGGTGTTGATGTGATTGTGGACGACACACCTGGGGCAATCACCATTTCTTCATTCGACCCGGTACGCCGTCAGGTTGCACGCGTGGCCTTGGAAAACCTCGTTATTGATGGACGCATTCAGCCGGCTAAAATTGAAGAAACGGTAGAAAAAGCACGCGAAGAAATCAATGTCATAATCAAAAAACGCGGTGAAGAGGCGGCATTTGAAGCGCATGTGCACAATCTCGATCCAAAACTGTTGATTGTTCTTGGTCGCCTGCACTTTCGAACCAGTTACGGACAAAATGTTCTCGCTCACTCTGTTGAAATGGCACATGTTGCAGCAATTATCGCGGAGGAAATTGGAGCAAATGTACAAGTTGCACGTGCGGGAGCATTGCTCCACGACATTGGAAAGGCAGTTGATCACGAAGTGACTGGAACGCACGTTGAGATTGGACGTCGGATACTGCAAAAATTCGATGTTGATCCTGAGGTCATTAAGTCCATGGAAGCTCATCACGAAGAATACCCATACTCAAATCCGGAAAGTTACATTGTGCAAGTCGCTGACGCTATCTCAGGAGGACGTCCGGGTGCACGACGAGATTCTGTGGAGAATTACATTAAGCGCCTAGAGGATCTTGAGAAAATTGCTGATGGAAATCCGGGCGTGGAAAAGAGTTATGCCATCGCAGCAGGTCGCGAAGTGCGTGTGTTTGTAAAACCAGACGAAATAACTGATTTGCAAGCTAAAGAACTCGCACGAAACATTGCCTTGCAGATAGAAGACGAAATGAACTATCCTGGTGAGATTAAGATTAATGTCATTCGAGAGAGTCGTTCCATTGAATTTGCTCGATAATCTTGACGTATAACCCAAAAAAAGGTCTTTGTGTAACGCTATTGCGCAAAATAGAGCGCTGTATATAATGTTTTCAGACTTTATTTACAAGTTAATTACATCACTATGAATAAAGCAGCACTTGCAGACAAAGTACACGGAGTACTTGGAGGCACAAAAGCAGACGCAGAACGCGCTGTTGAAGCCGTAATTGAAGGAATCGTTGAAGGACTTAAGTCCGGCGACGAGGTGTCAATCGCGGGATTGGGAATCTTTGAAGCTAAGATGCGAGCCGCTCGCACCGGACGTAACCCACGAACTGGTGAAGCGATTCAAATCCAAGCTATGCGCGTGCCTAAATTCCGAGCAGCCAAGGCCCTTAAGGACGCGGTGAAATAAACTTGCTATCTCTCGATAGTATGGGGAGATCCCGCCCATGTGGCGGGATTTTCTCATACCGCTAGAACCCCACAGCGTAATTCTTACCGTATCTAGTATACGTTCCATTACCACCAATACCATTGCATGTTGTCTGTATGTACGCAATATCCTCTGCGGAAGGGTTTTCTAGTGTTGCTGACAAGGAGTATCTTTGGCCTCCGTCGCATAGGTAAATCATGTATCCTGGATCTTGGATCGGATCTTCTACCCTTCCTGTAGAAATATATCCTCCATTGTACAGTGCTTGTGATACCGACAAGCCGTATGAACCCGTATCCCGGGCAAACCACCCATTCCCACCATTATTGTATCCGGCATTTGCAACCTGATATGTTCCATAGTCACTGTAGTACAGCTCGAGCGCTGTCTGGGCTGATCGTAAGTCGGATTTTCTTTTTGCGTCTCGTGCCTTGCTTCTTGCCGAGCTCATACTCGCTAACACCGTGGAAGACAAGAGTCCGATAATGGCAATGACCACCAATAGTTCAATGAGGGTGAATCCTCGTGTGGCACTGTGCTTCATACCTGATGAGAAGATAGTGGTAATACCCCTATGGGTTGCTCAGCGTCTATCAATTCAGGCGGCGGGTTTTCTATGACGTTTCGCGAGCTGCTGATCATCCACAGGGATATAATAATTGCCAATATCGCTATTCCCAATATCATATAGGTAGCTTGTTGATTATTTTTTGCCAGATTATTTCGTACTAAAAAGTCTGCAAGAAGATGCTGGGTGCTTTGCTTTCGAACTGGCGATTTGTATGTGGGCTCATCAAATTGAACAGTGCTCATATTTTTATTATACCCTGTTGCTCTGTGGGTAGAAACTATTCGTACACACCTTCATCACGTCCTGCTTAAATTATTCGACGATGTTCCGCGCCGTCAGGCGCTTTCAAAACAAGAAGTTGCAAATTGTGCGGGTGGGGAGAATCGAACTCCCGTCCTCTGCTTGGAAGGCAGATATTCTACCACTAAACTACACCCGCAGTAATTCGAATATAGTAACAAAAAGCGACGCGATCTCAAGCAAAATGTTACTATTTCCCCATGCGATTTGTTTTACCTGTAACACTAGGAATGCTTGGAATATTTTGGTACGCGGATTTTAAGGAATCTACTCCGATAATCCCTACAGAAATCGTCGCTGTCGCCACATCTACGACGGAACGATTTGAGGAAATACCAGCACAGGAAGATGTCATAGAAATAGCACCAACTCCTCCACAAGAAGAAGAGCAGGTAGTTATCGAAACCGTTGAAATAGAAACTCCTTTATACAATTACCCTCCAATGCCACTTGATGCGGTAAATGACAATGTATTACCCGCTCTGGTAAGTATACTCTGTGCAAACTCCGCCGGATCTCCCATCGGAGGTGCAACTGGAAGTGGTGTTATCATAGATCCACGCGGTGTCATACTTACCAACGCCCATGTGGCTCAATATGTGCTCTTGGAGAGCCACAAAACGTATCCAGAGTCGTGTGTAGTCCGTATGGGATCCCCTGCAAAATCACTTTATAAGGCAAAAGTGCTCGCTCTGCCCAATTCATGGGTGGAACTCAATGCACAATATATAAAAGATGAAGTTGTTACCGGTACAGGGGAAGATGACTGGGCACTTCTTTTCATAACAACACGTATTGATGGTTCACCATTACCAGTATCGTTCCCGTTTATCTCATTTGATCCACGACAGCGTGCTGCCAACGATAAAAATCCCGTAATCGTAGCAGCGTATCCGGCTGGTTTTCTCGGATTGGCGACACTTCAGCGCAATTTGTGGCCTAGTTCAGCATCCATTGTGATTCGTGAAGTTTTCACTTTCGCTGAATCAACGATTGACGTTCTATCGCTGGGCGGCTCTGTTGTAGCACAAGGAGGAGCTTCCGGAGGAGCTGTGGTAAATCAGTGGAATAAGCTCATAGGAATAGTGGTGACCAGTACATTGGGTGCCACCACCGCCGAACGAGATCTTCGAGCGATAACAATGGCGCATATAGACAATAGTCTCCGCAAGCACAAAGGAATGACACTTCTCCAATTTCTTCAGGAAGGAGATTTTCAAAACAAAGTTGATCTATTTGAAAAATATTCAATTCCCTACTTGTTAGAAATGTATCCGTTCTAGTCGGGACGCCGAGAATCGAACTCGGGCCGCTCGCTCCCAAAGCGAGTACACTACCATTATGCTACGCCCCGTGCGTTTGCCGCGCCATTATTGCACACATCCGTAATTTTCGCCAATCACCACTCCCCTTGTATTCTCAAGGACATTCTTAAGGACATCTTCAAGGACATTATTATAAAGGACATGTAGAAATTAATGTCCTTTATACATTCGTAACGAATATACCCACATATACTCTCTTCGGTGCTGTTTTCACGTGAAAACATGGTAGCATATCCTCATGGCAAAGCGCTCCCATGGCTCTCTCAAAGCATTTCTTATAACCCTCTTTCACAGACGTTCGCGGAAGAGTATTCTTTTTAATCGCATTCTCATCTTCCTCAATATTGCCGTATTCGGAATTTTCGCATTGGAATACCTCTTTCCTGGACATAGTGCAGTGCGCACGCTTGAGCTCATATTCGGTGTGCTCTTCCTAATTGAATACGCCGCGCGGTTATGGATAACCCCACGCAGACTACCGTTTTTGACCGATCCATTCAGTATCATTGATGTACTCGTGATTATCTCCCTATTTGCACCACTGCTTGTAGGAAATCTGGCACTTTTGAGAATACTTCGCTCGCTGAAAGTATTGCGAACATATTACATTCTCCAACTTCTTAAGAAAGAAAGTAAGGCGGTTGCTCAATACAGAGCTACATTGGTAAGTATTTTGAACTTTTTGGTATTTCTCGCCATAATGACTGCCATAGTATTTGTCGCCGAGTCACAATTCAATCCGTATATAAATACCTATTTGGACGCACTGTATTTCACCGTATCGACGCTGACCACAACTGGTTACGGTGATGTAACGGCTACCGGTCCTTGGGGTAAATTGCTATCCGTAGCAGCTATGCTTATAGGTATTACCCTGTTCCTGCAACTCACCAGAACCATCTTTAGAGGGGCGAAAATACACTACACGTGCACCGAGTGTGGCTTAAGTGCACATGATGTTGACTCCACACACTGCAAACATTGCGGACACATCATAAAGCACAAGCACTTCTCATACAATATATAATTTGCTTTCACGTGAAAACAGGTACTGCTGCATCCTACCGCTTCATTATTTTAGAATGCCAGCATTTTCACGTGAAATAGTTTGCTTTGATGGGCAGCAAATTGGCACTTTTGTTTCTTAAGAAACTACTTGTTGGGAAAGTTGGGTATAAATCTGTTGATAAAGGACATTTTTGGGGATAAAGGACATTTTATGTCCTTTACATTTGTCCGTTATGCACATTATCCCCATAGTTATACCCATTTTTTGTCCTTTATACCTCATCTTAAGGACATGAAGCGGTATTTGAGCCCGTATTTTCATAATTTTATCTGTTTCGAATTGTGAGTTTTGTGTACTGTGCGGCTAGGGAGAATCGAACTCCCGACTGATCCTTGGCAAGGACCTGTTATACCACTTAACCATAGCCGCAAGATGTGCTGAGTATATCTGATATTTGTGTGTATGCAATTGACAAGCAAAACAGCCCACATGGGGGCTGCTTTGTAATGTTCATCATTACCGGTTCAAAATCATATCGCCATCAATCATTCCATACTGGCGAAGATAGTTTCGCACCTCTGGTAGGCTACGTGTCAGGGACCTGAGCGTGACAAAACCTTCGATGCTGAAGCTGTACATGGTGCACACATACTGCAACAACTCGACTCGTACGTTGACTTGAAACCGATACCACCCGCCATAGGAGTCCTGATCACTTGACGGTATAAAGATTGAACCCGTGATCCGAAAAACATCCTTTTTTGTTTCAATTGCACGTTGCGGAACGACTTGCAATCCCTTGAAGCGCACTCTGTTTTCGCGCGCCTTACCATCGAGTGCTCGTGCAATTATCTTCTGCATGTTGCGCAAAAACACCTGTGGAGTGATATCTTGCGGCACACGATACTTCCATCCACCTCCCAAAACACGGTAGGTGAGTTTGGGTATGTCGACAATGGAGCTGGGGAGTACCGTCCCTGCAAGAACTCCTCCCACACTCCGCTGCACACACTCGGTAACCATTGGTTGCATTTGAGCATGCGCTGGTTCCAAAAAAAGAACTAGCGCCACGATGCGCAGCCACATGAATCTCATCAGGAACATATCCCTCTCCTTTCCATCCTGTCTATCAGGGTAAGATGTATACCCCTTGAGTGCAAGGTTGTAGTGCACCCGGAGGGATTCGAACCCCCAACCCTCGGTTCCGAAGACCGATGCTCTATCCATTAAGCCACGGGTGCAGATAGGAGCAATCATACGGTAAATTCGCCTCTTGGCAATGGTTATACTACAATTAAGGCATGAAACACGATATTCCATCTGAAGTACTTTCAGCTATCACTCAATTGGAAATGGCCGGATTCGAAGCATATATGGTCGGGGGATGTACCCGTGACCTCTTTCGTGGAACAGTTCCAAAAGATTGGGATATAACCACCAATGCACATCCTGAAAAAATTCAGGAGATATTTCCTGACTCATTCTACGAAAACGACTTTGGTACCGTTGGGGTAAAGACAGAATCTGAGGATAGTACACTTACGGTTATAGAAATAACTCCGTATAGAATTGAGTCGACATACAGTAATGCACGACACCCGGACGAAATAACTTTCAGTGAGCATATCGAAGATGATTTGAAACGTCGAGATTTCACCATGAATGCCATTGCATACAACCCAACCAAAGACATTTTGGTAGACCCCTACAATGGTGAAGAAGCAATACGATTGCAAAGAATATCTGCTGTTGGTAAAGCTGCAGATCGTTTTTCAGAAGACGCACTGCGTATGCTCCGCGCAATTCGTCTAGCGGCGGAACTGAACTTTACGATCGATTCAGAAACAGCTGTCGCCATTGCAGAACATGCATCCTTACTACAGAAAGTATCAAAGGAAAGGATACGGGATGAGCTCATACGCATCGTTGAATCAAAAAATCCGATGCAAGCACTCTTCATTGCCCAAAGACTGGGACTTCTTACACACATCATCCCGGAACTCGAGGAGGGGATAGGATGTACACAAACACAAGCTCATTCATTTGATGTGTTCGAACATCTCATGCGAAGCTTGCAACATGCGGCAGATAAAGAATATTCTTTGGAGGTGCGTCTGGCTGCATTACTGCACGACATCGGTAAACCGGCAAGTAAAAGAATGGACCAGCAAAGAAACGAGCCCACCTTTCATGGACACGAGGTCATCGGAGCAAGAATGACAAAGCGAATCATGAATGATCTCAAGTTCCCAAAAGACACCACGCGGATTGTTGAGCGACTCGTGCGATGGCATATGTTCTTTGCTGACCCTGATCACATTACTCTCAGTGCGGTTCGACGGATGATTCGAAATGTTGGTACCGAGCATATTGAAGAACTCCTTGAGCTTCGAACATGTGATCGTATCGGTACCGGAAGACCGAAAGAACAACCGTTCCGTTTTCGTAAATATAAATCCATGGTTGATGAGGCACTTCGAGATCCCATATCGGTTGCTCTGTTGGAGATAAACGGTGAGAACATTATCAACATACTCAAAGATGGTCCCGGTCCAAAAGTGGGTTGGATTTTGCATGCCCTTCTTGAGGAAGTGCTTGATGATCCGTCCAGAAACACGTCCGAGTATCTTCACCGTCGAGCTACCGAATTATCAAAACTCCCCGTTGCAGAATTGCAGCAATTGGGAGAGCAAGGAAAAGAAAAAGGTGAGCAAGCAGACATGCAAGAAATTGAAGCTCTTCGCAGAAAGCACCACGTTGCCTAAACGCAAAAACCGCCCAAAGGCGGTCTCGATATAAAACTCTATAATTGGGATTTACGTCCTTTTTTTCTGTAAATCTCAAGAATCCTAACGACGGTTTTTGCTGTGTCTTTCGTGCGATGAGGTAAGAAGAGTGCTCCTTACCAGTAAAGTATAACGTTTACATCGCGTTTACTTTTGAGGCGCATGGCCTGATTAAGAGTTGTGTGTGTATGTTGTTTTGTGCAATACACGAATGACACGACAACTAAAAGATCGGAAAAGAACTTTCAAATGAACAGTTTGGCTACCTATTAGTATACCCTTGACACCGCAATAGTCCCGAAACTCTTGGGGATATCTGTGTTCCATGTCCTTAAGAACTTTATGTCCTTAAGAATTCTCAAGGACAAAGTTCGCCGATACAGGGCAGTGATCCGAGCCATATATGTCCGTATGCACCGCCGCATCTTCCAATATCTCCTCAAGATCTTGGCTGGCAAACACATAATCGATTCTCCATCCCACATTTTTCTCTCGCGCACCACTCCAAGGACTCCACCAAGTGTAGAGATGTTCGCTACTATTGACAGCTCTGAGTGTGTCGATAAATCCCTCTTCAATCATATTATCTATACCCGCTCGCTCTTCTGTGGTGTACCCTTTACTTCCTTCATTTTCTTTCGGTCGTGCTAAATCAATAGGCATATGAGCTACATTTAAATCACCGCAAAAAATTACCGGTTTCTTGCTCTGTAGCGTTACACAGTGATCAAGAAAAGCAGGATCCCATTGATTATGTCTGAGCTTCAGTCTTGAAAGGTCATCTTTTGCATTTGGTGTGTATACCGTGACTACAAAAAATTCCGGAAATTCTGCAGTGATGACTCGTCCTTCTCTATTTGGATCTCCATACGAATCACTGTGTAGATTATGTTTGCTCGTTATCTCTTTCGGCAATTCAAATGAAACGCGCAGTGGTTTCTGTTTTGAGTACAAAGCGGTGCCTGCATATCCCTTCTTGATTTTTGATGAATTGAAGTATGCATAGAATCCTGGAACCTCGCGTACCTCGTTCGGCAACTGATCTTCTTGTGCTTTTATTTCCTGTAAACACAGAATGTCCGGCTTTAATGCAAACACATCCTTCCACTTTTCTTTCCGGTGGACTGCGCGCAATCCGTTCACATTCCATGAAACTATTCTCATACGATTATGCTAGCACAAAACGAAAGACGACCGCAGCAAAAACGCTGCGGTCTTTGTTCTTCAGTTATCGCACTGAAGGGCGAGATGGGATCACCTCACTTTCGCTGTGTTCCAGAACATCATGTGGTAGCTCAGCCACCGGGGCCATCCTGGAACGAATCGTTGTTTCCGATTCTTCTGCGACATGCGAACCTCCAAAATTTTAATTTAATGTGACTAATCGAAACCGATCACCAATGCGATCTGAATGCAGCCGCGCCCCTTGCGCGTCGCACGCTTCTTAGTCTATTTTAAGATACTCCTTGAGAAAATATTTTTCAAGGACGTTATGCACCACTTTTGTTATGAAACTTCTGATGAATGTCTTTTAGGTGTTTGTCAGTGACGTGAGTATATACTTGTGTCGTTGCAATATTGGCATGTCCCAAGAGTGCTTGGACACTTCGGATATCTGCGCCGTTTTGCAGAAGATCGGTTGCAAAGCTGTGTCTGACCACATGCGGAGTGACTTTTTTGGTTATACCCGCATACGTTGCGTAGTGTTTCACTATACGCTCAACACTCCGTGACGTAAGTCGTAATTCAGATCCTGCGTTACGTCCCATATTTACAAACAGCGCCTCATCCATGTCTTTACGAGCATCGAGATATTTCCGTATCGCACTTTTTGCATCCTCGGAGAAGAATACCACTCGCACCTTGTCACCTTTTCCACGAATAGACATTTCGTCTTTGGAAAGATCAATATCACTGTTGAGTGAAACCAGCTCTGATACACGAAGGCCGGTGGAGAAGAGGAGTTGTACGATTGCATTATCACGAAGTGCACGAAGTCGTTCGTTCTCGTTTTCACTTTCTTGGTAGACCTTCATAGGGGAAGTGAGTAGACGATTCAATTCTGCTCGAGTAATTAAATCCAGGTCTCTTTGTGGCACTTTTGCCAACTCAATCCTCTCGGGAGACAAACTGGCTATTCCACGCTTGCGTAGAAACTTGAGAAACGCTCTGATAGCGATTAGATAGTAGTTTTGAGTTCGTCTCTTCAGTGTTGTGCCATTACTGGTTGTTTGTCGGTTAAGCCATAGACGAAATTCGCGTACTTTTGTCTCGGTAATATCCTTGGGTGTTTTCACATTCGCCTGTGTGAAGAATCGAATAAGGTACCGGTCGTAATTTTCCACCGTCTTTACCGCACGACCACGTTCAATTTCTATATACTCGAGAAATTCTTGTTTGTATGCCTCAAGAGAGGAATGCATATACGCATATGGTAGCATGTATGTCGCACAACGAAATCGCATCCACTGCGCTTGCCAAAATACCTAAACCGTGCTATATTTTCATTGCGTCCGGGTGTATGCCGGACATATTTACATCATGCTTACAAAACGACAAAAAACTAATGCGCTAAAGAAGACGCAACGGCATGACGGTGACACCGGTTCACCTGAAGCACAAGTTGCTATTTTGAGCAAAAGGATTGATGAACTTTCTTCTCATTTGAAGAAGAATCATAAGGACAATCACTCTCGTCGCGGATTGCTTCATATGGTTGCAAATCGTCGCAAGCACTTGAAGTACTTGGAAGGAAAAGACTCCAAGGCGTATGGGAAGCTCATTAAGTCTCTCGGCCTCAAGAAGTAATCGAAAGGGCGTGTCGGAGGACACGTTTTTTCGTTTTACGGTATGATGCGGATATGGTCGAATTTTTATACGAACAAATACATATACTATGACTGTTATCAAACATGGCAATCAACGAGTCGGTGTTTTTATCGATACACAGAACCTCTACCACAGCGCAAAAAATATCTACAAAGCAAAGGTAAACTTTGGGAATGTGTTGAAAGAGGCCGTGGGTAACCGACAACTCGTGCGAGCACGAGCGTATGTGGTGACCACAGAATCTGGAGAAGAACAGGGCTTTTTCGAAGCAATGCAAAAGCTTGGTATTGAAATCAAAACAAAGGATCTGCAAATATTCTTTGGTGGTGCAAAAAAAGCAGACTGGGATGTGGGAATGGCGATTGATGCTGTGACCATGGCTCCAAAACTTGATGCAGTGATACTTGCAACCGGTGATGGAGACTTCATTCCGCTTGTTGAGTATCTGCAACTCCACGAGGGATGTCAGGTAGAAGTAATTTCATTTGGGAAATCTTCATCTTCAAAACTTCGGGAAGTGTGTGATGACTTTACCGACATGGATGAAGATCCGAAAAAGTACCTCATCTCATACAAAGGTTGGAAACTGCCCAAAATACATGGCTAAACAAAACGGACAGCTCGCACTGTCCGTTTTGTTTTGGTACAGTGACCTTAGTTATTCAATAATTGTGGTGTCGAGATACCCAGTGATACACATCGTGTAGTGCTGCAATCTCTACATCACCAAAAGTGTATATGGAAAAAAAAGAATATTCGATTGAGGTAGGGGGAAAGACTCTCACTGCTCAGTTTACTAATCTTGCCGATCAAGCAAGTGGATCGGTAATCCTCCGTTACGGTAACACTGCGGTTATGACCACTGCGGTTATGGGACACGAACGGGAAGGTATGGGATATTTCCCATTATCAGTGGAGTTTGAGGAGAAGTTCTACGCAGCAGGAGCCATTCTTGGAAGTCGTTTCCAAAGACGTGAAGGACGTCCTTCCGAAGAAGCCGTCTTAAGTGCTCGAGTAGTGGACCGCACCATTCGTCCTTTATTTGATCATTCACTCCGTCGCGATGTCCAAGTCATCGTCACCGTACTTGCCATTGACGAAGAAGATCCCGACGTTCTCGGGGTACTGGGAGCATCCTTAGCGCTCGGAACATCCGACATTCCTTGGGAGGGACCGGTGAGTGCTGTACGCATTGGTCAAGTTAACGGAGATGCTTCTTTAATCATCAATCCAAATTATAGTCAGCGCACGGACGAACTTGAAAAACTCGATCTACTTGCATGCGGAAAGGATGGGAACATCAATATGATTGAAGTGGGAGCAAAAGAAGTTGATGAAGCAGAATTGACCAAAGGACTGGAAGCCGCTGTTGCTATTCATAACGACTTGCAGGCGTGGCAGCAGTCAATTATTGATGCAATCGGAAAGGAAAAACAAATAATCGCAACACGGGATGCGAGCGCTGTGGCACAAACACTCTTTGAGAAGCACATCGCACCTAAAATGAGCGAATATGTGTTCGGGGAGAAGGGTGCTTATACACTGAAAGACGAGTGGATGCATCTGGTAAAGGAACACGTGCCGGAAGAAGTGTCTGATGCAGATGATTACTTTGAAGAAAAAGTGGATGAGCTGGTACACACTGAAGCCCTTATGCACGGACGACGACAAGATGGACGTGCAATGGATGAGATTCGCGATATATACGCGCAAGCCGGAGGCGTTTCTGATCTTTTACATGGATCGGGTATATTCTATCGCGGGGGGACGCACGTATTCTCAGCTCTGACTTTGGGAGGACCTGAAGATGCACAACTTATTGACACCATTGAATCGCAAGACGGGCGAAAGAGATACATGCATCACTACAACTTCCCGCCATTTTCGGTTGGAGAGACGGGAAGAGTGGGAGGATTCAACCGCCGCATGATTGGACACGGCGCACTTGCAGAAAAAGCACTACTTCCCGTACTGCCGAGCAAAGAGGAGTTTCCATATACCATTCGGATTGTATCGGAAACCATGGCGAGTAACGGATCTAGTTCGCAGGCGAGTGTCTGTGGATCAACCTTGGCCCTTATGGACGCAGGTGTGCCCATCAAAAGACCGGTCGCAGGTATCGCCATGGGTATGATGAGTAATGATAAAGGTGATTATAAAATACTCACTGATATCCAAGGACCCGAAGACCACTTCGGAGATATGGACTTTAAAGTAGCGGGAACCGTTCAGGGTGTTACCGCAGTACAGATGGATGTGAAAGTGTCCGGAGTGTCGATAGCGATACTTACCGAGGCCTTCAAACACGCAAAAACGGCACGACTCCACATCCTTGACGTAATGCATGAAGCAATCGCGGCACCTCGTGCTGACATTAACCCACGCGCTCCGAAAATAATTTCTCTCACCATCGCAGAAGATCAAATTGGTCTGGTAATTGGCCCTGGCGGCAAAACAATCAATGGCATTAAGGATTCAACAGGTGTTACTGAGATATCTATTGAGGACGATGGAGTGGTGTTCGTCACCGGACAAAACGGAACCGCCGAGAAAGCCGTTGAGATTATCAAAGAACTCACACATGAATACGTTGTGGGAGAAAAGTTTGAAGGAAAAGTTACACGAATTATGGACTTTGGCGCATTCGTTGAGATAGGGACGAATACCGAGGGTCTCGTGCATATTTCAGAACTCGCTCCTTTTCGTGTTAATAAGGTGACCGATGTGGTATCAGAAGGTGAGCTCATCCCTGTTATAATCAAGGAGATAGACGAGAAGAAGCGAATCAATCTTTCTATCAAAAATATTGATCCTACATTTGCGGCAAAGAAAGGTGTTGAACCCGCCGCAGTAAGCACAAACCATGCCCGAGAACCAAAACACAAACGAACCTCAAACTAAAAAGGAGAAAGTCTCCAAAATAGTAACTGGTGCTTTACAAAAAGCGCTCGTGCGCACATTTCGATCTGACATTGTAAAGTATTCTGGTGAAAACAACCCTGAGGAACTTAAAAAACTACTACCTACAGAAAACGGTACTGCTCCGATAAAAAAGCAACCCCCACAAAAATACCAAGAAGAGAACGAAGCAGTCGTACATACCCTCAAAGACGATGTGCAAGATCTCGTTCGTAACAAAAAGATGTCGATGGTGCGCATGGCTGCACTGGAGAGCGAAAAAAGAAACATAGAAGCGTCGGTTAAAAAAAGAAATCCTTGGAAAATTACCATGTTTGCTTCTCTGACGGTGCTCTTTATTATAACCGGAGCTGTTGTGATTGCGGGCGGGTATTATGCATACCTGCTCAATACGAGCACGGAGACAACCACAACATTTGAATCCAATATATTGTTTGCGGAAGACTTGCAACGAATAGACGTAAGCGAAAGAAGTGGTCGATCGATTCTCACTACCCTTTCTCTAGCAGTAGATCGTCGTCCTGCAGCTTTGGGAACCATTACTGAGCTCTATGTATCATATGTTACCGCAGATGAACCGGTACGTCTGACCGCGATGGAATTTCTCTCACGTGCTACAAGCAACACACCCCCCACGTTCATGCAGACACTCGACCCTGATTACATGATTGGTATGTATACCACCGATGATGGAAATATGCCGTTTGTAGTACTGAAAACCAACTCCTATAGCTATGCATTTACCGGCATGCTTGACTGGGAGAGAAGCATTGTTCAAGACCTGTCTCCCCTTATGTCCCGAGTCGCGCTTCCAACAACAGAGCAATTCGAAGACACCGTTGTACAAAATCTTGATGTGCGAGTTTTGGGAGGAATGAGAAACCCAAAAATGCTCTACTCGTTCATAAATAGATCAACTATAGTCATCACAACCGATGTACGAACCCTCCTTGAGGTGGCAAACAGGGTTCGTATTCAGAGATAAATTTGAGTATATTGCAAGTCTAAAATAGTGTATAGTGTGTATATCATGGTAGATAAACGAACTCTAGAAAGTTTGAAAAATCAACTCGAGCAAGAACTGGCTGTGCTTGAGATTGAACTCACTGATATAGGTAAGGCCGATACTCTCAATCCAGAAAACTGGCACGGAACATCGGGATCGGTTGAAACCGGAACCGCCGACCCGCAAATTCTCGCCGATCGGTTTGAAGAAAAGTCAACCAATGAAGGTATTGTGACTGAATTGGAGAAGCGCTACAACAACGTAAAAGAAGCGTTGGAACGTATGCAGAAGGGGACATACGGCATCTGCTCTGAAGGCGGAGAGACTATCCCTATTGAGCGACTTAAGGCAAACCCGGCAGCTGATAAATGCATTGACCACGCAGATTAAACAAGATCTCCGATACACCTGTCGGGGTTTTTGTTCTATACTGACAATAGTACAAAGTGAGGAGATAGTGATGGGAATTCACCCTGACTTACGTGATGCTCTTGCATCGGTGGAAGACGAATTCTTCTGCACGTTGGACGTTGCATTTGTATTACGTGTCGTGAACACCGTGTATGCAATGCGGTGCGAGGAGAAAGGAGTAGCGTTTCGTGCACTCTTTGATAAAGCACTCATCCGATGCGGAGGATCTGTCGAGGAACATCGTTTGTACATCTTGGCAGTTGCTCGCTATTTTAACAAGCGCGCAGTTGCCGCCAAAAAGAGAAGAAAAGCAACGCTTGGCAAAACAGATGTATTCCCTCGAGTGCGACACCGACCAACGGCCACGAAGGTATCGATTGAAGTCTTTCCTGATGTACTGATTGCATTTTATGCACACCAGAAGAACGGAATGCTATCGTGGAATGATGTTCATTTTGGTGATCTGCACCCGGCAATCACTCAAGGAGAGGTGTACAGTGCTCATAAAATGGCACTGGCGACGATGAACTCTCGACGAAAAAACCAAAAGGCGCCGACGACATAGTTACCGGTCGGCGCCTTTTCCCTAGTTTTCTTCATCGACAGTACGGATGCTATTTCGCACCTCGTCTATAAAACGTGTGCCTTCATCCGTCAAAATGACCCATAGCAAGATTGCCTGAGCACCCCTTTTGGTATGTCCATCGAACTGTTCTTGTTGCATCTCTCCGGTCATCAAACACATGGCGCGATGCAAGGGGACATCAGGGTCTTCCGACAGATTCATTTGCTTCCACGCTTCCAAAATCAAGTCGCGCTTCGCAAATGCTCCATTTTTCTCAACCACACCCCTTCCGTTTGTCGCCCACGAAACTTTCTTCTGCATGAGACCCTCCATTTCCTGCGATGTATCGAATCATGAAACAGTATCAAAATCAAGAAAGCCGCTTTATTAAGCGGCTTCTGTTAGAATGGATTCTTTGCCCCACGTACTTCAAAGTGGACGTGTGGTCCCGTGGAACGTCCCGTGGAACCCATGTATGCAATCACCTGTCCTTGCACTACTTGCTGGCCACTGAAGACAATGTTTTTTACATTGTGGGAATAGAGCGTCTGAGTACCGTTTTCGTGTTCAATAACGATATACTTGCCATATCCTCCGTTCCAACCGGAATTTTTTGAGATTATCACCTTTCCTGATGCAGCAGCCATAATTGGTGTTCCGGTCGGTGCACCTATATCTACCGCGTTATATCCATGAATTCCTTGTGTTCGCGTACCAGAGGCAACAGGATTGAGATAGTATCCACTGTATGAAGGACCGCCCGTCCCGCGAACACCTGTTGTCGATTGAGTATATCGACTCTTGGCGACAGCGGCTGAAGCTTTAGGGGCAGCCATTTCACCATCGGGGATAATCACCTCCGTTCCCGCCGCTAGATACTCATCCGCCGAGTACCCATTGTATGCTATCGCCTCGTCAATATCTCCTCCGTGTTTTTCGATAATATCGCGAAGTGTTCCACCCGTCTTTACCGTGTATCTAATTCCCGTTACCGGTAGAATAACGAGTTCTTGCCCCGGTTGAATAGATTCACTTCTGGAAATATCATTACCCCAACGAATGGTATTTATCGATACGTCAAACATCTCGGCGATGTCTCCAAGCGTATCTCCGGGACGCACAATATAGATGCTGATTTGTCCGTTAGTCTTGTACGAAGTGTCATCTGCAACATCTGCCATAGATCCTGTTGGTCCCGACGCCGGAAGTAGTGCAGAGTCATTGACAATCGTTATCTCACCACCTCCCTTTGATGGATTTGGGTCCACATTTTGTGCTGCAGTTGGCAGGGGAATGGTTTGTGAGTTATAGGTTGTTTTGGTGGTATATTCAAGTGTTGCGGTGAGGGATTCAAAGAGAGCACTGAAGACACCTGCATGCGCTCCGCTTGGAATACCTATGGATACCAAGATAAATGCTGATACGACGCTACGCCATATTGCGATTGGTATATGTGTCATCTGATTCTTTACGTTAGTACGTAAACTACCATCAGAGTCCTGATCTGTTGATATAATAAGCCTCAATAGTGATTGCGATTGCTCGCAAAAGGGATCGCTTCCATAACACACCTTTCCCTTCCATACACTCTACCCACTGCACACAGCTGCGCAATAGTTCGTGAATAATACGGGTGGATAGATAATATGTCAAGCATTTTTCTTAGATTCTTACCCTCGTGGTATAGTGCGCCACATGGAACTCAATGAGCGTCAAAGACAAGCTGTTGCACATGATGAGGGGCCACTGATGATTCTTGCGGGAGCGGGTTCTGGAAAAACCCATGTCATCACTCAGAGAATGGTCGCGCTCATTAAAAAAGGAGTTGCTCCAGAGAACATTCTTGCCGTCACCTTCACGAACAAAGCGGCGAAGGAGATGCGTGAAAGGGTGCAAGCAATACTTGCGGCAGATTACGAGATACACACTTCGCCGTATGTGGCGACATTTCATTCTTTGGGAGTATCGTTACTTCGTGAACATGCGCACAACCTAGGTATAACGAAACATTTTTCAATCTTTGACCGCACCGACAGCATTCGTGTGGTGAAAGCGGTACTTGCACAACTTAATCTTGACCCGAAACAGTTTGAGCCCCGCATCATCATTAGTACACTCTCACGATACAAAGCAGATGGTATTACTGCCAGCACTTTTCGCACAAATATTGCAGACACTTGGAAGCATACTCTTGGAAGCATATGGGCTGCATATGAAGCACAGCTCGTAAAAGAAGGTGCTCTCGATTTTGATGATTTACTACTCCGTACATACACGCTCCTTCGTGATAACGAGGATGTGAGAAAGAAATTGCAGCAACGGTGGTCACATATCCACATTGATGAGTATCAAGACACCAATAAGGTTCAATTCGCGATCACGCAACTCCTCACCAACAAGAACAATAACATTTGTGTCGTGGGTGATATTGATCAAAATATATACTCATGGCGAGGGGCTAACCTCACCAATCTTCTCTCCTTTGAAGAGGAATTCCCTGGGACCACTCTTATTGTGCTGGAACAAAACTATCGCTCAACTCAAAATATACTCGAAGCTGCTAATCGTATTATCGAGAAAAACGTAAGGAGAAAAGAAAAGAAGCTTTTCACTACCAATCAAGAAGGAGAACTCCTCAGTGTATACAACGCCTGTAGCGAAGATGATGAAGCACGTTTTGTGGTCGAGAAAGCACAAGAATGTATTGATAGTGGGGTGTCTCCTCGTGAGATTGCCGTGCTCTACCGTGCAAACTTCCAATCCCGCGCACTTGAGCAAGCGTTTATGTACGCAAACGTTCCCTACCAGGTACTCGGTACTCGCTTCTTTGACCGAAAGGAGGTTAAAGATGTATTGAGTTATATAAGAGCGGCGCTGAACCCTCAATCAATGGGAGATATCGCTCGTATTGTGAGCACCCCTCCTCGTGGTATTGGGAAAGTAACACTTGCAAAAATGTTTGAGGGGAAAGAAGAAGAGCTCAGTGCAGCAGCACAGCAGAAAGTTGCAGATTTTAAACGTATACTCTCCAGTATTCAGAACGTTGCACTGATAGAACGACCATCGGAGACGATTAGATTTGCGGTACAAAGAAGTGGGTTGGAAACTGCACTCAAAGGAGGGACCGAAGAAGATCATGAGCGTCTTGAGAACATCAAAGAACTTGCTACGTTGGCCTCAAAATATGACGCCTTACCGGGAGAAGAAGGTATCGAGAAACTCCTAGAAGATGCCGCACTCGCTACCGACCAAGATTCTCTCAGCACCGATTATAATGCGGTGAAACTCATGACGGTCCACGCATCAAAAGGACTTGAATTTGATTACGTTTTTCTAGTAGGTCTTGAAGAAGGTCTGTTCCCCCATGAAAAAATGGATGAGAATACTGACGACGAGGAAGAACGACGTCTTTTTTACGTGGCACTCACTCGAGCAAGAAAAAAAGTGTTTCTCACCCACGCTGTCGTGCGCACTATATATGGCACACAAACGATTCAAACTGCATCTCAATTCATCGAAGATATCGGTGAAGACTACCTAGAAGTCATCGATGAACATATTCCCCCTCACGAAAGGAAGGTAGATTTGATAGACTTCTAGTATGGAGGTAGAAAAAGGAATCTACAGACACGCAAAAGGAGGTACATACACTGTGCTTGGTGTTGGGTATCACAGTGAATCACTGGAGAAGCTGGTAGTGTACCAATCTCTCAATAACCATGGAGATTTTCCAAAAGGAACACTATGGGTGCGTCCGCTAGCATTATTTCTGGGAAAGAATGCTCATGGCCAACCTCGGTTTACCAAGATATGAGAGCCAAAAAACATCTAGGACAACATTTTCTCACCTCAAGAGCAGCTATAGCTACCATGATACGTGCTGCTGACATTGCCGAAGGCGACACTATTCTTGAAATCGGGCCCGGAAAGGGAGTGCTTACCGAGGCAATCCTTGCCACCGGAGCATCGGTGATTGCGGTGGAAACAGACCAAGACATGGTAGATGCGCTTACTGAAACTTTTCATACTGAGATTGAAACTACACAGCTTACCCTGATTGCAGGTGATATTTTAGACACACCTGTTCATGATTTTTTGCCTCATACATACAAAATAGTGGCCAATATTCCGTACTATATAACTGGAGTGTTGATAAAAACGTTTCTCGCTTCAAAACATCAACCAAAGAGCATGACTGTGCTGGTACAAAAAGAGGTTGCTGAACGTATTGCAAAAGATCCCAAGGAAACCATTTTGAGTCTTTCGGTGAAAATATACGGACATCCTCGATATGTGAGCACCGTGCCGGCACGATATTTCAATCCCACACCACAGGTTGATTCAGCAATACTGCACATCGGAGGTATTTCCAAGCAAAACCTTGGAACGATTTCTCAAGAGCGCTTTTTTAAAGTCGTGAAAGCTGGTTTCTCAAGCAAGAGAAAGAAACTGGTGAACAATCTATCTCCATTTGGAGGAAAGGAGCATATATTAAAGAGTATGTTGGCAGTAGGATTGAGTGAGAATGCACGAGCCGAAGAGGTCTCTTTGCATACATGGATTGCATTGGTTGCAATCTTGTAACTTATCGACTGGTGCCGACCATGGTCATGATGATTCCCGGTAACACAATCACGGGATAGGGAGATACTACACAAAAATAGGGTGGTCCTGCCAAACCAAGACCGTACTGACCTGGTCTTGATGGGGGTCCATAGTCATATGTCTTGGTCGAAGCGGTCCAGATAAAGACCCCGGGTCGCGGAGGCCCTACAACGGTCCAAATAACACCTTCGTTCCAGCATGGTATGACTGTCTGAAACGGCCCTCCCCAAGAAAGTGCCGTTGCTTTTGTAAGGGTGATAATCGCTCCTGCAGCAATAAATATGATTACGATTCCAACTATCAGCGATCGCTTCATTCAAACACTATACCACGCAACAGTGTATGAATACGGTATACTATGCACATGAAGCGATCTGTTTTATTTATCTCTCTTGCGGTAATCCTCTTCCTTATCGCCAGTGCAGTGGCGATGGTATTTAGTCCGTCAGCACCACGTGAAGGTACTCGGTCTTCGTTTTCAGTTCCTTACACTCCATACGTATCACCGAACATTCAAAAAATAAATGAATCATCGCCCTCCTCACCACCTTTTGTTTTCTCTACACAAACCCCATCGGGAGAGATTATAACGACCCCGCAACGCACTGCAGAAACAACCATTGACAATAATGATATACGAGATCTTTTTTACCAACTTATCGGAGGCGCCCAAACACCAAAAAACAATCCTTTCACTCCATTTACTCCCGAGATCTTATCAATTAATGAATATTCGAATGAGTTTTCTCAAAATATTCGTGAAGAAACCAACCAAACACCGCTACAGCGGGAATTACATGCGTATGGAAATAGTGTAGGTGAAGCCGTTTCTGCACTTGAAATACAGCATGCTGCACAAATTCAGACATTGGATGTATTTTTTAAGGAAGGGAGTAACAAAGAGGCAGTGGTAGCGCTTGCGCAAGATTATCAGACACTCGCTCAAACACTTACGGATATTGCGGCGCCAGATTCGGTTACTGCAGTGCACTCCTATTTAATAGAAGGTTACGCACTGGTGGGGGAACGTTTACTGGCTCTTACCGAAATCTCTGATTCGGAATTGCTCGACGCACTGCTGTTGTACAACAAAGCTTCCGAACAGGTTGCGGAACAACTTATTGGCATCAATGCGGTTATGAGCGCCTATGAGGTGACATTTGCTCCCTCCGAACCCGGTGCGGCTTTTATGTTCTCCCCACGGGGCTTATAGTGTCCCCACAATACGCACACCATATGGCTTATATATTGATATACTAACTACGTGGCTATTGATTTTTACAAAAACGGCAGTGTGAAAGCGGCCATCATATTCAGCATAGCTCTTCTCGCCTTTGCGGTTTGGAGAAGTCCGTTACTGCAACCGTCAAAAAGCGATTATGCGCGCACAAATGGTGCAGCAACGGAGAATCTTTTGGAAACAAAAGAATACGCTCTTGACTCTGATGGTGACGGTATTCGCGATTGGGAAGAGACGCTGCAGGGAACAGACCCACTTCGTGCCAATACGAATTCCTCAGTAGAAAAAGAGAACGTC
>CESG01139755.1_pt1 | contig 25452 bp, 24 predicted proteins | sample 531121 | NCBI WGS metagenome assembly CESG01 (sample SAMEA2621287, study PRJEB7988) | marine metagenome | biome: marine biome (ENVO:00000447); feature: mesopelagic zone (ENVO:00000213); material: "saline water (ENVO:00002010), including plankton (ENVO:xxxxxxxx)" | depth 800 m
CAGTATTACGACGAAGAAACGGGGCTACACTACAACAGGCACCGCTACTACGACCCCAACAGCGGGCAGTTCATCACGCAAGACCCCATTGGTTTGCTGGGTGGAATGAACGCCTATCGGTACGCGCCGAACCCCATGACTTGGGTGGATCCGTGGGGGTTGAAGGGGGAAGAGAGAACCGAAGTACTGGCGTTGCCAGCACCCAAAAACTCAGAACCTTGGATGCCTGGTGCACCTCTAATATCAGAGCCAGGACCAAAGGGTGGAATGGTGATAGAAATGGCGATGTCGCCCGGACAGACCCGCCCTGGAGGGTGGGCAACCACAGATAATATTCCAAATGTAAATTACGTGAGAAACGAGCTGGCTGTGACACCAGAATTTAAACCAGAGGTGGGGACTGTGCAAAAGTTTCTGATTCCGGAGGGTGTTCAGATACAACGAGGTACAGTGGGACCTCAAACTTTCGAAGGTACTGTTTATGCTGGTGGCGGAAGTCAAGTGCAAATTTTGAATTATTCTGATCGAGCAAAGTTGATTCCTATTGGTGAACCGAGGCCAATTAATTGAGGTCAGTATGGAAAATTTTGAACTAAAAGAGATTTATGCACCTTACATTTCGGGGGCTAACACCTTGGGTCTAAGCGTTGGAGAGCGACTCCCAAAAAAGGTTGTTTGGAGTTTTAATGGAGTGGAGTTTTCGCTTGAGTGTTCAGATGGGTTAGTAGCTAAAAATTTTCAATCAAATATTTTTGTGATCGAAGCTCCTTACGAAATCAAGAAGAATCGAGCATATGTATTGTCTGCCGATGGCCATCGGATAGCTGATCTACCGAATAATAAAGGTGATGTTCAATTAAGTTACTACGACATATTTCTTCGAGGATCTGAAGCGATTTTTCTTGCCTCAAGTAATGACGGTGATTTGCAATTAAGTTTTGACCCGGGTAGTGGCGCGGTCACTTCAATTAGTGAATTTCGTTAGCCATTAGGAGGGTTTGTTGAGCATTCTAGATTGAAAACCCAAACGCTGAAGTTATTAAGTGAAGTCCCCGGTGTTTACGAGGTTGATACGGGTTGTCTCGAGGAGAATCAGAATTTCCTAGTCAATATTACTAAGGAGTTTGAATTTGAAATTGAATGCCGTTTGGTGTCTGTTTGCACCAGATCGGTCAAAGAAAAATTGTATTCGTATTTTTCCAAATACTCCCCTGAGAGAATATCCTGCTCCCTTTCTTCCATAAAGTCCTCAGAAACTTTTTCGCCTTCGAACCAACTGCCCCATGTATTCGATAGTGATTTTTTCATTAGTCAATCCCAAGATGTAAGTAACGTCCAAATCTAATAACGCAATCAGTCCCCGTCAACTCCCCCTTCGACCCACCCGTTATTACCTCACCCGCAAATACATCGAGGTAGTACCCATGAAGCCGTTCATCGCCTTAACCGCAACCGTGACCGCATTTGCATTCACCGCACCTGCCTTGGCTTGGGGTGGCGGCGACTATGGTTATTGGGAACGCAGCAAGCAAGAGTATTGGGATGGCCCGTGCCTGGTCAAAATTGAATCCAAGCCTTATGAGTACAAAAAAGAAGTGAAGTGTGAAGACGGCTTCTCGCCTGTGGCCGATGCACCGTGGAAAGAGGAATATCGCGATGGCGAATGCAAGGTGAAGCGAGAGGCCAAATACGACGAGTTCAAAGAAGAAATCAAATGCCGTTGAGTTTCCGTAATACACCGCGAAGCGAATGCATTGCAGTGACAACCAGAAACAAATTATTGCTTATTCCACCGAGAAACTCGACCCACAACCACAGGTACTTTTTGCCTGCGGGTTGTTGAACACAAAGCGTGAGGCCAAGGTGTGGGCTTCATAGTCGATGGTGGTGCCTTCCAGGTAGGGGGCGCTGACCTGGTCTACATAAATGTGAATATAGGGGTTGATTTGCACCAAAATATCGTCCTCGTCCGTTTCCTTGGCAAGGTCGATTTTGTATTCAAAGCCGGAACAACCACCACCCTGCACATACAGGCGGATCATCGCCGGTTTGTGCATGTTGTCCCGCAAATCCAGAATGCGCTCTTGGGCCGCGTCGGTCAGGGCAATGTTACAAGTGGGTGTTGCTGCTTCAGTGGTCATGTCAAATCAGGTCGGTTTCCGCTTTCTCGGTCTCACAGCTGGAAATTCTCCAGGTGCCGTCCGGGCGCTTCTGCAACACGTAGTATACGTTCCAAAGCGTTTTCTGGCGGTCAATCATTTGCACCGCGTGTAGTGCATTCATTCCATCTGTTTCAAACTTCACAAAGCGGACTGAAGCGGGGCGGTACACCACATCATAGCCGTCGCGCACCATTTGCATAAAGGTGTCGGCATCGCCAAACATGGTTTGAATATTGGGGGTTGCGTAAGAAAAGGCCTTGGGGCCATCGCCTTGTTGAAAGGCTTCGAGTTGGGCTTCAATCACTGCCCGGGATTCTTGCTGGTCTGTGGCTTCATCAGCTTGGGCCATGCTGGTGGTAAATGCCGCAGCCAGGCCCGCTGCAAAAAAAACCAACCACAACTTCCAAATTTTTTGTCTGATGCTGCTTTCTTTGTCCAAGGTTTGTTTACGCCTGGGAACTTCATTGACTTGATTCGGCATTTACCAACTACCTCCAATGGAATCAATCGCTTGGCGTTCAAGTTTGCCACGAACTTTCCTGCTGAACAAGATACTTTGTGCCACTACGCCAAAACCCGCGCCCAGCTTTGTTCAGCGCCTGTTCAAGCTGAAACATTTCTTTAAAAAAATACTCACAACCCTGTAACACGGCGGCCAGACAATCCGTGAGTCTTAAACGGAGGTCGAGATGTCATCACTAACCAAAAAAGAAATGGAAGTTCTTTCCAGCCCCACATTCCAGCAAATCATCAACCAGCACTTGGAAAACCCCTCACGCCGCAATATTTTGAAAGGCTCAGTGGGCGTTGCTGCTTTGGGCTTTCTCGGCCTGGCAGGCTGTGGTGGTGGTGACGGTGCAGTGGCCAGTTCCACTGGCGGTAGCACCCAGCTCAACGCAGTAGGTTTCACTTCAACCCCATTTAGCCTGGCTGATTCAGTTCAAGTTGCCGAGGGTTATCAGTTCCAGGTTTTGTACAAGTTGGGTGACCCCATCGCTGCTGGCGTAGCCGATTACATGAACGATGGCTCCGATGCAGCCAACAACCCATCCGAATTCCAGTTCCGCTCTGGTGATCACCACGACGGCATGTACTTCTTCGGTTTGGGATCTAACAACGCCTGGGATCCCGAAGAAAGTACCCGTGGTCTGCTGGTGATCAACCATGAAGCGATCACCCCCGAGTATTTGCACGTCAACGGCCCCACCAGCGTGGCTGGCGTTCGCGATGCAAACGAAGCATTGAAAGAAATGTACATTCACGGTGTGTCAGTGGTGGAAGTACGTCGTGGCAGCAATGGTCAGTACAGCGTGGTTCAAAACAGCCTGTTCAACCGTCGCGTTCATACATTGACCGACATGGAAATCAGCGGCCCGTTGCGTGGCAACCCATTCATGGTTACCAAGTACTCGCCAAACGGTACACGCACACGTGGCACCATCAACAACTGTGCAAGCGGTTACACCCCATGGGGCACCTACCTGGCCTGTGAAGAAAACTGGGCCGGTTACTTCGGTAACAGCAACCCAGGCACCCGTTCATCCAATGAGCAGGCATCCATGCGCCGTTATGGCGTGCGTGCCACGGTGGGTAATGGCCGTGAAGGCTGGAACACCGCCAGCGAAGTTGGCCAAGTGGGCGAGCCATTCAGCCGCTGGAACGTGGGCATTGTGGGCGCTACCGCAGCTGACGACTATCGCAACGCCGCCAACACCTACGGCTGGAACGTTGAAATTGATCCGTTCCGCCCCAACAGCACACCCAAGAAGCGCACTGCCATGGGCCGTTTCGCCCACGAAGGCGCATGGGTCGGCCCCGTAGAAGCTGGCAAGCCAGTTGTGTTCTACATGGGTTGCGATTCCCGTTACGAGTACATTTACAAGTTTGTATCGACTGCCAACTGGGATCCCGCCGACATGATGGGCGGTCTGCAAGCTGGCGACAAGTATCTGGACGACGGCAAGCTGTACGTGGCCAGGTTTGATGCTGACTTCACTGGCGACTGGATCGACCTGGCCAGCGTAGCTGACGGTACAACAATCACTGCAGTGCGTGGTTCTGGCTCCTTGAGCACCGCTGCGATCACCTACACAGTGACCGATTCAAACGAACAGTTCTGGAACACACGTTTGTTGGCCGACATTGCAGGTGGTACGCCCATGGACCGCCCAGAATGGGGTGGCGTGAACCCACGCAATGGCGAGGTCTACATGACCCTGACCAACAACACCAGCCGTCGTGTAGCAGACCCAGCCAACCCACGTGTTTATTTCGACAATGACACTGACAATGATGGTATTGGTGATGCGGGTTCTCAGGGCAACGTAAACGGCCACGTGATTCGCTGGCGCGAAGACGGCAGCGAGCCAGCCGCCGTTGGTTTCTCATGGGACATTTACCTGTTCGGCGCTGAAGACGACGACATCAACAACCCGAACGTTAACTTGTCAGGCCTGACCGAAGAAAACGTACTGTCCAGCCCCGATGGTCTGTGGTTCTCCCAGAAAACCGGTGTGTTGTACATCCAAACCGACGACGGCGCATTCACAGACACCACCAACTGTATGTTGGTTGCTGCTGTACCCGGTGAAGTGGGCGATGGCTCGGAAGTGGATGTTGACAACACTGCGGGCGGAGCAGGTACGGTACGCACCAAGGTGGGTGCCGTGGGTACACTGCGCCGCTTGTTGGTAGGGCCAATCGAGTCTGAAATTACTGGTTTGACTGAAAGCGGTGACGGCAAAGCCCTGTTCATCAACATTCAGCACCCAGGTGAAGATGGCTCCAATGCTGCGCCTACAAGTTCCTGGCCTTACCCGCTCACCGGCGGCGGCTTTGGTAACCCAGCGGCTGGCGTAATGCCAGACGCAGGCAACCGCCCACGTTCAGCCACCATTGTGCTGACACGCATTGATGGCGGTGTGATTGGCCAGTAATTAGCCAATCAGCAGGTAGCAGTAATTAAGTAGTACCAAGTCACCCCGCAGTGTGCACGCACTGTGGGGTGAATCCGTTCTGGAGCTTCAAGGGTAAGAACATATAGCCGAAGGGGCTTCTAAAAATCAGGGGACAGATGTGAAGTTGTATGTAAAGGTTTCCACATCGCTGATGTGTATTTTTGGTTTTGCGCAATTGGCGAATGTTCATGCGAACCCGCTTACCGCCCCGGTCACCACCACAGCCACGCCCACCCCCATGCGTTGGGTTGTCAACATGGGCGATCAATCACAGGGCACTGCGCCCGCCGGTATGTTGCAAACCTTGCAAAACACCCTCGGGGTTTCGGTACGCATGGTGCGCCCCCTGTTGCAGCCCAACAGTTATTTGGTTGAAATGCAAAGCCTGCCGGTGTTGGGCAGCTTGCAAACACCCCAGGCCATTCGCGCGGCACTTCAAGCCTTGCCGGGCGTGCGTTTTGCCAGCCCTGATATTCAGTTGCAACGCACGGCAGTGCCCGCCCCGAACGACGGCGCCTATTCTGTGAACCAAGCCAGCTACATGCACACCGGCGCGTATGCCTCGCTGCGCATGCAAGACGTGTGGGAACAAACCCGTGGCAGCAGCAACGTGGTGATCGCCGTACTCGATTCTGGCGTGTTGTTTGAAAACCCCGAATTGAAAGGGCGCTTATTGCCGGGTTACGACTTTGTCAGCAACGTCACCCCGCCCACCGGCACTCGAGAAAATGGCACAGTATTCGACTCGGGTTCCAACGATGGCAACGGCCGAGACCCCGATCCCTCCGATCCTGGCGATGCACCGCCCCCCGGTTTTAATTGCCCCGATGGTTCAACGACCAGCTCGTGGCATGGCACCACCGTGGCTTCTGTTGCGGCGGCGCAGTCCAACAACGGGCAGTTTCTGGCCGGTATGGACTGGAATGCCAAGGTACTGCCGGTGCGTGTTTCTGGCCGGTGCGGCATTGCCACCAGTTCGGATATTGTGGACGCCTTTTATTGGGCCACTGGCTCAGGGCGTGTGGACCCCAACATTGGCGTGAACCCAAACCCAGCCAATGTAATCAACCTCAGCTTCGCCACTGACACACCTCTGCTTGGCGGCGGTTGCGCTGCTAACGACATGGTGGCCCTGGCCATTGCCGATGCGCGTGCGCGCAATGTGTCGGTGGTGGTATCCGCGGGCAACAACTCTGGCGGGGCCGTGCAGTACCCGGCCAACTGCGCGGGCACCATTGCAGCCGGGGCCGCCGAGCAAGATGGTCAACTGGCAAACTACTCTGCCAAAGGCGGCAGCAGCAACTTCCTCACCTTGCATGTACCGGGCAACAACTCGGGTCTCTATGCGGGCGCCAGCAACACGGGCGGGTCTACACCCAGCGCCAATGGCAGCACTGCATTTTTGTTCGCAGGCACCAGTTTTTCCGCGCCCATGGTGGCAGGTGCCATTTCATTGCTCAAGGCGGTGCGCCCCAGCCTCACCCCCAGTCAAATTGACACCTTGTTGCGCAATAGCGCCCGGCCTTATCCAGCCAACGCCAGTAATTCAACGGGTTTGTTTGGGCGCCTCGACTGCACACCCACAAGCTGTGGCGCAGGTTTGCTGAATGTGTTGGGTGCTGTTCAGGCTGCCCGGGCACTGAGCAACCCCTTGCCAGTGGCCAATGTTCAGCAATCGGCTGTGGTGGCCAGCAATGGCCCGTTTGTGCTGGATGCGGCTTTGTCCACCAACAGCGCTGGTGGCAGCGCCAACCTCACCTTCAGCTGGCAGCAGGTGTTTGGCAACCCGGTTGTGTTGGCGGGCACCAGCACCAGCGCCTTGCAGGTGCAGTCAGGCATGGCAGGCAATATTGCTGAATTCGCGCTCACAGTCACCGACACCAGCACCAACCGCAGCAACACCAGCGTGGTTCGTCTGGCCAATTCCGCTGTCAACGAGCGCACCTTCACCCCCAGCAGCACCAGCGGGGGTAGTGGTAGCAGCACCGGTGGGTCGGGCACAGGCACTTCAACGCCCGCACCCGTGGCCGCTAGTTCGGGTGGCGGTGGCGGTGGGGGAGCCTTGGGGGTGTCCGGATTGCTGGGTATGTTGATGCTGTTGGGGGTTTGGCGGCAAAGGCCCGGGGTTGCCTGAAAAAGTTGGGATAGAATCGGGATTCACTTGGTCATACCTCAACCGACAATCAGCCAAGAATCCAAATGCCCAGCCCAGTACCGCAGCATCAAGAAAACACCACCCTTCGTTGGGAATATGCGTCCGTAGTTGGCATTTTGGCCATCTGGATCAGCATGTTGAGCCTCAAAATCGGGGTCGGGCTTATTGCCGGCCTCGCCATTTTTGCCCTTACACGGTTTACCCGCCGCGGTTTTGTGCACCTGCTTCAACCCCACATCAACAAATTCAATGGCGCTTTCATGCGCGGCCTGTTTGGCTGGTTGCCCACCTTTTTAACCACGGCCGTGGTGGCCGCAGCCGTGGTGCTATTGGGCATTGGCCTAAACAGCGGGGTGCGCTTTGTGCTGGCCACCATGACCCAGCAAGGCCCACAACTGGTTGAGGAGGCACTGCGCAACCTGAACTCGGTTACAGCAAGCCTGCCCCAAGCCATTAAAGAACACATACCCGGCAAGCCCAGCGAACTGTTCCGCATGATCAGCAAAGACGACAGCGACTTCGTGGGCTACATTCGCAGTTTTGGCGGCGCCAGCTTCTTCATTTTCCTGCAGTTTGTATTCGCCCTCATCCTGGGTGTTTCAGCGGCGCTCATGGTGCCAGCCCCTGCGGCGGGCGGCCCGGCCAAACCCTTGGCCGACGCCTGGTTGCAAACCCTGGAAAAGTACGTGCGCTGTTTCACCCTGCTCATGGGCGCGCAGGTGTACGTCAGTATTTGGAACACCTTCTGCACGGCAGTTTTTATTTACGGCATTTTGCCGGCATTCGATGTCGTGCTTCCCTTCCGGGAATTGCTGCTCATGTTCACCGCCGTGGCCAGCCTTATTCCCGCGGCCGGCAACATCATGGCCAACACCCTTATTCTGGTGCTTACCATTCGCTACGGCGTGTTTGTGGCCTTGGGGTCGGTGCTTTACCTGTTCATCATTCACAAGCTTGAATACTTTGTGAACGGCTACATCATTGGCCGCAACGTGCGCGCCAGCGTGCCCGAAATGCTCATCGCCATCATCCTGGGCGAAGTGGCGTTTGGCTTGCCAGGGCTGATTACCGCGCCGGTTACTTACGCATTCCTGAAAATGCACTGGCAACGGTGGGGGTGGGTTTGAGTTTTCTTCAGCGAATCAACCCAGCCTGGTTTTTGGCAGGGGCGGCGTTTTTTTTGCCGATTAAGCCGGCGCCGGTGAATTTGCTGTTGATGCTTACTTTGGTGTTTGTGTTGGTCAATCCACAAACTCGCAATCGACTGCCCGGTTTGTTCAAGCATCCTATAACCGTGGCGGCGTATGCGCTTGTGGCATGGCTGGTGTTTACGCTTTCCTTCGACACCAGTAATTTCGATTCGGCCAGCGACTATCTCAGCAAATATCTTCGCCTATTGTTGTTGCCAATTCTGGCTGCAGTATTCTTGACCAAACAAGACGGCACCACCGTATTTGATGCATTTTGTGTTGGCGTGTTTGTCAGCGTACTCGGCAGTTATGCTGTGGCGCTGGGGTTTTTCCCATGGCCTGAGGGTTCGGAATCACCACTGCTATTCAAGCTACACATCACGCACAACTTTTTCATCGCTTTGGCCACCGGCTACGTGGCCTATCGCCTGCAGTCGGTATGGTCGCAAACTCACCTGGCAATCAAGGCTTTGGTTTTATTGGCATTGGGCCTGGCCCTGTACAACTTCTTTTTCATGGTTGAAGGGCGATCAGGCTGGGTGGCCATGGCCGTGTTGCCTGTCGTTATCGCCTATCAACGTATTGGTTTGAAGGGGTCGATCATCGCAGCGTTTGCGGTTATGCTCATCCTGCTTGCCATGTATTTTGGCTCTGACTTCTTCAACACCCGGGTCAATGCAGTGTTTACTGAAGTTCAGCAGTGGATCGACGGGCAAGCAATTGCGCAAGAAACCAGCAACGGTCGCAGACTGAGCTTTTGGCTTCATTCAATTGAGGCATTTGTCCAGGCACCATGGTTTGGCTACGGTATGGGTGGTTTTGAGGCGGCCGTTACACCTCATGCGCAAGCCTCCGGTTTCACTTTCGCATTCAATAATCCGCACAACCAGTACTTGTTGTTTGCAGTACAAGGTGGTGTTGTAGCCTTGGCGCTGTATATGGTTTTTATAGCCATGGTTTTGCTGCGGAACAACTCGCAGCACCTGTTGCTGCTGCATGGTTTTGTGTTGGCTTATGTGTTGCTCAATCTGCTGAATTCGTTTCACTATGATTTCGCCGAAGGTGTGTTCTTTGTTCTTGGTTTGGCTGCGTTGGCTTATCGCACGGAAGAATCATGAATTCGCGTTCAGTGCTGTTTTTAAGCCAATGGTTTCCGCCCGAGCATGCACCCATGGGTTACATGCTCAAAGAGCTCGCTGAGAATTTGGCCGCTCAAGGTTGGGACGTGGAAGTAGTTACGGGATTTCCCAATCACCCCAGTGGCAAGGTGCAGGCACCGTACATCAAGCAACGAATTTTGCGTGAAACCTTAGGCCCGGTTCGTGTTACCCGCTTGTGGTTGTACACCTCCGAAACACGCAGCTTTCTCAGCCGAGCACTCAATTTTTTAAGTTTTGTTGCCAGTAGTTTTTTGTACCTGCTTACGTGCAAAAAACCAGGCTTGGTGTTTGCTGTATTGCAGCCACTGCCACTGGGGGCGACGCTTACTTTACTGGCCAAATTGCGCGGGTTTAAACTGATTTTCAATGTTCAAGATTTACACCCCGATGTATTGGTTGATTTGGGTTTAATCAAAAGCAAACCAGTGATCAACGCCTTGAAATGGATTGAACGAACTGCTTATCGAAGGGCAGACGGTTTGGCCGTTATTTGTCAGGGTTTTAAGAATCATGTTGCTCAACATGGCGCGCAAGGCGCAATCGAAATTATTCCAAACTGGATCGATATCGATGAAATAAAGCCCCAGCCTGAGAAAGGCCAGTTGATTCGAGATATGGCAAATATTCCTGCTGGCGCGCCAGTGGTTTTGTATGCTGGAACCATTGGTCATGTGTCGGGCGCGCAGGTGGTTATGCAGGCTGCAAAGCTTGCCCTGGAAAGCGATTCGAGCACAACAATTCATTGGCTTCTTGTGGGGGAAGGGCCATTATTGCCCACTTTGCAAATCCTTGCGCAAAGTTTGCCGAATGTGCACTTTCTACCGTTTCAACCTAGGGAGTTATTGCCCGCTGTACAAAACTGCGCAACCATTTCCATGGTTAGCTTATTACCGGGTAAGGGCACATTTTCAGTGCCCAGTAAGGTGCTTGGTTATATGGCCGCTGCAAAACCCGTTGTGGCCAGCGTCGACGCCAACAGTGAAACCGGTATCCTAGTGCAACAGGCCAGTTGTGGTTTGGTTGCCCAGCCCGGCAACCCACAAGCCTTGTTGCAAGCGGTTCAGCAACTGCTTGCTAAGCCGCAAAATGCTGCCGATCTTGGTGCGAAAGGTCGGCAATTTCTGGAGCAGCGTTACAGTCGAACCCAAGTGTGCGCGCAGTATGCCGAGTTTTTTCAACAAACACTGCAAGGGCACAAGCCATGAAAAAGCTTGAGTCCATTCAAATTCGTCCTGCGCAAACCAGCGATATCGCCCAAGTTGTACAAGTACATATTCAGGCTTTCCCTGGCTTTTTCCTCACGCTTATGGGCACTCGATTTCTTCGTCTTTTGTACAGTGGGTTTCTAAATCACCCCACGGGTATTTCATTGGTGGCCTGCCCACAAGCCAAGCCTTCCGAAGTTATCGGTTTCGTAGTGGGTACAACTCAACCCCAAGGTTTTTTTTCACAATTGCTCAGGCAGCACTGGCTGGCATTTGCAATGGCCTCTTTGTGGCCCTTGTTAAAAAAGCCTGGTCTGGTGTTTGTCAAACTTTGGTCAGCTTTGTTTTACAGGGGCGAGTCTTTGCCCGATCAACCCAATGCGGCCTTGCTCAGCAGCCTGGGTGTAAAGCCCACAGCGCAGGGGCAGCAAATAGGTCAGCAACTGGTTTCCGCATTTCTTGCCCACGCACAAACTGCAGGTGCAACGGCCGTGTACTTAACAACCGACCAAAGCGACAATGCCAAGGCCAATCACTTTTATACAAAGCTTGGGTTTAAGCTTGCAGGTACCTGCAAGCGACCGCATGGCCGTATACTCAACCGATATTTGATCAAGTTAAACGCATGAGCACTCAACCATTTTTGCCATTTGCTTTGCCAGAAATTGGCGAGGAAGAAATTCAGGAAGTGGTCAATTGCCTGCGCTCGGGCTGGTTGACTACAGGCCCCAAAACCCGGCAATTTGAAACTGATTTCGAAACCATGCTAAACGCAGCAGGCGGCGGTGTGGCTTCGGGTAATCAGCCTGTGCAGGCCATTGCTGTTAACTCAGCGACTGCGGGTTTGCACCTGGCGCTAGAAGCCATTGGTATTGGGCCTGGCGATGAAGTCATTGTGCCCACCCACACCTTTACTGCCACTGCCGAAGTGGTACGTTACCTGGGTGCCGATCCTGTTTTTGTCGATGTACTGCCCGGTAGTTTGAATATCGATCCTGCCTTAGTTCGCGCGGCCATTACCAATAAAACAAAGGCCATCATGCCAGTTCACTTCGCGGGGCTGGCTGCCAATATGTCGGCCATCGTTGCGATCGCTCAAGAACATGGTTTGAAGATAGTCGAAGACGCAGCACACGCCTTACCTTGTGTGGTTGATAGTGTCGCCGTGGGCAACCTGCAAACTGATGCAGCAGTATTCAGTTTCTATGCCAACAAAACCATTACCACTGGTGAAGGTGGCATGGTGGTATCGCGTAACCCCGAGATCATCAAGCGCTGCAAAACCATGCGCCTGCATGGTATTAATCGCGATGTATTTGATCGCTTCACCTCCAAGGCACCCAGTTGGTATTACGAGGTAGTCGCACCTGGCTTCAAGTACAACCTCACAGATCTCGCCTCGGCCATGGGTATTCATCAACTGAAAAAAGCTGAACTGTTTCGGGCCAAACGGCAAGCCATCGTTGATCAATACAACGCAGCTTTTGAAAACTTGCCTGTTGTATTACCACAAGGCGCGGCTGCTAACAGCTTGCATTCATGGCACCTGTACATTTTGCGTTTAAGTGATCAATGCCCACTAACGCGCGATCAGTTTGTTGAAGCGTTGTATGCGCAGGGCATTGGTTGCAGTGTGCATTACATACCACTTCATTTACAGCCTTATTGGCGAGAAATGTACAAGTTGAAAATAGACAACTTCCCGGTCAGTCAGAAGGCGTACGAGCGCATGGTTTCCATTCCCCTGTATTCGAAAATGACGCAATCTGAAATTGACCGTGTCATCCACGCAGTTCAATCTATCCTGGCCTAAGTAAACCTGTGATAAAGCGCCTGTTCGACATCGTACTTGCATTCACAGGCTTACTATTGCTGAGCCCTATGCTTGTGGTCATCGCGTTGCTGATTAAACGTGATTCGCCAGGTCCGGTATTCTTCCGGCAAGAACGCATCGGCTTGCGCGGCCAACCTTTTCGAATCCATAAATTTCGAACCATGACTGTGGCGCAATCGGGCACAGCCATGCAAATTACTGTGGGGCAAGACGCACGCATAACCAAGGTAGGAGCCTTTCTAAGGCACTATAAAATTGACGAATTGCCGCAGCTAATCGATGTGCTTCAAGGCACCATGAGCTTGGTGGGGCCACGTCCGGAAGTGCCCAAGTATGTTGCTTTGTACCCCGAGGCTACCAAAAGCATTGTGCTCTCTGTGCGGCCAGGCATTACTGATTTGGCGAGTATTGAATATCGCAGTGAAAGTGAGTTACTGGGAAAAAGCAGCAACCCGGAAAAAACTTATATCGAAGAAGTGATGCCTGCCAAACTGGCCTACTGCGTGCAGTATGTCCAGCAACAAAGCCTGTGGCTAGACATTCAAATTATTGCTCGCACCTTTCTTGCCATCTTGAAATAGGTTTTAGGCACCAGGTTTGTCAGTTTTCGCCAAAGCATCGAACGTTTCACTTTCGGGTTGGTAACCGTCCACCAGGCGCAACAACAGGTTCTTTAGCTCAGGCACGTTCCTGGTCTGCAAAATACTTTGCAGCGCTTCAACTTCCCGGTCTAGTTCCTGATCACTAACACTTTTTTCATTTGCTTTCATAATGCGCGGGTGTTCGGTGGGTTTCGGGTCGTTGCCAATCAGCAGCTCTTCGTAAAGCTTTTCGCCAGGGCGCAAACCAGTCACCTTAATTTCAATATCGCCTTCAGGTTGTTCAGGGGTTTTCACGGTGTAGCCTGCCAATGTAATCATGCGTTTGGCCAGGTCGATAATTCGAATTGGCTCGCCCATGTTCAGCACAAACACATCGCCACCTTTGGCCATGGCTCCTGCCTGTATAACCAACTGCGCCGCTTCAGGAATGGTCATGAAAAAGCGCGTAACTTCGGGGTCAGTGATGGTAACCGGCCCAAGTTTGGCAATTTGTTGGCGAAATAAAGGCACCACTGAACCACTTGAACCCAACACATTGCCGAAGCGAACCATGCTGAATCGTGTTTTTACGCCGGGCTCTGCAGCCAGGGCTTGCAGGGCCAGTTCAGCCAAGCGTTTACTGGCACCCATAATGTTGGTGGGGCGCACCGCTTTGTCGGTGCTAATCAGTACGAAATCTTCAACCCCGGTTTCTTCGGCCACCTGAGCGGTTAAGCGCGTGCCCAGAAAGTTGTTTCTAATACCCTCAAAAGGGTTCAGCTCAACCAAGGGCACATGCTTGTATGCGGCTGCATGGTAAACCGTATTCGGTTTTATGGCCTTGAATACCTCGCGAAGTCGGTGAGCATCACGAACGTCCCCTAGTACCGGGGACAATTGCACCTCCCGGTAAAAGGAATGAACCTTCTGCTGCAATTCATGGTGCAAGGCATACAAGGCAAATTCATTGTTTTCAAACAGCACCAAGCGGGTGGGGCGGGTCGCCAAAATTTGGCGGCACAATTCCGAGCCAATGCTGCCTCCCGCACCGGTCACCAGCACAACCTTCCGGTGGTTTTTCAAATTCAGCAGTTCAACATTCGCGGGTACGTGGTCGCGGCCCAGCAGGTCGTCAATGTCCAGTTCTCGAATGGAAGAATGTTCACTATCCAGAGTTAGCCCCGCAGTTTGAATGTGCACTGGCAACCCCTTGCATTCCTCAATAATTTGACGGCGGGCACCTTGCGAGCCACTTTCTAGCGCAATTACCAGGTCAGAAACCTCGTAGTTCTCGATTACCGGGCGCAAGTCATTCAGTGCAAACACACGGTGGCCAGCCATATTACGCCCAACCAACTGCTTGTCATCACTCACAAAACCAATCTGAATGTATTCAGGTGAGTCTTTCAGTGCGTTCGCCAGTTGCACTGCTTCCTCGCCAGCGCCCACAATCAGCAAACGGCGGCGCAGCACACGTAGCCGGGGGTCAACGGTGCTTGAAAGCAGCCAGAACCGCGCAAACATGCGCACCCCCACAATAAAGGCGCTCAAAATAAAGGGCTGTAGAACACCAATTGAACGAGGGTTGGGCGGAATATAAAACGCCAATACCACCGCGCTGTAAATGGCTGCATACACGGCGACAGCCTTAACAATTTGTTTGATGGCAGCCAGGTCGGTATAGCGGAATATGGCACGATACAGGCCAAAATGAATGAAGATGGGCAAAGCCAGCAAAGGGCCAAACCAGTATGGAATCCATTCATTGCCACTTGGAACGTGCATGCCATCAATGCGCAGGCTGAAAGCCAGCCAGGTGGCGGCGATGCCCATGACCATGTCTACAGACATGACCAGTATTTGTTTTATCCAGCGCGGTAAACCGATAAGTAGTTCGGATCTCAAAGTAGCCTGTAGTCGGAAAATGGGCAATTAAAGAACTGACTAGATCATAATTCACTTTGAAGCATATCCAAATCGATGCTATTGCTACGCGTATTATCAAATTGCCAATATCTATAAAGTGCTAAACGGTTAGAATTTGGCATCCTAAATTTTTAACTAAGTCAGATGCGTACTCCAAATGCAGTTCTAATGCTGGTCTTTAATCGAGCAGACAAGGCCGCACGAGTTCTAGAAGCCGTTCGTCAAGCTCGACCACCACGGCTGTATGTGTCTGCCGATGGTCCTCGGCCTGGAGTTGATGGGGACGAGGTGAAAACAGACCAAGTGCGTGCATTATTCAGCGGAATCGATTGGGACTGTGAACTGAAGACGCGCTTCTTGCCAGAAAATCTTGGCTGTCGAAAGGCTGTGTCTTCTGGAATAGATTGGTTTTTTGAGAATGAAGAACAAGGCATCATTTTGGAAGACGATACCGTGCCCAATCTTGATTTTTTTTGGTACTGCGATTCCATGCTCGAACGATTCCGTACAGAGAGCAGGGTCCTTTCAGTATCCGGTTCTAATCTGGTCGAGCCATGGTTGGAACTTCCCAACGAGGTATGTTTCACGAAGGCGTGGCATGTTTGGGGCTGGGCAACCTGGCGTCATGCCTGGCTTGCTTACGACGAATCAATGAAAAACTGGCCAGAAATTCGAGCCAACCTTGGAAATTATCCGGGTTTCCCCACCGGTGCTGACAGGCGATACTGGAAAACCGTATTTGATTTGGTTTATGCCGACTTCATCAGCACTTGGGATCACCAGTGGACCTTGGCCCATTTCGTTACTGGCAAATTGAGTGTGATGCCCAAGCATAATCTAGTCGTTAATACCGGATTTGATGCGGAAGCTACCCACACTTCCAGTCGCGAGCCCGAATATATTCGCTTACAGAAAGCAGGTAGATTTAATATCCGATGGGAACAAGAAATTTCTGTTGTCGAGTTTCCGGAGTTTTATAAAATGGTCTCCAAGCATGTACTGGTACCGTCAATGTGGACCGTCTTTAAACTAAACGTGCGACGTTTCAGATTAGTATTTCCGCGCTTAAAGAAGATCGTCAATTTTGTCAGGAATAGATAAGTCCAAGTATTGGGTAATCAGGTTTCCTTTGTTCTCTGTAAAGGTAATTTGACCCTCAGTTATTTTGACAATCGTATTGTCTGGAACTATTTGGTTATGCAGGTGTACACCAGCTGAAATCACGCAATTGTCGCCTACTCGGCTTTTGCCTGTGATCGAAGCGTTCGGATAGACTATTAGCTGTGAGCCCAGTATTGGTCTATTCTCACCCACTCGCCCTACAGTGATGTTTTGAAAAAAAACAAGGTTATTTGCATAGTAAGCGTCTCCCAAAACCGAACCAATCCCGTGTGAAATAAAGAAAACAGGTGGAAGCTTCGTCTTGTGGTAGAGCTCAACACCGTGCAGTGCTTTGTTCAATAGAAAAATTCTGTCTGCCAAGTAGAAATATTTTTGACCCGCCTCACTTAATTTTGAAGAGAGCAGATATAGAAAAGTTGCATATTGAAGAGAGTTGATCAAATTAAAAGAGTCATTTTTGAAACATTTAACAGCCCTTGAGATCGGTCTGAATGCTTGTAACGCTGAGGGTAGGAATTCCGTAAGAACAGCTTGATCTTGTGATCGACTGTCTCCGGGGGAGACAAGGTCCAGTTGCTTGATCAAGAAGGGGATCAATGCGAGCTTGATCGTTTGTTGGTTCATTTCCGTCTGATCAAGACTAAGTTCGTAAATTAATGCACTGTGAGCCATGGTCGCCATTTTCCGGTGTTTTGTCTCGTAACAAATCAAGTAAGCATAACTTTCGACCTCTGGTTCTAAGCAGAGATTTCCCAAAAGTCTACAATACGATCATTGATACTTTGAGCCCGTTATTGGGTAATTAAAATCCTAATTTTGATAGGTTTAATTAATGAAAGCAGTCATTCTTGCAGGTGGTCTGGGTACAAGAATCTCTGAGGAGACTCATCTTAAGCCGAAGCCAATGATTGAAATTGGCGGAATGCCAATACTTTGGCACATCATGAAGATCTATTCATCCTTTGGGGTCAATGAATTTATCATCTGCTGTGGCTACAAGGGCTACCTGATCAAGGAGTACTTTGCCAATTATTTCTTGCACATGAGTGACGTCACATTTCATATGGATGATAACCGTATGGAAGTTCACACCCAGAAAGCAGAACCTTGGAAAGTGACACTGGTTGATACTGGCGAACATTCAATGACAGGCGGGCGACTTCTTCGTGTTAAAAAATATGTCGAGACGGATGATTGTTTTTGCTTCACCTACGGGGATGGATTGTCTGATGTCAATATCCTCGAGTTAATTCAATTTCACAGAGATCAAGGGAAGCTGGCAACGGTCACCGCAGTTCAGCCACCGGGGCGTTATGGTGCCCTCGATCTTGAAGGTCCATTTGTTCGCAGTTTCAAAGAGAAGCCCAAAGGAGATGGAGGTTTAATCAATGGGGGATTCTTTGTTCTGTCCCCCAAATGCATCGATCTCATATCCGGCGATCAAACCACTTGGGAATCCGAGCCGCTTTCAACGCTCGCCGCGCAGGGTAACCTAACCGCCTTTCGTCATGAGGGTTTTTGGCAACCGATGGATACGCTTCGTGAAAAGAATCTATTGGAGAGCCTCTGGTCCAGTGGTAAGGCTCCATGGAGGATGTGGGACAAATGAGATCTTTTTGGGAAGGTAAGCGTGTTCTATTGACAGGCCACACAGGCTTTAAGGGTTCTTGGCTTTCTGTTCTATTGCAAAGTATGGGGGCAGAGGTACATGGCTACGCGTTGGCTCCCCGAGGTAAGCCCAGTTTCTATGAACTAGCAGGCATAGATGAAAAAATTTGCAGTTCCACGCTTGCGGACATAAGAGACTATGAGGCATTGAAATCCTCTTTGCATCGAGCTCAACCCGACATTGTTCTACACTTGGCGGCGCAACCTCTAGTTCGATATTCCTACAGCAATCCGCTTGAAACATACTCTGTCAATGTCATGGGTACCGCCAATCTCTTACAGGCGGCGCTGCAGTCTGAAAAGGTCCGCTCGGTAGTAAACATCACAACAGACAAATGTTATGAAAATATGGAGTGGGTTTGGCCATACCGTGAAAATGATCGCCTTGGAGGGCATGACCCGTACTCAAACAGCAAAGCTTGTTCTGAACTAGTGACCGCGTCATTCAGGGAATCTTTTTTCAAAAAGGCCGGTATAGGGCTCGCCTCGGCGCGTGCCGGCAACGTTATTGGCGGTGGCGACTGGTCCGAAGATCGATTAATCCCAGACTTTCTTCGCGCGCTTGATCAGAATCAAGTACTTACTATCCGCTCCCCCAATGCAACACGTCCATGGCAGCACGTTCTTGAACCGCTGGTTGGCTACCTCACCCTTGCAGAGAGTTTGTATAAGTCGCCTGAGATGTACAGCAAACCATTCAACTTTGGGCCTGATGAGGCTGATGCTCAAACTGTGGAATGGATAGTTGAGTTCCTTTGCAGTAAATACAAAAATGCGGCTTATCGGGTGCAGGCCTCAGATCTTCATGAAGCGGGAATGTTGAGACTCGATAGCTCAATGACGAAAAAAGAGCTTTGCTGGAAACCGAGATTCAACCTTCAAGAGGCGCTAGAGCTCACGATTGATTGGCACAATACCTATAGAGTCGGTGGTGACTTAATTGCGAAGTCTTTGCAGCAATTTCAATTTTATCTATCTAAAGCCACTCCGTAACTGACCATGTCTAGTCAACTTCGATTTGAACCAACAAATCTGGACGGATTGTTCTTAATTCATCGAGCTCCGATCGGAGATTCTCGTGGATTTCTCCAGAGAGTTTTTTGCGATCAGTTGTTACATCCAGTCTTAAAGGGTCAACCCATTCGTCAGGTTAACCACACAAAAACACAACTTGCGGGAACCATTCGTGGTATGCACTTTCAACATGCACCGTTTGCCGAAAAAAAAATAATTACCTGTTTAAAAGGCGGGGTGTTCGATGTAATCATTGATCTACGTGCCGAATCTAAAACGTATATGCAAACTTACACCGCAACATTAACCTCCGGAGGCAGTCTTTCACTATTGGTCCCTGAAGGCTGCGCGCATGGTTTCCAAACTTTACAAGATGACACTGAGATGCTGTATCTGCACACCGCACCCTATGACTCAGCGAGCGAAGGCGGCGTGAATGCCTTAGATCCAATTTTTGGGATTCAGTGGCCTTTACCTGTGGTTGAGCGTTCCGTTAGGGATGCCAATCATGCACTTATTGATTCAAATTTCGAAGGGGTTCGTTTATGAAATGTAGACATTGCAGCTCAGTGCTATCGACGAATTTCGTCGATTTGGGTAGCTCTCCGCCATCTAATGCTTATTTACCAAAATCGCACCTGTCCTCTCCTGAGAAATGGTTTCCCTTAAGAGTGCTTGTATGCGAACACTGTTGGCTAGTACAAACTGAAGATTTCACAGCAGCACACGAATTATTCGATAGTGAGTACGCCTACTTTAGTGCGTTTTCTACCAGTTGGTTGGCTCATAGCGAGAGATATGTTGACACCATGGTGAATCGTTTCTCCCTTGATTCAGCATCTCATGTCGTCGAGGTGGCGGCTAATGATGGTTATTTGTTGCAGTTCGTGCAGAAGCGTGGAATACCCTGCACGGGAATCGAGCCAACTGCTAGCACTGCGCAGGCGGCTCGTGGGCGGGGAATTCGAATAGTGCAGGAGTTTTTCGGGGAAAATCTTGCGAATACCCTAAGTGGGCAAGGTGCTCAGGCTGACTTGATGGTGGCCAATAACGTGCTGGCTCATGTGCCCGATATCAATGATTTTGTATCGGGATTCACAAGGCTCCTCAAGCCAGCTGGGGTTGTTACATTCGAATTTCCTCACCTGCTAGAACTGATTAAACACAGTCAATTCGATACGATTTATCACGAGCATTTTTCGTATCTTTCACTGACGGCGATTCAGCGAATTTTTGGCAAAGCGGGTCTTAGCATTTTTGACGTGGAACGCTTGAGTACGCATGGCGGCAGCCTCAGGGTTTTCGCACAACGCAGCGATTCCAGGCCGCAGCCAGAGTCTCATACCGTGAAAGACGTGCTACACGAAGAAGTTTCAAGTGGTTTGCTTAAGACAGAAACCTACACGAATTTTCAAAAGCAGGCTCAACGAGTGCGCAATGAGTTTTTAGGCTTCTTGATTCAAGCACAGCAGGATAAGAAAAAAGTGATGGGATACGGTGCCGCAGCAAAAGGAAATACGTTACTGAATTACGCGGGAGTTAAGGCAGATTTTGTTTCCGCCGTGGTGGACAAAAATCCTGCCAAGCAAAATAAATATATGCCTGGTAGTCGAATTCCGATTGTTGATGAAAGCGTAATTTCAAAGTCTCAGCCTGATTACATCGTAATCTTTCCATGGAACCTGAAGTCAGAAGTTATGGAGCAATTGTCTTACATTCGCGATTGGGGTGGTAAATTTGTGTGTGCGGTACCTCAATTAAGCGTGATGTAAATATGCGCGTTCTCTTGACGGGTGGAACCGGCTATATCGGCAAGCATGTGGTGTCAATTCTTCAGAATCGTGGCGTGCCCACATTGATACTTGGAAAGAAGCCGCTTGATCACATGCCGTCGAACTTCCAGTTTGCGGAATGTGATTTGCTCAGATCCAGTTCGTTCGATGTAATCCAGCAATTCAAACCTACTCATTTAATCCATCTGGCATGGTTCGCCAAGCATGGTGAATTCTGGACTTCTGTCGAAAACACGCAATGGGTGACTTCCACGATAGATCTCGTTGAGCAGTTCGCTGCCTCAGGTGGTCAACACCTCACAGTGTCGGGTACTTGCGCTGAGTACTCTTGGGACGAAACAGTATGTGAAGAAAATGTCACGTCTATCTGTCCGTCAACCATTTATGGAAAGGCAAAGAACCTGACGCATGAGTGTCTCCAACTCCTCTGCGATTCAAAGGGTTTGAGTCTTGCATGGGCCCGCGTGTTTTTTCCATTCGGCGGCGCAGGCGAACATCCGAACCGTTTGTTTCCTTCTTTGGTGTCAGCACTGCGCGCGGGCAAGTCGATAGAAGTGAATGGTTGTTTGCAGAGAGATTTCTTGCATGTTGAGGACATGGCCGCAGCGTTGGCTCATCTGTCTTTGGGGTCAAAAAAGGGTGTTTTCAACATGGCTTCTGGTGAAACCCTGTCTATCAAACAGTTCGGCGATTTAGTCGCAACCCATTTAGGAAAATCGCCCGACTTGGTTGTTGACAATCGCGCTGGTGCATTTGGTCAGCCGATGATTATAAGTGCCTGCGTACAGCAACTTAAAAGTACTGGTTGGTCCCCGGCCATGTCTGTAATTGAGCGCTTAGCCACTTTCTTGAGTAAAGATTAAGATGAACCAAGCCGTCAATTCCGGTTGGTTCAAAAATCTATCTTGGTTAACCACCGAAAAGTTAGCTCGGATATTACTTGGCTTTTTACTGTGGGCTTACCTGGCTAGAGTTCTGCCTCTTAATGAATTGGGTAAGTACTCCATGGCAATCGCGATAGTTTCTATTCTTTACTGCTTTACCAATCCTGGCGTGACGGGCATTCTCACGCGAGATTTGATAAACAGCCCATCCAACCAAGAGCAAACATTAGGTTCCGCGTTTTTCATTCAATTGTGCGGAGCGTTACTTGCATCGCTAGTCGCAATCTTGTTGTTCCAAGTAATCGACTTTGAAAAGGGCGTCGCTCTTTACGTAGCTATCCTCTCGTCAACCTTGTTCTTCAGGTTATCTGAAACAAGTCGTTGCGTTTTTGAAGTCAATGAAAATCTTCAGCTCTACGCAAAGTTTGAGCTTTTACTTCTTCTTGTTTTTATCGGCGCAAAAATGGTTGCTGCCCATCATATTCAGCCTGTTATCGCGGTGATCTTGGTTAGCGTAATTGAGGCAGTGTGCTCATCCATTTTCGCAGTTGCATTGGTCGGGCGACATTATTTGCAGTTATCAAAATTGCAAGTTATTGCGACTCGTGTTCGACACATGTTCACAGAGGGTTTGCCGTTATTGTTCGGTATGGCCACCTCATTATTAAACATGCGTATGGACCAAATTATGGTGGGAAAAATTTTGGGTGTTGATCAGGCTGGGCTGTATGCCTCTGCATCTAAAGTGTCCGAGGCGTGGTTAGTCATACCTTCAATTATTGGACCATTGATCTATCCAAAGGTAATTCGTCTTTATAGTTCGTCACGCATTCAGTACAGAAAATTTACAAAGAGAGTATTGCTAATGGCCTCTCTGTTTGCGATTGTAGCCGCAACCCTAATATCCTTTCTGGCAGATCTTATTATTCAAGTTTTGTACGGTGAAAAATTCAGCGGAGCTACCTCGGTTTTGCAAATTCTGATTTGGTCTGGCGTTCCCTACATTGCTTTCTTTGTAGTCACCCAAATAATTCAGGTCAAAGGTTTAACAAAGATTATTTATTTAAGTTCCCTATTGTCGCTGTGCTGTAATTTTATTTTGAATATGACATTGATCCCATCCATGGGTATCGTGGGTGGGGCAGTTTCTACCTCAATCGCGGCGATCCTCGGGGTGTCTTTTTCGTCGTTATACGTTTTACTGAAAAAATAGAAGATTATGGAAAAATTCACGATCATCGTGCCGACCAAGGACCGTTGCGCCACTTTGAGGCACACCCTCCGAACGTGCCTAAACCAAACCTACGAAAACTTTGAGGTGCTGGTGAGTGACAACTGTAGTCAGGACGAAACCTCCCAAGTGGTTTCTGAACTATCAAATCCAAAGCTTAGGTATGTTCGCACTCCGCGTCCATTGTCGATGTCAGAAAACTTTGAGTTTGCTCTTGGGCACGTGAATGAGGGTTTCGTGATTTTTATTGGTGATGACGATGGTCTGTATCCAGACGCAGTGGCGCGGGCGGCAGCGATTTCCTCAAAATTCAATGTCAAGGTTATTGCAGGAAAGACTTCCACATACATCTGGCCAGATTTTCCAGATGAATCAATTCGTGATGCTGCTTGGATTGGTATGTATCGAAAGGGTGTTGAACTAAGACGCTCCTTAAGTTGGATACAAAAAACGATTGATTTTAAGTACAAGTATTGTTTTGATTTGCCCAGCGTGTACTGTGGATTTGTACACCTTAGTGTTTTGAACAAGTCTCGAACAGTCGACGGTCGTTACTTTAACTCTATAACGCCAGATGCATACTCTGCGTTTGCTACTGCATTTTCTGTCCCAACTTACGCCTATTCACATCAACCTCTCGTTATTGCAGGTTCCTCCGCACGAAGTAACGGAGCATCCCAAATGCGGGAGAAAGTAAATTCCAGTGAGGCTGACGATTACGTGTCTAAGGTGGATTTGAAACTGGCTCAAGGCTTCGTTTACTGCCCTGGTTTTGAAAGTATTCTTTACGAGGCGCTGTACAAGTATCTGGAGTTGTTTCCTGAAAACAAATTAAAAGTCAAAATCCCACTCAGGCGAATGCTCGAGATATCACTCGGAGAAGTGAATTCAAAAACAAGAGTTCAGGTTGAGTCTGCAGTGATGCAAATGTGTAAAAACTTTAACGTTAGCTATGAAGGGTTAAAGCCGAGGAAATTTCCATTGTTTCAAATGCAACTCCGAAGGTTCCCTTATTTGATATTTGCTCTATTGAACAATTATCCCTATGGAATCAAAAATGCCAGTCGACATGGGGTTCGCAATATATATGATGCAACTCTAGTCATGCATGCACTTGTCAATCGCAGAGCGCATAGCCTGGCGTCGAAGTTCTTGCCTACTTAAAACATGCTCTTGAAATACTCAATTGTCTTTATCAGACCATTTTCCAAATTCACCTTGGGCTCCCAACCCAACTTCGCTTTGGCCAACTCAATGTTGGGCTGGCGTTGCTTGGGGTCGTCTTGCGGCAAAGGCATAAAAGTCAGCTTGCTCTTTGAACCCGTTAATTCAATTACTTTCTCAGCTAATTCCAGCATGGTGAATTCACCCGGGTTGCCCAGGTTCACGGGCCCTGTAAAACCAGGCTCTGTGTTCATCAAGCGAATAAAGCCTTCAATCAAATCGTCCACATAGCAAAAGCTACGGGTTTGGCTGCCATCGCCAAAAATCGTAATGTCTTGGCCTTTCAATGCTTGCACAATAAAGTTGCTTACCACGCGGCCATCATTGGGGTGCATGCGTGGGCCGTACGTATTAAAAATTCGGGCTACTTTAATGTCCAGGTTGTGTTGGCGGTGGTAATCAAAAAACAGGGTTTCGGCACAGCGCTTACCCTCGTCGTAGCAGCTACGAATGCCAATCGGGTTTACACGGCCCCAGTATTCCTCGGGCTGTGGGTGTACCTCTGGGTCGCCGTAAACCTCGCTTGTGCTGGCCTGAAAAATTCTGGCCTTCACGCGCTTGGCCAGGCCCAGCATATTAATTGCGCCGTGCACACTGGTTTTGGTGGTTTGTACTGGGTCGTGCTGGTAATGCACCGGGCTTGCAGGGCAGGCCAGGTTGTAAATTTGGTCTACTTCAATGTAAAGCGGAAAGGTTACATCGTGCCGAATCAGCTCAAAATAAGGGTTGCTTAACAGGTGCGCCACATTCTCTTTGCTGCCCGTAAAATAATTGTCCGCGCAAATTACTTCGTTGCCTTCGGCCAGCAAACGTTCGCATAGGTGCGAACCCAAGAAGCCGGCACCGCCAGTTACCAATATTCTGTTTTTCATTCGCTTGTATTCCGCTCTAGCCGTTGGTGCAATCCGGTATTCTAAAGCCATTCAACATTTGAAGGGCGCAAGGCCCGGTTACTTATGAAAATAGCAATTGCCGGTACGGGTTACGTGGGCTTAAGCAACGCCATGCTGCTGGCCCAGCACAATGAGGTGGTGGCCTTGGACATTGTTCAAACCAAGGTTGATTTGTTGAACCAGAAAAAGTCGCCCATTCACGATGCGGAAATAGAAGATTTCCTGGCCAACAAACCGCTTAACTTCAAAGCCACCACGAATAAAGAAGAAGCTTATGTGGGCGCAAGCTTTGTGATTATTGCCACCCCCACCGATTACGACCCTGAAACCAACCACTTCAATACCCAATCGATTGAAGCAGTGGCGGGGGACGTATTGGCCATTAACCCCCACGCAACTATGGTCATCAAAAGCACCATCCCGGTGGGCTACACCGAACAGTTGCGCAAGAAG
>CESG01050806.1_pt1 | contig 25202 bp, 24 predicted proteins | sample 531121 | NCBI WGS metagenome assembly CESG01 (sample SAMEA2621287, study PRJEB7988) | marine metagenome | biome: marine biome (ENVO:00000447); feature: mesopelagic zone (ENVO:00000213); material: "saline water (ENVO:00002010), including plankton (ENVO:xxxxxxxx)" | depth 800 m
GCAATGGGTCTGTATTCTGGGAGTTCTATTCTCTCTGTCAGACAAATGCTCGCCATGTAGGTATAGGGCGCTGCATGTTGCTTTTTACCCCGTTATAATTTATGCGGATTGTGATTCGGACAGGATTTGTCTGAGCATCTCTCTGGTATCGTTTTTGTCCCTTCCATCATAAGTCCCTTACACAGTGGACAAAGGTTTCCAGTCGGTTTTGCTTTTATAGCAATCTTGCAGTCCGGATAATTCGAACAACTATAGAATGCCCCGAATCGTCCATGGCGCTCTATGAGTTCTCCATCTTTACAATCTGTACATTTTACTCCGGTCGAGTTGAGGGTGTTGTCTTGCTTGATGTATTTACACTTAGGGTAGCGATGGCATGAAATAAACATTCCAAACCTCCCTTCGCGCATTATCAATTTTCCTGGCTCTTGTTTGCTTCGTGATGATGGTTCTCCACACTTTGGACATTTTTCGCCAATATCTTTTGGAGGCTCAATTATATTGCCATCTTCTTTACGTGCACCACTACAATCTGGAAATGTAGCACAGCTCATAAATTTTCCATTCTTTGAAAGTTTAAATACCATTTCACCATCACATTCAGGGCATTTAAATTCTTTAGGAACTGGCCCTAGATTGGTAAGTTTGGGTATATCTTCCTTTGAGGTAACCTCCTTTAAAAAAGGAGTATAGAAGTCTTTAAGCGTCTTAACATACTCACGTTTTCCTTCTGCAATGTCGTCGAGTTCGTCTTCCATCTCTGCAGTGAAGGTGTCGCTTACATACTGTGCGAAGTGTTCTTCAAGGAAGCTACTTACTACGTCCCCAGTATCTGTTGGTATTAAAGCGCGAGCTTCTTTTACTACGTACCCACGATCAGAAAGAGTTCGCATAATTGCAGCGTACGTACTTGGCCGTCCAATACCTCGTTTCTCAAGCTCTTTAATGAGCCGCGCCTCAGTGTAGCGGGGAGGTGGTTGTGTTTCTTTTCCTTCAGTGGTAACAGACTGAACGGCAAGAGCTTTACCTTCTGAAACTTTCGGCAATTCTACATCTTCACCACGTGCTGAGGGATCAGCAAGAAGCCATCCATTTTTTACTACACGTGAGCCAGTTACAGTGAAATCGGGAACACTGTCATGAGCAACAGACGCGGTAATTTTTGTGCGTACAATTTCCGCATCAATCATCTGACTAGAAACAGTTCGAGCCCAAATAAGTGAGTACAATCTCTTTTGTTCCTCGTTTCTTCCTGCCGCCATTTTATTTACATCAGTAGGACGAATAGCCTCATGAGCTTCTTGAGCGGACTTTGATTTTGTTTTGTATTGTCGAATTTCAGCATGATCTTTATCGTATTCACTTTCAATAACTTTCCCAATACTACTTAGTGCCTGTTCTGAAAGATGTGTACTATCGGTACGCATGTATGTGATTAGTCCAGCTTCATACAGTTTTTGTGCAACACCCATAGTTCGTGAAGGTGCGTACCCTAAACGAGAACTCGCAGTTTGTTGCATTGTCGATGTTGTAAACGGAGCTTTAGGAACTCGCTTTGCAACTGTTTCCTTTACACTTGCTACGTGCCAATCATGCGTTTTCGCATTTTCTACAATAGTGTTGGCATCACTTTCTGTTTTTGGCTCTTCTGAACAGGTAAATTCAATTGGTTCATTTGCGGTAGATGTAGTATGTGCAGCAATCACCCAAAACTTCTCAGGAATGAATGCGCGAATTTCTCGCTCACGTTCCATAAGAATACGAAGCGCAGGAGACTGTACGCGTCCAGCTGAGAGTCCGTAGCGCACTTTCTTCCATATAAGTCCAGAAAGGTCATATCCTACAAGGCGATCAAGAATACGGCGAGCTTCTTGTGCTTCGCGCAGGTTTTCGTCAATAAACCGTGGACTTTTTAATGCTGCTTGTACCGCTTCTTTTGTAATCTCATTAAATACAATTCGCTTAGGTCTCTTTAACCCAAGTACTTCTTTGAGGTGCCAAGCAATTGCTTCTCCTTCTCGGTCAGGGTCAGTTGCGAGGATTACTTCATCAGCCTTTTTTGAAAATTTTGTGAGTTCTGAAATAATATCGAGCTTCTTTGCAACAATTTCGTAGTTTGGTACAAATCCTTTTTCTATATCAATAGCTTTCTTGTTGTTCTTAGGTAAATCGCGTACGTGCCCAACACTGGCACGTACGGTAAAGCCCTTGCCGAGATATTTCTCGATAGTTTTCGCTTTTGCGGGAGATTCAACAATCACAAGCTTCATAGGCGCTAGGGTTACATGCTCTTATAAAAAAAGCAAAATATTTAGATGAATAAAGGTGCGAAAGAGGAAAGATGACACATATTGACGCTTGCGTCAAATAGGTTATAATAACGGTTGGTTACTTTTAAAGAAAGGGAAGCGCTATGCGTAACTTTTTTAAGCTCTTTAGTTTGGTTGCAGCCGCTGTGATTGGATTTATTGCTTTTGGCCAAAGCACCGCGATGGCACAAGGGGCTCGAGTGACTTGCGTTATTCGGGATCCCGGAACAAACGAAATTGTTCGTCGTCAAGTTGTCGATTCGCCTTCCATTTGCAATGCTATGCGACGGAGTAATGAGAATCGCTACTTTGACCAACGGCGCCCATCTTATGATGTGTATCAGCGACAACAGATTGTTCGTCGTGATGGTTATCGACATGGTCCCGCCTATCGTCAGCCTCACCCCCGACGTGTCTATCGTTTGGCACCACCTCGACGGAACCATCTCTCTCCGCGCTATCGTTATCGAAATCATAGAAGCGGTGCTTCCGCTGAAACGATTATCGGTGCAGGAGTTGGTGCTGCAGTTGGTGCGTGGATTGGTGGAGAGGTAGGTCGCCATTAGGGTGTTCTGCAAGCAAGCAAAAAAGACCCGCAAGTTTACTTGCGGGTCTTTTCTTATTTCCGTCTTAGTGTCCCGAGTTTCTCAACAATAACTTCATCGAGCTCGAGTTTAGATAACAGTATATTTGCCTGAGTAATAGGAAGTGCAATTTCTTCAATAAATTCATCTCGCGTTTTTGGTTCGGCTAGAAGATTGTAGATTTTTTGTTCTTCAGGAGATAATTTTAAGTTACTTTGTTTCTCATCGTGAACATTGTGTTTTATACTGAACACATCTAATATATCTTCTGGTGTAGTTATGGGGGTAGCACCTAGTTTCCAAAATTGATGTGCTCCACGCGATGAGGCTGCAAAAATAGAAGCTGGTACCACCAGTAATTCTCTATTGTAGTCGGTTGTAAGTCGTGCCGTAATTAACGTACCTGAACGTTCAGTTGCCTCAATAATTAGTACGGCATGTGACATACCTGCCATGATTCTATTTCGCTTTGGGAATGTCCATGGTGCTGCACCTTGCTCTGGTTCTAACTCACTTACTAGCGCACCACCACTTTCTAGTATGTGTTGAGAGAGCTGTACATGTGAGCGTGGATATAAAACCTTTTCCGAAAGACCAGAGCCAGGTACTGCGGTGGTGTGCAAACCTGCGTTTAAGGCAGCGGTGTGTGCATGACCATCTATACCTAGTGCTAATCCCGAAACTATCGAAATATCATATCCCTTTAATCCACCAATAAGATAGTCGACTACGTCACGCCCATAGCTTGTAGATTTTCTTGAACCTACTACAGTAAGTAGTGTCGTTCTTGAACTTGGAAGGACTCCTTGTACATACAAACTCTCGGGTGGATCATTAATTTCCCGCAATAGTGGGTGGAAGTCCTTTGGAAAGATTTGTTGAATGAGCTGGCTCATAGTACGATTCAATTATAACAAGGAATATATGCTAGACATTAAATTTATACGGGACAACAAAGACGTTGTTGCCGCCGGTGCAAAAAAGAAACATATCGATATCGATTTGGATTTACTTATTGCACTTGATGATTCTCGCAAAGAGCTTTTACGGGTTGTTGAAGAAAAGCGTGCACAGCAAAATGAAGCTACAAAGACTATTGCATCAGAAAGTGATTCAGAAAAGCGACAAGAAATGATTCAGCAGATGCAAACTCTTAAGGCTGATATGCAGAAAGAGGAAGATGCGTTGAAAGAATTAATGAAACAGTGGCAGGCACTTATGCTGCAAGTTCCCAATGTGCCAGATATGTCGGTACCAGACGGTGAGAGTGACGAAGATAATGTTGAGATAAGAACGTGGGGAGACAAGTCGCAATTTAGCTTTGAGCCGAAAGATCACATCGATATATTAACCCAACTCGACATGGTTGACTTTGAACGAGGTTCTAAAGTACATGGTTTTCGTGGATATTTTCTAAAGAATGAAGGTGTAGAGCTTTCATTTGCTCTGTGGAACTACGCTCGAGATTTCTTTATGAAAAAGGGATTGAATCTTATGATGCCACCGACAATCGTTCGTAAAGAAAACTTTTATGGTACGGGGCATTTACCAAACGAAGCTGAGGATTTGTATAAAACACAAGATGACGAGTTTCTTATTGGAACTGCTGAGGTACCGGTAATGGGATACTATAAAGACGAAGAAATTGATTTTAGTACGCTCCCAATAAAACTCTTAGCTTTTTCTCCTTGCTTTAGACGGGAGGCAGGAAGTCACGGGAAAGATACAAAGGGTTTAATACGTGTCCACGAATTCTTTAAATGGGAACAGGTCATTTTGTCCGAAGCGAGCCATGAAAAAACTGTCGAGCTACACGAATGGCTTACACAAAATACTGAAGAATTTATGCAGTCACTTGGTATCCCGTATCATGTTGTTGTGAACTGTGGAGGCGACTTGGGACAAGGACAGGTAAAAAAATACGACATAGAGGCATGGGTTCCAAAAGAAAATAAATATAGAGAAACTCACTCATCGTCATATTTCCACGATTTCCAAACACGTCGTTTCAATATTACGTATCGTGATGGTGAGGGGAAAAAGCGTTTCGCACATTCGCTTAACAACACTGCTGTAGCAGGTCCTCGTATTCTCGTATCGCTTGTTGAAAACTACCAGCAAGCAGATGGTTCAATACAGATTCCCGAAGTACTCCGTTCGTATTTAGGTGGGAGGGAGGTCATTAGTAAACGCTAGAGGTATGTGGCGTAAAAGTCGTCGAGCATCACAAAACTCGACAGCAAGGAAAAAAAAGGTGTCTAAAAAATTTACCAGAGCGCAGACGAAATTAGTGCGCTCAAAAATTGCTCAAAAACGCTTCAGAGTACGGCTCCTGATTTTTGGCTTTATACTTATTATAATTACTTCTCTACTAGGAGCACTCAGTTGGATTTCATTTTCACCTGTACTTGCTATACAAAAAACTGAAATTATTGGAAATAGTGAAGTGCGAACGCGGGCAATACAACATATTCTTTTTCGCAATACGCAAAAACCGCTCATCGGTCTCTTTTCAAAGCAAAATACAGTATTGTATCCTGCTGCTGAGCTCGAAAGAATCCTTTTGTACGAGTTTCCTGAAATAAAAGGTGTCACTATTGATTCACAAATAACAAAACAGCAGGTACGAGTAACCATTACTGAGCGCGAACCATATGCACAATGGTGTAGAAATTCTGATGAATTATATACCTGTTACTTTATAGATAACGAAGGATTTATATATGAGGAATCGCCTCTCGCTGATTTTCTGATTTTTGAAAAAGGGATTGATGAAACAAAAAGTGATGTATTGCGCACATTTGTGGAACCGAAATATTTTCAAGATGTCAAAAACTTTCTCGCTACATTAAAAGTTTTAGACGTGTATGCTACTAAATTTGTATTTGAAGGAATTGATGGACGAATATATGTAGAACCTGGGTGGGAAATTCGAATAGCGTTAGATAAGGATCTCGAAACAACCGCAGTTAATCTTGAAGCCGTATTAGATGAATATCTTCTACGAGATAAGCTCAGCGAGCTCCGATATATAGATATGCGCTTTGGAGAGCGCGTATACCACACATTTAAGGAAAGTACTGACACACAAGAAGAGTAGTGGTAGTCTAGTGCAATGAATTTTTGGGAAACATTAGAAAAACCATTTTTCGTATGCGCACCGATGGAGGATGTAACCGATGCAGCCTTCCGCTCTATCATCGCAAAGTACAGTAAAGGTACGGGAGGCAAGTATGTGACTTTCACTGAGTTTACCTCAGCTGATGGATTGGTTTTTGCAGATGAAAAAGGGCAAAAGAAATTGCGAATGAAATTTAAATTTGGTGAAAAAGAGCGTCCTATTGTTGCTCAAATTTTTAGTGCGACGCCAGAGCATATCGAGAAAGCAGCTGCTGTTGCACTTGAGTGTGGATTTGATGGCGTAGATATAAATATGGGGTGTCCGGATAGGTCTGTTGAAAAACAAGGGGCTGGCGCAGCGCTTATTAAAAACCCTCAACTTGCTCAAGAAATTATTTATGCTGCAAAGAAAGGAGCCGGCGATTTGCCGGTGTCTGTTAAAACTAGAGTTGGCTACGATAAGGTTGAATTGAAACAGTGGTTAACGATATTGCTTGAAACAAATCCAGCTGCTATTACATTGCACGCACGGACACGAAAACAAATGAGTAAAGTACCAGCGCAGTGGAATCTTATCGCGGATGCTGTTGCTATTCGTGATGCCTTTTTTGATGCAAAGAAGCAAAAGACATTGATTATAGGAAATGGGGACGTTGTTAGCATCATGCATGCACGCGAGCGAGCGGAAGAAAGTGGGGCAGACGGCGTGATGATAGGGCGTGGCATGTTTGGTAATCCATGGGCAATGAGTGAATATATTCCCACTCTCGAAGAGAAACTTGCTGTCTTGATGGAACATTCGGATTTATTTGAAAAAGTGTTTGATGGAAAAAAGAGTTTTGCAACCATGCGAAAGCATTTTTCGAGCTACGTTGAAGGTTTTGAAGGGGCAAAGCAACTCCGTATTGCACTTATGGCCTGTGCTGATGCTGCACAAGTACGAGAAGTTATAGAAAAACATCTTGCTGAATCTGTTGGGGTAGAGTAATCTAATTTACAGATTCACGGAACCTTAGGGGAAAACTAATGGATCGAAAAGTAAAAGGCGAAGAAGTGTTCGCTGAATGCAAATTCAATGCAAATGTTGGAGGAATTACTCCTGATTTATGCAGGATGTTAAACCAGCAAGGGCCTCGGGCTCCAGTGTGCAGCAGCTGTGAATGTCCTTTCAAAACTATACCAGTTGAAGAAGTAGACCCGTTTGAATTGGTCATTCTTCCGGCTCTTTGGCAGGGGCTGGGTCGGTATGGCTGACCGCTGACATATGAACAAAAAAGGCAATGCGAGATGCATTGCCTTTTTTATTATATACAGCCTCTTTCTTTTGAGTTTGGTATACTAGTTCGATATGTCAGAAAATCACATTGCACTTTATCGAAAGTACCGCCCTCAAACATTTAAAGATGTCATTGGGCAAGACCATGTAATCGAAGTACTTAAGAAATCCATTGCTGAAAAAAATATAGCTCATGCGTATTTGTTTGCAGGTGGACGAGGAACTGGAAAAACAACTATTGCACGCATTCTTGCAAATGAAATCGGAACAACAAGTAAAGATTTGTATGAAATGGACGCCGCATCAAATCGCAAGATTGATGATTTTCGTGAGCTTAAGGAGTCAGTGCATACACTGCCATTTGATTCGAAATATAAGGTATACATTATTGACGAGGTGCACATGCTCACCAAGGAGGCATTTAATGCATTTCTTAAAACACTGGAAGAACCACCAAAACACGTCGTATTTATTCTCGCGACGACAGAAATAGATAAACTTCCAGATACTATTGTTTCGCGCTGCCAAACATATAGTTTCAAAAAGCCAACACGATCAGTTCTTTCAACTGCAGTACTTAAAGTTGCCAAAGGAGAAAAGGCTACGTTAGACAAAGGTGCAGCAGAGCTCATTGCGATTCTTGCTGAAGGTTCGTTTCGAGATGCACTTGGTGTTTTGCAGAAAGTTCTTTCTTATTCAAGCGACAAGAAAATAACACGTAGTGAAGTTGAAGCAGTGACTGGCGCTCCGAGAGCTGAGGTAATTCATGAGCTACTAACGGCAATTTCTACTGGATCCCTAGATGATGCATTTGCCGCGATACATGCTGCAGTCGACGCTAATGTTGATTTCACCACTTTCTTGAAACTTATTCTTGATAGAGTGCGTGCTGTTATATTGTTACGAAATTCTAATAAGGTGGAAAGTCGCATTATTGAACAATTTAGTGAGGATGAATTTACTTTTTTAAAGGAACTTTCTAAAACAACTGGATCTAAGTTACACTCGAAAACACTCGCTGCCATTCTTGGTGCATACGCAGACACACCATACGCATATATTAAACAGCTTCCACTTGAGTTAGCTCTTGTTCAGGTAATCGGAGAAGATAATGAATGATTTTAAAAAACATATTTATTTAGTACGGCATGGACGTAGTCGGGCAAATGAGACAGGTATTCGCGAGGGAGCAGAATCACCATTAACAAAAGATGGAGAACAACAAGCAGATTTTGTGGCGGCTCGCTTTCGAAGTATCCCCATAGACGTTGTTCTCACAAGTCATTATGTGCGTGCGTATGACACAGGAAAAAAAATTGCTAACGCATCTAATGTACCTCTTGAAACAGTATCAATGGCATATGAACGCGAACTCCCTCTAGAAGTTCAAGGAAAACATCGTGATGACCCTGCAGTGAAGCAAGCCGTTGCGCAATTTGAGTATAGTTGGATGCATGATGCCAATACCAACAACGGTGAACATTTTGCTGACATTAAAAAACGAGTAGTAGATCTTACTGAATTGTTAGAAGCACGTCCTGAAGAACATATCGTACTCACTTCTCACGGTTTCTTTTTAAAGTTTTTCATAGCACACCACTTACTCGGCGAATACCTTACTCCGGACATTTTTGTAAATCAACTGATGAATACTATGAGAAGTGCGAACACTGGTATCACGTACTTTACCGTGAGTGGTAAAAAAGAGTGGTCGCTGTGCTCATGGAACGACTATGCTCATCTTGGAGAAATTGTTCGTGAAAGGTGGTACTCATAGGTTAGATTTGCTAGGATAGTGCACACTACATACAGCCGTATGTAGTATATATTTACCGGATCGTCTAATGGTAGGACACCTGGTTTTGGTCCAGGCAATCTAGGTTCGAGTCCTAGTCCGGTAGCTAGATATAGACAACCCCAACGCGACTAGCGTTGGGGTTGTCTATATCTCTTCCAGAGGGGACTCGAAAGACGGAGGCGGTATACAAGACGAGCGGAGCGAGTGCTTGTCGCCGAGTCAGGGCAGGAGCCACTTAGGAGCGAAGCGAGTTTAGTGGGCTGCGCCGAGTCCTAGTCCGGTAGCAAAATTCACATGAAAAAGGAATATCTTATTTAAAGCTTAAATTGAGTTTTAGGTATGAATAAAAACAACCTCGTAATTTGCATGTGCGAATTACAAGGTTAAGTTCTGTGCCTCTTTAAACACTTTTTCAGTAGTTTCAAGAGACTCAGCGGTAATGTCTTTAGCGTGATTCTGTATCCAAAGAACAAACTGCACTTTGTTACCTAGTTCGCCAGTAGAATAATCATGGAAACGACCATTCTTCTCTACCAGCTGACATGATGCGGTCTTTTCACCGCTAAAAGGGGATAAAATATACAATGTTCCAGTTGAGCGCTCTTTAGCAATGGGGATTTCCATAACTTGCAAGAGCGCTTTCCAAGACACATCGGAATACTTCTTCCTAAGGTCGTAGACACTTAATTGATCCATCTTAATCTCCTTTCAGAAGGTACGACCTCGGTAGGAACATTAATTTTCAAGAGATTTCGCCACTCCTTGTAGAAAACTGATTACAATACCGAGGTCGTATTTCGATAATACTATAGAACAGACAGAATGCTAATCTAATAAATATTTTGAGTGTTTCTTTTGACACGGTAGAATAGTGCTTGTTGTGCATACAAAAATTTTACAAGACAGGACAAAGCAGGAGCAGGAAGTTGCGTATACTATTCGCAAAAGTAAACGTACCAAGAGTGTGAGTTTAACGGTTCATGCAGATGGTACCGTGGTAGTTACACTACCGTTTAGAGCGATGGATTCTATCGCTGCGGCATTTGTACGTGAAAAGGAAGAATGGCTACTAAGACGAATGAATTACTTTAGGAAATTTGAAAACACCGCATTAGTATCTTTAACAAGAAAAGATTACTTAAAAAACAAAGAGAGAGCGCGTGCTCTTGCACATGAAAGAATAGAACATTTTAACTTTCTCTATAAATACTCATATAATTCTGTTTCCATACGTGACCAAAAAACATGCTGGGGGAGTTGCTCAAGCAAAAAGAACCTAAGCTTTAACTATAAAATCGTTTTTATCTCAGAAGCGCTACGTGACTATGTTATTGTGCATGAGCTCTGTCACCTACAAGAACTCAATCATTCAAAAAATTTCTGGGCATTGGTAGCTCGTACCATTCCAAACTATAAAGAGTGCAAAAAAGAACTCGGCAGGATCCTTTAGCCTTTCAACTCTCCTTCAGCTGCAGAGATGAGGTACATAAAATAATGTGGTAACATGTATTTCATGAAAAAAACCATTAGTATTGTACTTCTTTTTTTTATTCTTGGAAGTATCGGGTATTTTGTTAGCCAGAAGTCTTCAACCAGTGAAACTGAAGTTACTGACACAACTGTAGTAGCTGACATTACCACTGATGCAAACACAAATGAAACAGACGTGACAAAAGACGAAAGCATTACACGCATCGGTGCTTCTGTAGAGGGTAGAGACATTAACGCGTATCACTACGGCACTGGAGATACGGAACTTCTCTTTGTAGGTGGTATTCACGGAGGGTACTCGTGGAACACTGTGCTCGTTGCATATGAACTGATGGACTATCTAGAGGCAAACCCTACCGTTATTCCAAAAAACGTGAAAGTAACGGTGATTCCTGTACTTAATCCTGATGGTCTTAATACAGTTATTGGAACCGACGGGCGTTTTAGTAAAGCCGATGTCCCAACATCTTTTGAAGATACAATTCCTGGACGCTTTAACGCACGCGACGTTGATCTTAACAGAAACTTTGACTGCGAATGGCAACCATCAAGCAAATGGCAAAGTACAACAGTTAGTGGTGGTACAGAAACATTTTCTGAACCTGAGACCCAAGCTATCCGTGATTACGTAGGAGTAAACCAACCTGAAGCGGTTGTTGTTTGGTACAGTGCTGCAGGGGGTGTATTTGCTTCAAGTTGTCGCAATGGGGTATCAATAGAAACGAATACACTTACAAATACATATGCTGATGCTTCGGGTTATCAAGCATACGAAGAATTTGACTTTTACGAAATAACAGGTGACATGGTGAATTGGCTCGCGAAAAACAATATTCCTGCCATTAGCGTTCTTCTTTCAGATCATCAAAGTACCGAGTGGGAAAAAAACAAAAAAGGTATAGAGGCGGTGTTTAATTTGTACGCTAACTAATACGATTTGTGTCATACAAATTTATTGGCTTTGTTCTATTTCTTTTTGCTGTAGGAGTCCTTGGCGTCTTTTTTCTGCAAGATTCACCCAACTCTGTTGTCGAGCCAGAAGGGAAAGACGCGGTGGGTGTACCAATTAGTATCGGAGCTTCAGTTGAGGGACGATCTATTGACACATATACCTACGGAGAGGGAAACACGCACCTCTTATTTGTTGGAGGCATGCATGGTGGTTATGAATGGAATAGTGTTCTACTCGCATACACATTTATAGATTATCTTTCTGCGAATCCATCTGTAGTACCACAAGATATTGTTATTACTGTACTCCCTGTACTAAACCCCGACGGTCTATTTGATGTTGTTGGAAAGGAAGGAAGATTTACTTCTGCTGATATCGTGGTTGATACATCTAATGGTACTGGACGTTTCAATGCACAGAATGTTGATCTCAACCGAAATTTCGGCTGTAAGTGGCAACCAGAAAGTACATGGCGCACTCAGGTTGTTAATGCGGGTACAGAACCGTTTTCTGAACCAGAAACGGGTGCTCTTCGTGATTTTGTAACAAACAAGAAGGTAGACGCCGTCGTTTTTTGGCATAGCCAATCAAACGCAGTCTATGCTTCAGAGTGTGAAAATGGCGTACTGGCTACCACTACGGATATTATGAATGTCTATTCAGATGCATCAGGATATAGAGCGATTGAATCATTCGATGCGTATCCTATAACTGGGGATGCTGAAGGGTGGTTGGCCTCAATAGGGATTCCAGCAATTACTGTAGAGCTTAAAACCCACGAAACAATAGAATGGAAGGAAAATGTAGCTGGGGTGAAAGCACTTTTTAGTTATTTTAGTGAAATTGAAAACTCCCTTACAAAATAGCTCTATAGAGCCATTCTTTTGCTGAATGCCTCAATTTATTGAGGCATTCGTTTTATGTGAGTAAAGCAAAAAGATTCAATAATTTGCTATACTAATTAACATGAAACTGTCGAAGGAATATATTGAATACCTAAAAGATAATCCAGAAGGATATTGGTTTAAGCGCAAGGCATTTGGATGGGGTTGGGTACCAGCAACATGGCAAGGTTTTGCCACGATTGCAGTGTTTAGTGCGGCAGTGCTGCTCTTTGCACTCACTCTTGATAAAAATAGTTCAGGGCGAGAAGTCGTATTTACGTTCTTACTTCCATTTATTTTTCTTACAATTATTTTTTTTCGTATTGCCTACCTCAAGGGCGAAAAACCAAAATGGCAGTGGGGTATGCCCAAAAAAGAAACGCAAGGAAGCAGCGATACCAATTAACATACCAATTTTATCTATGGAGACTCCTAAAAACAGGAAAGAGCATATCGAAACGTCGAATGAAGATACTCCAATTATCCTCGTTCCAGGTCTAAGTGAGAGTATCGACATGTACAGCGATGTTGCGCGGCTGTTTCCTGATAAAAGCAAAAAGTTTACATTTCTCAGCACACATCCTGAAGAAGAATCAGTGCGGCAACAAGAAATTTCTGCTGGTGGAGAGAGTTTAGATGACGGAGAGAATACAAAGAGAAAGACGCCAATTATGTCGGTGCGTGATGCACAGTATTTTGCCAATCGAGAGAATCCTGAAAACATGACTAACGATAGTGACCCTGTACTAGCAGAACGTCACAAGAATTTTGAAAGTCGTGTGCATCTTACTGAAAAAGCACTCAGAGAAGCAGTAGAAAATTTGGAAAAACCATCTAACGAAATTACTATTGTTGGGCACAGCGCGGGCGGTTTTGCGACCCTGGCTGCATTGGCGCGAGTTGTTGTGTCATCTGAAAAAACGCTTCCCAAAATACATGCTGTACTCATTGCTCCAGCTATACCTGGTGAAGTCACGCAATTGCTCGCAGTTGAGCCAACATTCATTGGTGTGGTATTGCGTGACTTTTTCCGAAAGATAGGAAGGCTATCTTCCTCATATCTTGTGCAACTTTTTTTGAAAAGAGATATCACACCTCATGATGCAGATTTAGCAAAGATTCTTGGACCAATGCAAGATGCAGATTTTGAAGAGCGAGTACTTAAAGGAGCCGTACCAATTGCAGGTGGTGAAGGTCTTGATCTAATAAACTATACTAAAGCCTTTAAAAACAACGGGGCTACGCTCGAATTTCAAGATTGGCCAGAAAACGTAACTATTGATGTTGTGATTCCTACAAATGATCAATGGGTTAGTGTGGCTGGACAAAAAAAGTTGGTAACAGATGTGCTTAAGGCAGTTGCAGGCAAAAATGCCCACGCACATCTATTAGAGGGTGGACCACATTTACCGCTCGGGGAGAAAGATGCGTCTGAAAAGGTCGCAAAAATAATTGCACGACAGTAACTATTGAAAAAGATTCTAGAGGAATGTTAGTAATGCTCATTGATACATTTTTTGTAATAGACTCGGTTATCTCGCTTAATTGAAAGAGCGTGACGATGATTTTTTTTAAAATGTAAGGTTTGCAAAAGAATTCATACACTGGAAATCTGTATTATTACCCATCCTGTAGAGATATAAAACCTTCTATCCTCAATTAAAATTGATAGTTGACAGTCACGCCTAGCTACTGTACTATTTTTACAGAAAGGAGGGTTAATTATGAACAAACACACCCTTTTACAGGCATTAAGCGCAATGCTTTTTGTACTTTTTGCAACTTCGTCAGTGGCGTTTGCTGATTTTGTACCACCACCTCCGCCGCCGGCATGTCCACCAATCTGCCCACCACCGGTAACTCCGCCTGTGACACCACCGGTAACTCCGCCTGTGACACCTCCGGTAACTCCGCCGGTGACACCACCGGTAACTCCGCCTGTGACACCTCCGGTAACTCCGCCGCCACCACCATCTGCTGAACCTGCTTATGAGCCACCGCAGGCAACGTCTGATCCGCAGGTTAAGGTTGCGGATATCACAAAAGCTGCGGCGCTTTGTGCCGCGGTCAGTGCAGTATTAGATGATGAAGTCACAGATGTCGGTAGCTTTCTGAGTTACAGTGTAATTCCGTGTACCGCATCATCGTTGGCTGCAGTACCTGTATCTGTGGCAGGGGCAAGTATTCTTTCAACAACAGTTGTTGGAGGGGTGACGTACATAATTGTTAGGTACGTTCTCATGGAAGAGGTGTTTACTCTTAGGATACGTGCCGCGTATCCTGAAGGATTCTGCGATAATGAGCGGCCTGTAGACATGCGTTCGCCACAACCGCCATTTCGTAACCGAGAGGCGTGTGGTAATCGACATGGTGCGCATCGTGGAGCAGCAACATCTAGACCAGTTGAGTAATCGTGTCTAAATACACCATATATCGGCGGCAACAGTGTACTGTTGCCGCCGATATTTTTATATGTGTAACACATGTGTAGGAAAACATGCTGTGGTATACTGTCTCTCTAACTAAATAAAAGACGTATGAAAAATATTTATTTGATAATCGCACTCATTAGTATTTTAGCTCTCGGAGCATTTATATATTTTATGTCACCAGAAGAAACAAACGTACAAACATCAGGTACAACACAAATAGATTCAGCGTCGCTTACAGATGAGGTAACTATCGTAATGACAACCTCAATGGGTTCTATTACATTTGAACTCTTTCCACAAGATGCACCAAACACTGTTGCAAACTTTGTGACGTTGGCGCGAGATGGTTTTTACGATGGAACAAAATTCCATCGAGTTATTTCAAACTTTATGATTCAAGGAGGTGACCCACAAACAAAAGATGACTCCCTCACAGACCTCTGGGGAACCGGAGGGCCAGGGTATACATTTGATGATGAAATTTATGCAAACAACAACAATACAATCGGAACAATTTCAATGGCTAATGCTGGCCCAAACACAAACGGAAGCCAATTCTTCATTAATGTAGCAAATAACGATTTTCTGGATGATAAACATACAGTATTTGGGCGTGTTACTGAAGGAATGGATGTCGTGAATGCAATTGCAGATACTCCAACACAGGAGCAAGATCGTCCTATTGAAGCTGTTGTCATTAATTCAATTTCAGTACGTTAGGCATTTGTCGAGTCATTGCTATAAAATCTTTTTGCCCGACTCTTTTAACGTTCTCATATGAAACAAGAGACCGCCCTTGGAATCTTAAAAACTGGTCGCAATGTCTATCTCACTGGTGCTGCTGGATCGGGAAAGACACATGTGTTAAATCAGTACATTGAGTATTTGCGCGAACATCGTGTAGGTATCGGTATTTCTGCCTCAACGGGTATTGCTGCAACACACCTAGGTGGCATGACGATACATTCGTGGGCTGGTATTGGAATTAAAGATTATCTCACCGAGTGGGATATTGACACACTTGCCCAAAGGCAACCATTGGTAAAGCGATTTGAGCGGGCGAGTGTGCTTGTGATAGACGAAATATCTATGTTGCGACCAGAACTTTTGGATATGGTAGATGCAGTCGCAAAGGCATTGCGGCGCACCACCGAACCTTTTGGTGGCCTACAGGTGATTCTGTCTGGAGATTTCTTTCAGTTACCACCTATCGTTCGCGATGGAAGCGAAGACGCTTTTGCAGACTCATCCAAAGCCTGGCACGAGGCTGATTTTAGAACGTGCTACCTAACTGACCAGTACCGACAAGAAGGTGGTCAATTACTAGACATTTTGAATGATATTCGTGATGGCGAAATTTCCATTGAATCGCAAGAATCTCTTCAGAGTAGAATGGTTCGAGAAAACGTTGATGCAAGTGAGTATGCAGGACAAGAACCAGTTGTTTTGCATACGCATAATCAAAATGTTGATAAGCGAAACTTTGAAGAGCTTTCAAAACTAAAAGGGCAGAGTACAGTGTACGATATGGTATCAAATGGTCGCGCCAATTTAGTGGAATCACTGAAAAAGAGTGTGTTGGCACCAGAGAAACTTGAGCTCAAAATTGGTGCACGTGTCATGTTTGTAAAAAATAATCCAGATCAAGAATATGTAAACGGCACACTGGGAGAGGTTGTGGATTTATCTGGAGAACATCCAGTCATAAAAACACATGCAGGAGAAGAAATTGTCGCGACACCAACAGCATGGGAAACAATGGACGACAATAAAGTTCTTGCCTCTGTTGCACAAGTTCCACTGAGACTTGCATGGGCTATTACCGTGCACAAAAGCCAAGGAATGAGCCTTGATGCAGTTGAAGTAGACCTCTCTCGTGCATTTGCTCCAGGACAAGGGTACGTTGCGCTGTCTCGTGCGCGCACTCTTGAAGGACTGACGTTGCATGGATTAAACAGAACTGCGCTTGAAGTACATCCGTATGTGCGCATGCGTGATCAACAATTACAAGCTGAATCACAGAGATGGGAAAATATATTTAGTAAATTCTCAGAAACAAGAATTCAAGAGATGCAAAAAACATTCATCAGCAAAGTGGGTCGTACAGAAAGTGAAGCGTCAAAAGCTACTATTATTCCAACTCATATTAAAACACGCTACTTACTCAATGAAGGAAAAACACTGGAGGATATAATACGAGAACGTGGAATGACAAGAGGAACTATCTTGGCGCATCTAGAAAAGCTAAAAGAAATAGGTGAAGAATCATCGTTTGCATATCTAAAACCAGAAGACACTTTCCTGAAAGATACACGAGCTGCATTTAAGAAAAGTGGCGGCACTAAACTTTCTCCAGTATACAAAGCATTGAAGGGCACGTACACATATGAAGACCTAAGACTGGCGCGTTTATTTATTACAGAGTAGGATACCTCAATGAATACGATTGTAGACGGGCATGCGATTGCTCATAAAATTAAAGATACACTAAAGAAGGATGTAGTGAAATTTCATACACCTATTGAGCTATCCATTATTGTTGTTGGAAATAATGCGGTTACGAATACTTTTGTAGCTGCAAAAGAACGATTTGCTTCAGATATAGGAGTGGTGTTAACAAAAAAGAGGTTCTCAGAAAGTGTTTCAAGTGCAGACCTTATTTCCTACATACACGAGGTATCAGAACGCGTTCAAGGCATCGTTGTTCAACTTCCATTGTCTGCACATATTTCAAATAAAGAAGTGCTTGCAGCGATTCCAGTGGAGAAAGATATTGACCTACTCAATAAAGAAACTTTTGATAAGTTCGTCGCTAATATGGGCGTATGTATTCCTCCTGTAGCAGGAGCAGTACTTGCAATTCTTGATGAACATACTGTTTCAGTTGCTCACAAAAAAATAGCCATTATCGGGCAGGGAAAACTTGTTGGTTTGCCAGTTCAGAAAGTACTTGAAGCACGAGGTGGCGATGTCGTTATGCTTCATACTAAAACAGATCGCAACATCTTTAGAAAAACACTTCTTGAAGCAGACATTGTTGTTTCGGGGGCAGGTGTACCTAACCTTATTCAACCAGATATGGTTAAAAACAGTGTCGTTCTTATTGACGCTGGGACCGCAAATGCTGGAGGTAGTGTTGTGGGAGATATTGCACACGCATGTGCAAAAAATGCTTCTCTATTTTCACAAACTCCTGGAGGTGTCGGACCACTAACTGTTGCAATACTTTTCAAGAACCTTCTTGCTGCGTCTGAATAAAAATCTGGGTATAACATTTCTTTAGATTCTTCTGAGGTATTATATAATTGATATCAATGAAAAAGCTCACGCAAAAGGAATGGATTGCAGTAGGGATAGCACTTATTTCTGTTATCGCATTTGTTCCTGGACTCTTTGCGCTATCTGTACAAACAAGTACTGTCGATGATTCTCCTGATGATATAGGCAGTGCATCTTCTCAATACCAGGCATACTTTGAAGAGGTTGAAGATACTATCTCTAATTTTGATATAAATGACATTGCTATTGGTGATGGTATAGAGGCTCAGTTCGGCGATACTGTATACGTACACTATGTCGGCACACTTCCTGATGGTACCGTGTTTGACACATCGACTGGCAGCACAGAGCCATATATGTTTACGCTTGGACAAGGTGAAGTTATCCTTGGGTGGGAGCTTGGTTTAGTTGGCATGCGAGAAGGAGGTACTCGAAATTTGGTTATTCCGTCAGACTTAGCCTATGGCCCAAACGATTTAACTGACAAAGATGGTAATGTCATTATTCCCGCAAACGCGACGCTTATGTTTGATGTCGTTTTGCTACAAGTTGATAAAGAGGCTGAATAAGATTCTGTACAAAGTAAAAACCGACAATAAGAGTTGTCGGTTTTTACTTTGTACCGTACAGTAGTGTGGTGAAGAAAAAAGTTTTTAATTTAGTCAGACCGTATGAGCCTGCTGGAGATCAACCAACAGCTATTTCTCAGTTAACAAAAGGCGTAAAAAATGGAAAGCGTCACCAAACATTACTTGGAGCAACTGGTACTGGCAAAACATACACAATTGCCAACGTCATACAAAACACAGGAAAAGCCACGCTCGTTATTGCGCATAACAAAACGCTTGCGGCACAACTTGCAGCAGAGTTTCGAGAATTCTTTCCCAATAATGAAGTCCACTATTTTGTGTCATACTATGATTTCTATCAACCAGAAGCGTACGTGGCAATTACCGATACCTTTATAGAAAAAGAAGCACAGGTTAATCAAGAGATTGATCGTTTGCGCCATGCCTCCACACAAGCGCTTCTTACAAAAAAAGATGTGATAGTGGTTGCATCAGTCTCTGCTATTTATGGTTTAGGAAGCCCTGACGAGTATGCACGTGTTATCCTCGATTTGAAAGTTGGTGGCACCTACACACGAGCAACATTGGTACGAGAGTTGGTGGAAATGTATTTCACCCGTGTTGCAGGAGATTTACTTGCCGGAACATTTAGAGCCCTTGGTAATACCATAGAGATCATGCCAGCCAACGAGGAAGTCATATTTCGTCTTCATTTTGAAGGAACCACCATTACGAACATAGAACGCCTTGATCCTATAACTCGCGCAATTCAAAACAAAGAGGTCCAAGTTGATATATTTCCCGCGAAGCATTTTGTTACACCAGACGAAGTAAAGGATCAGGCGCTAAAAGATATAGAAGTTGAGTTAAAAGAACGCCTTAGTATATTGAGGCGTTCAGGGAAAGAGCTTGATGCAGAGCGCTTAAATCGACGAACGCGGCAAGACATCGCAATGATAAAGGAAATAGGCTACTGCAACGGCATTGAGAACTATTCTAAGCATTTTGATCGACGTAAATCTGGAGAACCACCGCACACGCTCATTTCATATTTTCCTAAGAAGGACGATGGGACACCAGACTTTTTAACGGTGATAGATGAATCACACGTAACGCTTCCGCAGATTGCTGGAATGCAGGCAGGAGATAGGTCTCGAAAAGATACTCTCGTTGAGTTTGGTTTTCGCCTCCCAAGTGCGCGAGATAACCGACCATTGAATTTTGAGGAGTTCGAGGAGCGAATTGGTGAGGCGATTTATGTAAGTGCCACCCCAAGTAAGTATGAACTTGAGCACAGTAGTGATGATTCGTGTTCGCTGCATACTGATTACAAACAAAAACAGCACGCACAAATTCATGAAGAACAGGTAGGGAAGCATCCTGCTGCTTGTTCAGTTATTGAACAAATAATTCGACCTACTGGATTGGTTGATCCAGAAGTAAGTGTGCGTCCTGTTGTTTCGAGTGAGTCTTATACAGGGCAAGTAAAAGATTTTATTGAAGAGGCACAGAAGGTTACAAAAAATGGCGCACGTTCATTAGTAACAGTGCTCACAAAAAAGATGGCAGAAGACTTAGCAGAGTATCTTGAAGAGAGTGGTATTAATGCCAAGTATATACACAGCGACATAAAGACAGTTGAAAGAATTGGCATCCTGACTGATTTTCGAAGAGGAGAGTTTGACGTACTTGTTGGAGTGAACCTGCTTCGTGAAGGACTTGATTTGCCAGAGGTAGAACTCGTGGGAATACTCGATGCCGACAAAGAAGGATTCTTGCGTAGTGATACTGCGCTTATTCAAACAATTGGCCGCGCAGCACGTAACGTGAATGGGCGCGTTATTCTCTATGCTGATAATGTTACAGGCTCAATGGAGCGCGCACTTAATGAAACCAGTCGGCGTAGAGCAAGGCAGGTAGCACATAACAAAAAACATGGAATTACTCCTCAGAGTATTAAGAAGGCGATTACCGATATTTCTAGTCAATTTACGAAGAGTCATACTAAAGCAGTAAACAAGATGGTGGAAATTGATACGGCAACAGTTACAACAAAAGCGGGAAGAAAGAAGCTTGTAACGCAGAAACGAAAGCAAATGCTTGAAGCTGCCAAAAATCTTGATTTTGAAACTGCAGCTTTGCTTCGCGATGAGGTAAAGGTGTTAGAAGCAGCACTTTCCACTTAGCAAATATATGGACATCGGATGTCCATATATTTTGGTTTACTGGTTTTCTTTTAAAATTACTGCGATGCGTCGCAGTAGCTTGATATTTTTCTTGTTCGTAGTATCGTCTTTTATGGAAAGAGAGGAATGCCATGATTACACCGATGCAACGTGCTGGTTTAGTAGTTCTGATAGCAATACTTTTGATGCTGCTGGCTACTATCTATTTCCATGAACTCTTGATTTAATCAGTGACATCCTTTTTGTACTTAAAGAGGTCAGCTGCTGCAACAGCTGACCTCTTTTTGCTTGCTATCTACAAAATTCAAACATCGGATGTCTGAATGTATAGTTTTTGTTGCGTAGCTGCTTTGTGGTATAGTGTCCGTGCTAACCTCTGCCTCCATGCAGGGACCGATTTGTATATATGGAAGATAAAATTGTTGTAAAAGGTGCACGGACGCACAATCTGAAAGATATTACTGTTGAAATGCCGCGAAATAAGATGGTGGTTATTTCTGGACTTTCGGGTTCTGGAAAATCATCCTTAGCGTTTGATACTATTTTTGCTGAAGGGCAACGTCGCTATGTTGAATCACTCAGTGCTTACGCGCGTCAATTTTTGCGACAAATGCAAAAGCCAGATATTGATGAAATCACAGGTCTTTCTCCTGCTATTTCTATTGACCAAAAGTCGCGTTCAAACAACCCACGATCAACCGTTGCAACTATTACTGAAATTTACGACTACTTGCGTGTTATGTACGCACGCGTTGGTCGACCACATTGTTTAAAGTGCGATCGGCCAATTCATAAACTAAGCAATGAAGAAATCCTTGGGACTATAAAAAAACTCATCGCGAGTACCTCGAAAGATTCTAAAAAGATACTTGGTGTTGACATTAATTCAGCTAAAATTCAACTGTATGCTCCTGTTGTTGTTGGAAGAAAAGGGGAATACTACCAGTTATTGTACGACATGCTAGGCAAGGGATACGAAAGAGCTCGGGTGGATGGAAAAGAAGTAAGTTTGCGTGAAAAGGTAGTCCTTACAAAGACAAAGAAGCACGATATTGATATTCTTGTCGATGAAATATACGTCACTGAGTTCACGGATGACAAAAAAGGTACTGAGGAGCGTATTTCAGAGGCAATAGAGGGTGCACTTACTGAAGCAGATGGACTCATGCGCGTGATTGATCCAAGAGGTGAAGAACACATTATTTCGGCAAAATTTATGTGCCCGTACGATGGATTTTCGTTTCCTGAAGTAGAACCACGGTTATTTAGTTTCAACTCGCCGTACGGAGCATGTGAAGAATGTAAGGGGTTAGGAACCAAGCATTATTTCATGAATGATCCATGTGAAGTGTGTAATGGAGCGCGATTACGCAAAGAAGCACTCAATGTATTCTTGGGAGAGGGTAAAAATAGAAAGAATATCGTAGAACTGGCATCTCTATCTATAACGGATGCTCAAGACTTTTTCATAGAACTTGAGCTCACAGAAACTGAGGAAGAAATTTCTCGAGTCATCGTTAAAGAAATTACTGATCGCTTGCAATTTATGATAAATGTTGGTATCGCATATTTAGCACTTGACCGTCGTGCGAATACACTTTCAGGCGGTGAAGCACAACGTATTCGCCTTGCAAGTCAGCTTGGCAGTGGTTTGGTAGGTGCTATGTATGTACTTGATGAACCTACTATCGGTCTTCATCAACGAGATAACGATCGCCTTATTAAAACACTCACAAAACTGCGTGACCTTGGGAATACTATTATCGTCGTAGAGCATGATGAAGATACAATTTTTGCAGCAGATTATTTAATCGATATTGGACCAGGCGCAGGTGTTCACGGTGGCGAAGTTGTTGCCTCGGGTTGGATGAAAGACTTGCTTTCAGTCAAAACGAATAGGTCAAAGTCCGCAACACTCGCATACTTGCGTGGAGAAAAGGAGATAGCAGTACCCGAGACTCGTAGAGAAGCAAACAAAGGGGCACTTATTATCCGTGGAGGTAAAAAGTTTAGTATCAAAAATCTTAGTGTAGATGTGCCACTGGGACGATTTGTTGCAATTACTGGTGTGTCTGGCTCTGGAAAATCAACATTTATGTACGAAATTCTTCATGAAAATCTTCGGGCACGCTTTGATAAAAAATATAGAAGTGCAAAAGTGTACAACTGTGCACGATTTTCTGGCACTGAATACATTACACGCTCTATACTTATTGACCAGTCACCAATAGGAAGAACTCCACGTTCAAACCCGGCGACTTATACGGGAGCGTTTACTCATATTCGCGACCTTTTTGCAGAAACAACCGAAGCACGTGCGCGTGGCTGGAAGCCAGGACGTTTTAGTTTCAATGTAAAAGGAGGGCGCTGTGAAGCGTGTCAAGGAAACGGCATGGTTGCAGTTGAAATGCATTTCCTGCCAACAGTACATGTAACGTGTGATGTATGCTTGGGGAAGCGCTTCATGAAAGAAACTCTTGAGGTTGAATACAAAGGCAAAAATATTTATCAAGTGCTTAATATGACAATCGAGGATGCTATCGATTTTTTTCAAGATATACCAGGAATTTATGATCGCCTAAAGACACTTGGAGAAGTAGGGCTTGGCTATCTTACATTAGGGCAAAGTGCTACGACTCTTTCAGGAGGAGAAGCACAGCGCGTAAAAATAGCTTCTGAATTGTATAGGCCAGGAACAACTAAAACTATGTACTTGCTTGATGAACCTACAGTTGGGTTGCATTACGACGACGTTGCCAAGCTTATAGAAATTTTGCAAGAGTTGGTACGTCGTGGAAACAGCGTTGTGCTTATTGAACATAATATGGACGTTATTAAATCTGCCGATTACATTATTGATTTTGGTCCAGAAGGGGGAGATGAAGGAGGGACGTTGGTGGCGAAGGGAACCCCTGAAGAAGTTGCTAAGGTAAAGGGTTCTCACACTGCAACGTATTTGAAAAAGGTATTAAAATAGAAAAAGGCAGCGTACTTTGCTGCCTTTTTGAACCATTTGTATAGCCAGCCACCTTTGCGATCATCTCCTTCTTCCAAAGTATCATATATTGGGAAGCCGATCCGAAAAAGCTCATCCCAGCGCGGATCTTTATCTGAAACAGGAGGAGATAGATAGTAGCGACAAAAGACCGCATGCCAATACTGTGGACAATAGCGATTTTTGTATAGGCACTCCTTGTGATGACAAGTGCCTCGTGATGCGAGAAGTACCTTTTCAATAGGAATATGCATGTGCCGCACCTTTTCATTTGAAGAGAACGTTCTAAAATCTAACTATACCGCAAGACATGCAGTAGTACAATGACTAAAGACTTGTTGAAAGATTATTAGAAAGGCATATTAGTACAATGCAAAAGAAAGATCTCAAAAAAATAAAACTTCCGGATGTTCCGGGGATCTATATATTCCGTAATGCAAGACGGCAGATTTTGTACGTTGGTAAAGCGACATCGCTACGAAGTAGAGTTCGTAGTTATTTTAATACTGATATACAAAGTAGCCGAGGGCCGCTTATTGTAAAGATGCTTGAAGAAGCCAGATCGGTTGACTGGGAGGAGACAGATTCTGTTCTGGAAGCACTTATTCTCGAGGCTAACCTCATTAAGAAACATCAACCCGACTACAACACGCGCGACAAGGATAACAAAAGTTTTAATTATTTAGTCATTACAAAAGAGAAGTTTCCACGCGTACTCGTTGTTCGTGGCAGAGACTTATTTTCAACATGGAAAGAGAAGGATATTAAACATCTCTTTGGTCCTTTCCCAAATGGAGGTGCGTTGAAAGAAGGATTAAAAATAGTTCGCAAAATATTCCCATTTAGAGACAAGTGTATTCCTGCTGAAGGTAGTAACTCGAAACCATGCTTTAACAAACAAATAGGGCTATGTCCTGGAGTATGTTCTGATGATGTTACCATCTCTGAATACTCTGAACTCATTACTCGCATAAAGCTCTTATTTGAAGGCAAAAAAGTACGATTACTTAAAGATCTCAATCGTGACATGAAAAAAGCTGCAAAAGAAGAGCGTTTCGAAACAGCTGGAAGCCTAAAACATAAAATATTTGCACTTACACACATCCAAGAAACTGCATTGCTTGGAAGCGACTATAAAGTGTCTTCAGGCGATGGCTCTGAAAGAATAGAGGCATACGACGTCGCGCATATCAGTGAGACTGCACGAGTCGGCGTAATGACTGTGGTACAAGAAGGTATGGCTAAAAAATCACAGTATCGAAAGTTCACTATTAAGACAGAAAAAATGGGGGATATAGCTGCGCTTGAAGAAATACTTCAACGAAGG
>CESG01015393.1_pt1 | contig 25071 bp, 27 predicted proteins | sample 531121 | NCBI WGS metagenome assembly CESG01 (sample SAMEA2621287, study PRJEB7988) | marine metagenome | biome: marine biome (ENVO:00000447); feature: mesopelagic zone (ENVO:00000213); material: "saline water (ENVO:00002010), including plankton (ENVO:xxxxxxxx)" | depth 800 m
GTTTCAAATGGGTTTGGGACATGACTAAATTAATGCTAATGTATCTGCAAGATGCAAATCAGGCAGCCGACTGCTAACAGAGCTAATAGAGTCGCTGACTCTTGCGATTTTCCCGATGCAGTTTTTTCAAGTGTCGCTTTACTGCAGCGGCAGCCTTTCGCTTACGCACAGAAGTGGGCTTTTCGTAGAACTCTCTGCGGCGCACTTCTGCCAGGACTCCAGCCTTTTCGCATGAACGCTTGAAGCGACGCAGGGCAACATCAAATGGTTCGTTTTCTTTAAGTCTGACTTGTGGCACTAATTAAAACCTACTTTTGGAGCTCAGGGCTAAATTAAGGGCGAGTATCTTAAAGCCCAAGCGGCCGAAATGCAAAGGAATTAGGTCCATTAGGGCGGTAGAGAAATCTGACTTGGGATATGCTGTGATTTTTGGCATTATGGCCTCTCCTGAACATGTATAAAGAAATAAGTCATTGAAAGTACTGGGTATTGAAACTTCTTGTGATGAGACGGGGATAGCAATCTACGATAGCGATAGAGGCTTGCTGGCGGATTGCCTTTATAGCCAAGTGGGCATACATGCCAGCTACGGGGGTGTGATTCCCGAATTAGCTTCACGTGATCATATTCGCAAGACGTTGCCCCTAATCAAAGAGGCAATCAAGGACGCGAGCATAAAAGCTTCTGAGCTTGATGGAGTTGCCTACACCGCGGGGCCCGGACTGGTGGGCGCACTTCTAGTCGGTGCGGCAATAGGTCGCTCCCTGGCTATGGGATGGGGCGTGTCAGCTATCGGTGTGCATCACATGGAGGGTCACTTACTTGCGCCAATGCTAGAGCCGAATCCTCCCGCCTTTCCATTTGTCGCGCTTTTGGTATCCGGAGGGCATACTCAGCTAGTTCGGGCGGATGGTATCGGACGTTACGAATTGCTCGGTGAATCACTGGACGATGCTGCTGGAGAGGCTTTCGACAAAGTAGGCAAGATGCTAGGGTTGCCCTATCCGGGCGGGCCGCACCTGGAGAAACTGGCGAAATACGGAAAAACCGGGCGCTATAAGTTCCCCCGGCCTATGACAAACCGTCCAGGGTTAGACTTTAGTTTTAGCGGCCTAAAAACGTTTGTGCGCAACACTATTATCGAACAATCTAAAGGGGGAGAGCTTGACGAGCAGACTCGCGCCGACATTGCACGAGCTTTTCAAGAGGCAGTGGTAGCGACTATTGCAATTAAGTGTCGTCGCGCTCTCGAGCAGACCGGTTTGCGTTCACTCATAATCGCCGGTGGAGTAAGCGCGAATACCTTCCTCCGTGAAGAGCTCGAAACCTCTCTGGAAAAAATCACCGGTCAGTTATTCTACGCCCAGCTAAAGTTTTGCACGGACAATGGTGCGATGATCGCATATGCTGGATGTCAGCGCTTGCAGGCGGGTCAGCATCAAGGGCTTGCGATTAATGTTTTTCCCCGATGGTCGATTGAATCGTTGCCTGCGATTTCTTGATTATATATAGAGCTCTTTTTGGACATCATATACATACACGAATTGGAGATAGAAACCGTTATTGGTATCTATGATTGGGAGCGGAAGCAGAAACAAATTGTGAGCATAGATCTCGAGATGGCAACTGATATTCGATCTTCGGCTGAGATTGATAGCATCGAACGAGCTCTGGATTACAAGGCAATCGCCAAGCGACTCATTGACTTTGTCGAGGGTTCGGAGTTTTTTCTGGTGGAAACCTTAGCCGAACAGATCTCTCACTTGGTGCTCTCAGAATTCGATGTGCCTTGGCTAAAATTGCGCCTCGGTAAACCGGGAGCGGTTAAGGGATCAAGAGATGTGGGCGTCATTATTGAGCGAGGCAAAAAGGAATCGTAATGGGTGGGTGTAGTCTTTGGCCTTACTTGCACTGAGTCTTGGCAGTAATATTGATGCTGCAAACAATATCCGGAAAGGCGTGCAGGCCCTCCGGTATGAATTTGATGCTTTGAAGTGCTCGTCTGTTTATGAAAGTGAAGCGATCGGGTTTGCGGGGCCTAATTTCCTCAACCTTGTAGCGATTACTGAAACTACTGCCGATCTTCACTCGATTAAAAATTTTCTCAAGTTGCTAGAGGATCGTCTCGGTAGGAACCGAGCACAACCCCGGTTCTCCGCACGAACTCTGGATGCAGACATACTTTTCTATGGTGATGAGATAGCAGGCAGTGGCGAAATGGATTTGCCCAGAGAAGAGATAATCGAAAACGCATTTGTCCTGAAACCCCTAGCTGAATTGTTACCCGACCGAATTCAACTCTATACCGGTCTTACATATGCAGCATTGTGGGATAGATTTGATCAGTCTAGCCAACGGCTCAGGAAAGTGGATTTTGACTGGCGTGATACGTTCGCATAGATAGGCGGGAGAGGCCAAGATAGCAACTAGCTTAAACTTCGACCGCCATCGACCTTAATCACTTGACCGGTGACATAATTGGCGTCACTGGCTAGGAAGTAGGTCGCATCAGCGATATCTTGTAGTTGGCCTAATGTTCCAAGAGGGATTTTTTTCTGCACTTTTGCTCGAGCCTGGATCACCTGTGGATCATTCCCATTTTCAAGTGTTGCCGGCCAGAGTATGGCGCCAGGTGCTACCCCGTTGACACGCACCTTTGGTGCGAGCTCGATGGCCAACGCTTTGGTCATGGCTTTCAGGCTAGCTTTTGCGATGCTGTAGACGGAATGGTGATGCAGGGGCCTGTCTGCATATGTATCTACGATGTTGACGATGGATCCATTTCTGATAACCAATTCCTGACTTAATGCTTGGGTGAGGAAGAAGGCGCCGCTTAAATTGCTATTCTGGAGATCGTCCCATTGCCGACGCGTGGCCGTCCCAAACGGCGTTGCATAATAAGTGGAGGCATTGTTTACCAGTACATCGAGCCGCTGGTAACAGGTGAGAGTTTCACTGGCAAGTGAATCAATCGCTTCCCGATCATTCAAGTCTGCCTGCAAGCAAATTGCGCTACTTGCCCTTTTTTTATTCAACCTATCCACTAATGCATTTGCTTCTACCACAGAACGATTATAATGGATAATTACTAGATAGCCGTTGGCATGGAATGTCTCAACAATACAAGCGCCGATACGTTTAGCAGCCCCGGTCACCAATACTACTTTTTCATCAATCATTGGTATCGAAAGCCTTTTTGGCCTCTTCAATCATTTGCAATTGATGTTTCTTAATGGCCGCGTTAGGTTGAGCAGAAGGCTTGTTAGCCAGCAGTGATTTGACATCGATACTGTTAATAGCGTCTAGCATACTTAGCAAGTACTCTCTTTGTGGATAATTTCGATCTTCCAGGCCAGTCCGGCCTCGAGCATCAGCTTCACAGGCCAACAGAAACTTATCGAATCGCTCTGGTCGCCGAGTTGCATCGAGTGCTTCCAGCAGTTCCAGCAGGGTATTCGATTTGAACTTCATGACACGGTGCAGTTTGGTGTGATGCTCACACACGAGAGCAGCGAGTTGAGAATACTCATTAGGCACCTTGATGCGTTTGGTAATTGCCATCTGGAGTTTCAGACCGAGTTGCTCATGATGGAAGTGGCTAGGCCATTTAGATTTATCAGTAATTCCCTTGCCAACGTCATGGATCATAGTGGCATAGCGCACAACCGGGTCATCGCTCAATTTACTAGCCTGTTCCATGCTTAATAGAATATGCAGACCTGTGTCGATTTCTGGATGATATTTCTCTGGTTGAGGAACGCCGAATAGCCTATCCACTTCTGGGAGGATGACTCTTAAGGCTTCGCACTCTCTTAGTGTCCGGATGAATTCAGCGGGGGCTGGTGTGGACATTGCCCGTTCAATTTCCTGCCAGACTCTTTCTTCCACCAGATGTTTGAGCTCACCTGAGCTAACCATGGCTTTCATGATTTCCATTGTTTCTTCAGCAACGCTAAATCCAAGTGGGGCGAATCGTGCCGCAAACCTGGCGATTCGTAAAACGCGCAGAGGATCTTCCCGAAAAGCGGGTGACACATGACGTAATACTCGGTTTTGCAAGTCGGCTTTGCCACCATACGGATCGATAAGCTCACCGTCGCCACCTTGGGCAATTGCGTTAATGGTCAGATCCCGGCGTTGTAGATCCTGTTCAAGAGTAACGTCCGTAGAAGCGTGTACTGCGAAACCAGTGTGGCCGGGCGCTGTTTTTTGCTCAGTGCGGGCCAATGCATATTCCTCTTTTGAGTCGGAATGCAAGAATACGGGGAAGCCCTTACCAACTTGCAGGTATCCACGGGCAATCATGCCGGCTTCAGTCGTGCCGGTTACTACCCAGTCTCTATCTTTGACACTGAGCCCGAGCAGTTTGTCGCGAATCGCGCCGCCTACCAGATAGATTTTCATGAAAACCTGTAATAATAAAAACTGAGACTATATCAGACAGCTCAATTCGATATTGAATAACGTCGTTGATCTTCCAGGCACATTACGGTCAGTTCCCGACCCCATACGTAGCCAGTATCGAGGGCATGTACTCGATGTTTTCCAGTTCTTCCTTCCAGTGAGGCCCAGTGACCAAATAAAATGGTGGCCTTGTGGGTAATGATCTCATATTCATACCAAGGCTTGAATCCGGCAGGTGCAGCACACAAACCTTCCTTGATATTTAGGCGCAAGCTACCAATATCATCACAGAATCGCACGCGGGTTAGGTAATTGGTAATTGTGCGCAGGCGATCTTGTCCCTGCAATTTTTCATACCAGCGAATCGGTTTGTCTCCATACATGCAATGTAGAAATTTTTTATAGTCTTTGCTTTGCAGGGCGTATTCGACTTCCGCCGCTAGGTCTAGTGTTTTTTGCAGGGACCAGCGGGGTGCTACACCGGCATGCACCATAAGGAAATTTTCAGGACCGCGTATCGTATCCAAAGAATCGAAATGGGCGAGCTGCTTGTGGCGCAGCCACTTGCTGAGCTGGCTGCTATCCTGTGCCTGCAATAGTCTAGACAATGTGTCCCTGGATCGGGCCGGCGCACAGCCTTCATGAATTGCTAAGAAGTGCAAATCGTGATTGCCCAAAACAATTTTTGTGCAGTGATCCATGTCCTGCAAAAAGCGCAAAGTGTCCAGAGAAGAAGGGCCACGATTGACAAGGTCTCCAACACACCACAGGTTGTCCTTGTTTGGAGAAAACTTAATTTTTTTCAGGAGCCGTCGCAGAGCTTTATAACAACCCTGGATGTCCCCAATAGCATAAGTACTCATATGTAGGGTAACTGCTTCGCAAGCCCGCAGTATACCATTTCTATGTGCGCTGATTGTGTCAGCCTAGTGAACCATGTGAGGCTGTGACAACAGAAAAGGTGGGATAGGCGCTTTAAACGTGTGACCGTTGGCTTTCAGCATTTCATAACTACCCTCCATGGTGCCGAATTTCGTTTCGATGATCGCTCCACTAGTGTAATGGAAAGTTTTGCCGGGTTGTATTTCAGGTTGCTGGCCCACAACACCATCGCCAACGACTTCTTCGACCTTATTGTTGTCATCGGTAATCAACCAATGACGATTAAGAAGTTTCACCACTTCGCTACTAAGGTTAGTGATTTCTATCGTGTAGGCAAATGCGTAGCGGTTCCTGTCGGGATCAGACTGTTCTCTCAAATAACGAGTTTTAACTGCAATTTCAATTAATTCGCTGTTGTCCATGTGGGTTCTCATTCGTTACTGATGGCGTCACTTATTATTACGTAATCTTGCAAACTTAGGTTTTCTGGCCGCAGGCTGCTATCCAAAGGCAATTTATTGAGAGTTTCTTTTGAAATGATTGTTTTGAGGCTGTTTTTCAAGGTTTTACGGCGCTGATTAAAGGCGGTTCTAATAACGGTTTGCAGACTATGAACGTCATTGGCTATAACTGGAAACTTGCTATGAGGTGTCAGTCGGGCGATAGCCGAGACCACCTTTGGTTTTGGAGAGAAAGCTGCGGAAGGAATATTAAATAAATGCTCCACCTTACAAAAATACTGCAGCATGAGGCTCAATCGACCGTAATTCTTATTGCCGGGTTTGGCTGCCATGCGCTGTACCACCTCCAGTTGTAGCATGAAAGTCATGTCTTTGATTACTTTATGGTATTTCATCAGATGAAACAGCATCGGAGTTGAGATGTTGTAGGGCAGGTTACCGATGACGCGCAGAGATCGTCGAGCAGGAGCGAGCTGAGTAAAATCAAACTTGAGCCCATCTTGTTGATGCACGGTTACCTGTGAGTTTTCCGAATAATGTTTTCTCAGGTATTTTGCCAGGTCCCGATCCAGCTCAATACAATCGAGTCGAGCGCCGGTCGCTGCCAATGGTTCGGTAAGCGCACCTTGACCTGGACCAATTTCAACGAAGTGGTCACTTGGGTTGGGATCGAACGCATCAATGATACGATTGATAACGTTCTGATCACGTAGAAAATTTTGCCCGAATCGCTTGCGTGGTTGATGCAATTTCCCATTCTTGAGCGTTATCGAGTCGTTACGCGATTTCATTCCTGCTTTCCGGTTGTCGTTTCCTTGTATTTTTTCCAGTGATTGGCCATTTGTGTTGCTGTCGCTATCGCTTTGTACAGGCTGCCGGTGTTCCCTTGGCCAGACCCCGCCAGATCGAGTGCAGTACCGTGATCGACCGAAGTGCGAATAATAGGTAAGCCAAGGGTGATATTGCTGGCAGAACCGAAGCCTTTGTATTTTAGCACTGGTAGTCCTTGGTCATGGTACATCGATAAAACTGCATCCGCGTGATCAAGGTACTTGGAAGTGAATAAGGTATCCGCTGGTAGTGGACCAATCAGGTCCAGTCCGTCTGATTGTAGTTTAGACAGCACTGGCTCAATGATCTCGATTTCTTCACGCCCGAGATAGCCGCCTTCTCCGGCATGAGGATTGAGACCGCAAACAAGAATAGTCGGATTGTCGATACCAAATTTAATTCGTAAATCTTTATGCAGAATTCGGATTATTTTCTCGAGTAACTCAGTCGATATCGCTTCGGGTACTGCTCTCAGGGGCAGATGAGTAGTTGCCAGTGCAACTCTTAATCCTTCGGTCGCTAACATCATTACTGTTAGCTCTTGGTTACAATATTCAGCTAGGAATTCTGTGTGCCCGGTGAAGTCGAGCCCAGCTTCATTGATAATACTCTTTTGAACAGGTCCGGTTACCACCGCGTCACACTTTCGCTGTATTGCGAAGTCTGCTGCGGTTCGCAGCGTATGGAGCACATACTTTGCGTTTGCCCTGTTCAGTTCACCTGGGCGAACGGGTTCATTTAGGGTTACCTGCAGAACACTGAGTTCGCCAGGCCTATTGACGGCGATGGGCGCACTGGGATCGAAGTGTTTTAGGCTCAGCGATAGGCCGAGCTGCTTGGCTCGTTGGCTCAAAAGCTCGGCATCAGCAACTATTACGAGTTCAGCATCAGGAGGAGGATGTTGCGCAATTGCAACACAGAGATCAGGTCCGATGCCTGCTGGTTCGCCAGGGGTAATCGCTATTCTGTGGGGCACAGCACATTTTCCGTTGAGCCATTAATCGACCAGTTCGACGAAGGCTTCTTCACGAATCTCAATCAACCAATTCTGTAATTCTAGATCGAACTTACGGTCACGTAGTGTATTCTCTGCCTGCGAGCGCGAGTATTCCTGACTTAGGTCCGTCTCCCGTCTACCTAGTACTTCGACAATATGCCACCCAGCTTCTGTGCGAAACGGTTCGCTCAGGTCATTGATCTCGAGTCCATCGACCACTTCTTCCATCAATGGTGGCAGGCCGCCTTGGTTAACCCAATCCAGATCACCACCTCCGACTACTGTGTTTGAGTCATCCGAGTTTTGCCTTGCTAGAGTAGTAAATTCTTCGCCGGCAATAATTTGTTCTCGAATTTCTTGGATTTCGGTCAGCGATTGATCGTCATCACGTATTTCATTAGGCATTAACATGATATGTCGCAGGTTGGTTTGTTTTACAACCTGATCTGTACCACCCCGTTTTTGCGCAAGCTGTATTAAGTGGTAGCCGTTGCCTGCCTCTATGGGCCCTTCCACGTCGGCTATTTCCATGTCCTCTACAATTTCTGAAAAAATATTTGGGAGTTGATCTGCCCGACGCCAATCGAATTGAGTGCTATTGACCGAGAATAATCGAGCACGCTGTGCTTCGGCGAATACTTCCCCGAAAAACTCTCCTTCCTGTATCCTGGCAGCAAGGTCGGCCGCATATCTGAGCTTGGCTTCTCTGTTTTCCGCCGAGTCCGAATCAGACGTTTGCACAAGCATATGATTAATCACGAATTCTGCCGCCATTACTTCTCGCCCCATTTCCGAACTCAGGAAGTTATCGATTTCTTGTTCGGTGATGGCGAGTCGGCTATTGACCATGCCACGCTGTAGCTCCTGAATGGTCAGTTGTTTACGCACCTGTTCCCGGGTCATCAGGTAGACGCCGGCTTCTTCTAGGGTAGTAACGTACTCATCGAACGACATGTTGCTGTTTTCCGCCATGTTCAACAGTACGCGATTGATTGTATCATCATCAAACCGAATGCTGACCCTTTCTGCAAACTGCATTTGCAGGTTCTCCAGGATCAGGGCATCCAGGACCTCGGATTGGAGCTCGTCCTGTTCAGGAAGCGGCCGGTTGTTCGCAGCCGCATTTGCTCTTATATCCTGTAGCCTAGCATCCAGTTCGCTTTGCAATACAACATCTTGGTCCACGACAACAATGATCCTGTCCAGCAATAACCTTTGTGCAAAGCCAAAAACCGGCAGGCAACTGATGGTAATAACCAGACACCACCTCAAAGTCGAAATTAAATTGCTATGTTTGTTTGTTGCGTTATTGCCCATAATTATCTTCTCTAAAGCCCCAAATACCATCGCTTAATAGACTACTCAATCCTCCCCCGGTGAGGTTTCCTAGTCCTTTCAGCGCAAATTGAACGAAAATACCGCGGTTGGATTCAATATTAGGAAGAAACAATTCGTCTTCGTCAACCCATTCTCGACCAATGAGTCGGATAGTGGCACAACAATTGCTCCACTCCACCCCTACGAAACTTTCTAGGTTACGCGAGTTACTGTGATCGTAGTTCCAGCGAGCTAGTAATTTCCAGTTGGCATTGACGGGCCAGATACCCGATATATCCGTTTGTTTTATACGAGGATCAATGGCTACTGGTAGACTAAAACTTGGTGAGCTAACAAGGGTACGGTAGCGATAAGCCACGTTGAGCAAGTGATTGTTGTCGCGCTGATAGCGAAGCTGAATACTTCCCTCATCTAGCTCCTGTGTGTCTTCATTCCATTGGACATCAGTGTTGAACTGTAATTTTTCCCCAAAATTAAATGCTAATTCACCGGCTAAAGCAGATTTTGTGGTGATCGGTGAGTAACGTGGTACCCAGCTTTGGAGTGGATTACTGAGAGCCACTAAACGGTCCTCGAAGTACTGGGTCTGGCCGATACTTATGCGTGCGGTTTCCTTACCTGTAGAATTTAGTATACGGCTAGTGAGGGCGAAAGTTACTTGGTCGGAGTCACCGATTCTGTCTCCTCCACTGAAGCGGTCATCACGAAAAAGTTGGTTAAAATTAAAGTTCAGTTCCGATGTATCAAAGAGGGGTAATATGCTTTGATCTTCGTATTCGCTATATAAATAATAAACTCGAGGTTCCAAAGTTTGGCTCCAACCACCGCCACGGCGCGCCATAGGACGTTCAAAAACTAGGCCGGCATCCAAGCTATAAATACCAATACCAATGGAAGGATCCTTTGGGCTATCGATTGCATGTTTTTCCAAGCTGTATTGTACGTGTTTATATTTGGCGCCGGCACGGACGAACCAGCCCGGATTTTCGAGCGACCAACTAATTTCTGGTTCTAGATTTATGCGTTCGCCATTCACCAGCGCTCCGTCTGCTATTTGGGTCAGAGTAAGTAGCGCATCATTCAGGTCCCGATCAAAAGAAGTGATTTCGCCTCGTAAAGCCGCGCGAAATCCAGACGGGAGATAGGCATCGGTTTGGAAATGGAACTGGGGCAGTCGGTCGTAGGGTCGACTCAGATCAGCTGTTGAGATAAATGGATCAATGATCTGGATGCGCTGAAAGTTTAGACCAGCACGCAGGTACTCGGAATTAAAATTCAGGGTTCCCTGCCTATTTAGGTGTGTGCGGCTAATGAGATTGAGTCCGCTGCTGCCAAGATCGTAAAAATAGTCTTCATCACTGACGGCGTTGTAATCGATAAATGTGGTCCAGTTTCCGCCCAGAGACCCCATATGTTCGAAGCCGATGAACCATCGATCTTCAACTAGTGGGGAATTGGAACCTGGAACATTCGCCGTCGCCGTATCATACAATTTGTCGCCGGACAGCCCGGATATATTCAAGGTGTTCATGGACGAGCTTGCCAAGTAACGAAGTTCGGCGCCCGCCAACACGCCACGATCTGAGATCAACCGCGTTGACAGTGTGGCATCGTAATGAGGAGCGAGGTTAAAGTAGTAGGGTAGTTCAAAATCGAATCCGCCACTCCGAGTCGAACCGGTACTTGGAGCGAGGAGCCCGGACGACCTCGCATCGCCCAGCGGGAAAGGTAGGGTGAAAGGATAATAGAAGACTGGGAAACCGCCAAGCCGCAAGCTTGCGTTTTTGGCGTAGCCCCGATTGACTTTCTGGTCCAGTATGATGTTGTCGGCTTGTAGCTTCCAGAAGTCACTTCCGGGCTCGCACCGACTGAATTCACCGTTCTCGATACTGACCAAGCTGGAATCACTGCTATAGACAATGCTCTGGGCCTGGCCATGGGCTCCATAGTTATGTAACACATATTGAGCATTATCAACTCGATTGGCATTATCGTCGTTATCAATGAAAGCTGAGCTGCCGCGCAGCAACATACCCGGTTCCCTGAATTCGATGTTGCCTTCCATCAAAATGGTGTTTGCATCGCGATCGATACTGGTAACGAGGTCATTAATGATTGTGCGATATCCTTGCTGTACCACGACATCGCCTTCGATCGTAATTAAGTTCTGGGTCAGCTGTTGTAATCCCGTGTTTGCTCGGAATAAGGTCTCGGCGACAGCCGGATCTGCAGTAGAATCAGCCAGATCGGCAGCAGGATCAATGAAAGCGCCGCAACAATTTTCGGGTACGTTCTCAAGCTGTTTTGTCGTCATAGATACCCTTGGTATCCAGTCCAGTGGGTGTGTGGTTAACGGTACTCTTATTTCCCCCCCAGTCGTTTCCGGTTCACTTGATAGGATTTCTTGGGCTGGCTCTTGTTGGGAGGAATCGGGAACGATTTCTCGCTCTCTTGTTTCGTCTTGGGAAATCACCTGCGGCGACTCCGGCTCGATTTCTTCGGCAGTGCGTGGGAACTCTGCGTTATTACTGTCGTAACGATCGGTGCGGCCGGCCGTGTTTCCTTGAGAAGAAGGATCAGATCTTTCGCATACCCAACCATCACCGGGTACATTCGGGCGACAGGTATACTGCGGGGGTTGAGCCTCGGTTGTTTCTGATAATGTAGTTAGTAAAATGCTGACAGAGAAAATCAGCGAGATTTCAGAAAAAAAGTGACGTTTTCTAAACGACATGTCTTCCCTAACCTGCTAATCCATTAAAAAGACTGGTAAAGGTAATAAACAATTCGTTGCTGAAACCGACTAACTGAATGATATGCAAGCTCCGGACTGTTCCTAGGCGCATTGCAAGGGCATAATAATTCATTGCTGTTCGAATGCAAAGAGAACCTCAGACAAGCTTTAGCCAATGTTAATAAAGCGCCTATGACCGATTCCCGTCGCAATCAATTAAGTCTTTGGACTAAAGGGGTGCTAAGTCGGCTGCTACCGAAAGGTCAAGATGCAATAGCACTTGAAATGGTAAGTGGCGATGCTAGTTTTCGACGCTATTTCCGAGTTCGAGCGGGCAACGATTCCTTTGTGGCCGTCGATGCTCCGCCTGAGAATGAAGATGGTCGAACGTTTGAGGATATCTCTAACCTGTTTCGGCAAGCCGGGGTAGTCGTACCTAAAATCTATTCGGCAGATCATGAGCGGGGATTTATGCTGCTGAGTGATTTGGGAGATATGCTATACCATGACGTACTACGCGAGGCCCAGCAATTTGATCAAATCGAAGTAGCGGATAGCCTATACCAGAGGGCTATTTCTTCTTTGCTCGCATTCCAGACAAGTATAGATAAAGGGACTCTTGACCCCTATAATAGACATGAGTTACGCAAGGAAATGGAGCTATTCGAAGAATGGTTTTGTGGAGAATTTCTTTCGTTACCGCTGAACCAGGATATACGTGATTTAATTGACGAGACTTTTGGTTTTCTCGAAGATGCAGCGCTTGGGCAACCCGAAGTGGCTGTTCATAGAGATTACCATTCCCGTAACTTAATGGTCCTCGATCCTGCGATTTTCGGTGAAGAAGCTGGCCCGGGAATTATCGACTTCCAGGATGCGGTGTTCGGAGCCTATACTTATGATCTTGTGTCGCTGCTTAGGGACTGTTACCTAAATTGGTCGCCGGAACAGGTTGATAAATGGGCGACAGGGTACCTTGAGCAAGCCGGTGAAAGGGCCATTGTTCACGATGTGGATCAACAACAATTCTTTCGAGACTTTGATCTCATGGGACTGCAGCGCCATTTAAAGGTGATGGGCATCTTTGCTAGGCTGAATATAAGGGATAATAAACCATGCTATTTGGCCGATATTCCTCAGGTTATCCGTTATTTTTTAGAAGTAAGTCAGCGATATAGAGAAATTTCCCCGTTCGTGGACTGGTTTAATAAAGATTTGTTGCCAGTCGCGAGGACTAAACTCAATTTGGACTACTAATGCGCGCAATGATCTTGGCGGCTGGGCTGGGCAAACGTATGCGGCCCCTTACTACTACCGTACCGAAGCCACTGTTAAAAGTCGGCGACAAGACTCTTATTGAATATCAGATCGAGAGGCTGGTGGCTGGTGGTATCACAAGCATTGTGATCAATCATTTCTACTTGGGTTCCATGATTGAAGAAGCCTTGGGCGATGGGTCCCGGTTTGGTATTGAAATTAGCTACTCAAAAGAGGCTGTGCGACTGGAGACAGCAGGAGGCATCATCAAGGCGCTTCCGCAACTCAAGGACGATTGCTTTATCATCGTTAATGCGGATGTTTGGACCGATTTTGATTTTTCTAAACTGGAACCAGTGGATGGGAAAAATTGGCTCGCCCATCTGGTGCTGGTTAAAAATGCCGAGCACCATCCACTAGGAGACTTTTATGTAGATAATGGGGGTAGAGTACATGAGGATCCTAGTACGTCAGATGGACGTCTCACTTTTAGTGGTATCAGCGTCCTACATAAAAATTTGTTTTCTGGGCACCCGATTCAACCACGTTCAGTGATTCCCCTACTAAAGGATGCCATGACGCATGATCGTGTTAGTGGAGAAGTCCACACTGGTCTCTGGATTGATGTGGGAACTCCGGAACGATTGAGGGAATTGTCTGCGCTCGTTTCCCGGGGCGGAGGCATTTGAATCATGTTGGATTTGCTCCGTAATCGAGCCTACAAACGTGCCATCTTAGTGCGTCTTTCTGGCAATAATCCGCAGGTGAAAGTGCCACCTGGTGGCAAAACGCAGCTACTTTTTAACATGTCCATGTTTGCATTGATGGGCAGAGTCTCGAAACTTGATGGAGTGGTAACACAAGAAGAAATTGATTTTGCCACGAGTATTATGCAACAGCTTAGTTTAGACGTTTCCCAACGCCAACAGGCCGCACAATACTTTGATCAGGGTAAACAACTTAATACGGATGTTATGCAATGTGTGCGGAACTTGGTGAGAACGATCGGGCCTAAAAGTGAGCTAGCAGATCTTTTTCTCAAGATTCAATGCCGACTGGCATACTCCAAAGGTGAGATGCGTCTTAAGGAAAAAATATTACTTCGGGATGTTGCAGAAGAACTTGGATATGACAAGTACGAATTCATGGAAGTGTGTAAAAAAATGCAAAGTCACTTCGATTATTTGTGCTCCGAGCCACGGGGATTTTTAAAGCATGCGTATCGCGTTCTACAACTCGAACCAGGAGTAGAGCATGGTGAAATTAGACGGGCTTACCTGCGTTTAATGTCGCGTTACCATCCAGATAAACTCATTAGGGAGAACCTTTCTGAAGAGACGCTGCAACAGGCGCAGGAAAAATCGCAATCGGTCCGAGATGCTTACGAAACGTTGTGTGGCTACCGCAAGGTTCTCTGAAGGACAAAAGGGCGCACAGCCTGTACAATACGGGCACCTGACTAGCTGCCCCGAACAAAACTTATGAAAGACCATCTGATTGCACCTTCCATATTGTCCGCTGATTTTGCACGGCTGGGCGAAGAAGTGAATGCAGTACTTGATGCCGGCGCCGATGTTATACACTTCGATGTAATGGACAATCACTATGTGCCCAATCTGACCATTGGGCCAATGGTTTGCCAGGCACTACGAAACCACAATATTACAGCCCCGATTGATGTACACCTCATGGTTACTCCAGTAGATCAGCTTATATTGGACTTCGCCAAGGCAGGGGCAAGTTACATCAGTTTTCACCCGGAAGCGACTTCACATGCTGATCGGTCTCTCCAATTGGTCCGCGATCAGGGTTGTAAATCTGGGTTGGTGTTTAACCCAGGCAGTCCTATTGATTGTCTCGAGTACCTGATTGAAAAGATCGACGTAATCTTGCTGATGTCCGTAAACCCAGGATTTGGTGGCCAGAAATTTATTCCTTCCACTCTTAAAAAGCTAAAGAAGGTGCGCAAACTTATCGATGATAGTGGCTACTCTATCCGTCTGGAGGTAGACGGTGGCGTGGGTGTGGAGAACATTGGGGAAATAGCCAATGCTGGCGCCGATATGTTTGTCGCTGGATCGGCAATTTTCCACAGTAAGGACTACTCAGCAACGATTGCCGCGATGCGCGAAGAGTTAGGCAAGAAGCTCCACTAGACATGCTAAATGAGCAGAACCCTCCATGAACCAAGCGCAGTTCCAGGATCTCGCCAAGAAGGGCTATAACCGTATCCCCATAGTTCGCGAAGTGCTCGCTGACACTGAAACTCCACTCAGCACCTACCTCAAGCTGGGTAAAGGACTGCATAGCTATTTCTTTGAATCAATCCAAGGGGGTGAAAAGTGGGGCCGTTATTCCATTATTGGCTTACCCTGCAACACAATCGTACGGGTACAAAATAACAAGGTTACGGTGGAAACCGGAGGCGAGATTGTCGAAGAAAAGGAAACTAATGATCCGTTTGATTTTATTGCCGGATTTAAGAGCCGGTTCAAGGTGGCAGACCTTGCAGATAAGCAGCGCTTTTCTGGCGGGCTAGTAGGCTATTTCGCATACGATACCGTTCGCTTCGTGGAAACTCGCATAGGGTCGGCTGAAGGCATTGATGAGATTGATACACCTGATATCTTGCTGATGGTGTCCGAAGAAATTGTGGTCTTTGATAACCTAAGAGGAACGATTTCCTTCATTATAAATGTAAATCCAGCGGTTTCAGATGCCTATGAAAATGCCCAGCAGAGGTTAGATCAATTACAGTCGGATCTAAAAAATCCAGCGGCACTTCCAGAGTTGAACGCGAGTAATACTGTTACAGAAAAAGATTTTCGTCATCACTTTAGACAGGAAGATTACGAACGGGCTGTTAAACGCATAAAGGAATATATCGTTGATGGAGATGTCATGCAGGTGGTATTAGCTCAATTGATGTCTGTGAAATTTAGCGGTGACCCGATTAATGTTTATCGAGCTCTGCGGTACCTGAATCCGTCCCCCTACATGGTTTTTTTTGATCTGGGGGATCACCATGTCGTGAGTGCCTCGCCGGAGATTTTGGCGCGCGTAGAGTCAGGTAAGATTACTGTGCGCCCGTTGGCGGGAACTCGCAAGCGAGGTTCCACTGACCTGGAAGACCTAGCACTTGAAAAGGAGTTGTTAGCGGATGCCAAGGAGATAGCAGAACATTTGATGTTGATAGATCTTAGCCGCAATGACTCTGGTCGTGTTTCTAAGATTGGCTCAGTGCATGTCACTCGCAAAATGTTCGTAGAACGCTATTCCCACGTAATGCACATTGCTTCGATTGTGGAAAGCGAAATCAGCGATGATAAAACGGCGCTTGACGTACTCAAGGCTACACTACCCGTTGGTACACTTAGCGGGGCCCCAAAAGTCCGTGCTATGGAAATAATCGATGAACTGGAACCCAACAAGCGAGGGATTTACGGCGGTGCTATGGGTTATCTGAGTTGGAATGACAACATGGACATGGCCATTGCGATTCGCACCTCAGTAATTAAAAATCAAACACTCTATGTCCAGGCCGGGGCTGGGATAGTGGCTGACTCTTTGCCTGATAAGGAATGGGAAGAGACTCAGAACAAAGCAAAGGCGATAATGAAAGCCGTGCAACTTGCGGAGCAATCGCTTTGCCTATAATAAAATGTTAAGCCTCGGGCGAACATCTGTTTGCCTCTTAAACATATAATGCCTTCAGACGCATTGTCCGCATTCTAGCTTCACAAATCTTGGCGAAACAAGGCTATTGTCAGTAGCGCTTTTATTTAATTGTCGCAACTATTTGATGATGTACTAGGTACGTCGTTTTCCAGAGCTAGTGATCACTTAGCCAGCTCAAGACAGAAGTAAGTTGTACTGATATGATTGGCTCTCGTAATTATTAGTGTTTCAACAGGGCTGAGCCGATGTTGTTAATGATAGACAATTACGATTCCTTTACATACAACGTAGTTCAGTACCTCAGTGAGTTGGGTGCAGACGTAAAGGTATTCCGTAATGACGCAGTAACTCTAGAAGAGATTGAAACAATGGCGCCCTCCCAGATTGTCATCTCGCCAGGGCCATGCACTCCCATTCAAGCAGGGATCTCTATGTCGGTGATTAGCCATTTTGCCGGTCAAATGCCAATCCTCGGAATTTGCCTTGGGCATCAGAGCATTGGGCAGGTCTTCGAAGGCAACATCGTGCGTGCGGGTAAGGTGATGCATGGCAAAGTTTCACCAATCCATCATATAGGTGAGGGCGTATTCGAAGGGATCGCTACTCCGTTTGCGGCGACACGCTATCATTCACTGGTAATCGAACGTAAGTCGGTACCGGACTGCCTCGAGGTAACGGCCTGGACAGAAGATAGTGATGGAAATTGTGAAGAGATAATGGGTGTTCGCCACAAAAAGTTGTCAGTCGAGGGTGTGCAATTCCACCCGGAATCCATTTTAAGCGAGCATGGGCACAAATTGTTAAAAAATTTCCTGACGGCTAATACCTGATAGAAACTTAACAATCACGGAGAAATATGTTGGATATCAGAGAAGCTATTAAGTATGTCATCAGCGGGAACGATCTTGAAAAAAAACAGATGATATCTGTTATGCGAAGTATTATGTTAGGACAGACTACCGACGCTCAGAATGCGGCATTTTTAGTGGGTCTGCAAATGAAAGGGGTAAAATCCGATGAGCTTCTCGGCGGAGCGACAGTGATGCGAGAGCTGTCGACCAAGGTAAATGTCGAACCCGGTCCGTACCTTGTAGATACCTGTGGGACTGGTGGCAGTGGTTCCAACAAATTTAATGTATCGACTGCGGCGGCAATTGTAGCTGCCAGTGCTGGCGCCAGAGTGGCTAAGCATGGCAACCGCGGAGCAACTAGTACCAGTGGGAGCGCTGACGTGCTGGAAGCGGCGGGTGTGAGGTTAACGCTCGAAGCGGACAAGGTCGCTATGGCGATTGAACAGATTGGTGTGGGATTCATGTTTGCGCCGGCTCATCACAGTGCTATGAAGCACGTTATTGCCACTCGCAAGGAAATCGGTGTAAGAACTATTTTTAACTTGTTAGGCCCTCTCACTAACCCTGCTGGTTCACCCAACCAGATTATTGGAGTTTTTGATCCGGTATGGATACCAATTTTTCTAGAAGTGTTGCGCGAGCTTGGGAGTAATCACGTGATGATTGTCTCTGCTGATGATGGCCTCGACGAGATTAGCATTGCTTCAGAAACGCAAGTTGGAGAATTAAAAGGTGGGAAAGTTACTACCTATACTATATCGCCTAACGATTTCGGAATTGAGCAATATCCTGACTGCAGCAGTTTGCATATCAACAGTGCCGAAGAAAGTCTTGTCATGCTTAAACAGGCCTTTGCGAACGAGAATCAGCCAGCTGCGGAGATCGTCGCCCTGAATGCCGGTGCTGCAATATACGTAGCCAATCTCTGTGAAGATTTATTGGCGGGTGTTACTAAGGCTAGGGAAGTACTAGAGAGTGGAATAGCGCAGGAGAAGTTCGATCAGCTGGTGCAATTTACCCAGATGGCGGATGGCTAGCAACGTGGCTCGGGCATCAGTTCTCGAAGAGATTCTGGCGCATAAACGCACAGAGGTTAACGCGGCGAAGACTGCCGTATCGCAAACGGAGCTGGAGGCGAGACTAGCCCATACAGGCAAGACAAGAGGGTTTGCCCACGCAATCCGAAACCGTATTGCGCAAAAAAAACCCGCCATTATTGCCGAAATAAAAAAATCGTCGCCGTCAAAGGGCCTTATTCGGAAAAATTTCAAGCCTGCTGAACACGCCGAAGATTATGCTAATAATAGAGCTACGTGTCTTTCTGTTCTTACCGATCAAAAATATTTCCAAGGGCGCGATGAATATCTACAACAGGCGCGTGTTGCTTGCCAACTGCCTGTTATAAGGAAAGACTTTATTATCGACCCTTACCAAATTGCTGAATCCAGAGTATTAGGAGCGGATTGTATTCTTCTGATTGTTGCGGCCTTACAACATTCGCAATTAGTTGATCTAGTCGATTACGCGCAAGAGATTTCAATTGACATACTGGTTGAAGTTCACAACCGGCTAGAACTAGAGCAGGCACTGGAGCTGAAAACAGAACTTTTGGGTGTCAACAATAGAGACTTACATACCTTTGAAACGGATATTGGCGTTACGTTGGAGCTTGCGGCGCATATACCAAAAGATAAACTTATAATTACTGAGAGCGGGATTAATTCTCGAGAAGATGTTGAAACTATGCTCTGCAATGGCATCTATGGATTCCTTGTTGGCGAGTCATTTATGAGCTCAGATAAACCTGGAGAGAAACTGAAAGAACTCTTTTTCCAATGACCACTCCAGAGTGGATATACGTTCCGTGTCTGCTCACACTGAAAAAGAGTATTGCTCAATTGATTGTTACAATTCATAAATTGCAGGAGTCAAGGAGCAAGACAGAAGGCGAGCAAATAGCGAAAACGCTTAACATAACATTTTTAGTAGAGAGCAATTATGGAAGTGCGAGTTAACTGGGTTGAAGACGTAATGTTTGTCGCTGAGTCTGAGACGGGGCATTCAGTTGTACTGGATGGTGCGCCCGAGAGCGGCGGCAGGAATATGGGCATGCGCCCCATGGAACTTATGGCTTTGAGCGTAGGCAGTTGCTCTTCCTACGATGTGGTAACTATTCTGCGAAAAGCTCGGCAACAAATTACCAGTTGCGAAGCCAAAGTGACAGCGCAACGGGCTGATGCTATACCTGCTGTATTTAAGTCAATTCATCTCCGTTTCAGAATAGCTGGTAAAAATCTGAGTGAGAAGCAGGTAGAGAGAGCGATCGAGCTGTCGGCAGAGAAATATTGCTCAGCTTCGATTATGTTGAAAAATGCGGGGGTAGAAGTAACGCACGACTTTGAAATTGTTTCAGTAGAAGCAACTGGCTAAAAGGCTATATGTGGTAAGTTGTCTTCTTCATTAGCTGTGACATCGCGTTCATGGCCTGTCGAATGGCTATTGGTGGTTCGAGACCTCCAGCTTGCCTAGCGGTTTCCTCATGATGCTTCTCATCGGCAATCATCTGCTCGAGGATAGCCCTGCTCTTGTTATCCTGTTTCGGAAGCTTTGAGAGATGATCTTCAAGGTGTTCACACACCTGGTGCTCAGTTTCGGCAACGAACCCAAGACTCCATTTGTCACCGGCCAATCCAGCTGCAGCTCCCAAGCCGAACGACAAGGTATACCACAAAAAATTCAAAACACTCGGACGGCTATCGAGTTCCGTCAGTCGCTGTTCACACCAAGCTAGGTGGTCGACTTCTTCTTCGGCGGCTTGCTCCATGGACTTACGGACTTCTCCTAATAAAGCCGTTGTTGCCTGACCTTGGTACAGGGCTTGGGCACAAACTTCACCAGTGTGGTTGATACGCATGAGACCGGCAGCATGTTGTTTTTCAAGATTGCTTAATTCTATTTCGTCGGCGTTTGCTGCTGGTGACTCTCGATTGGCCTCAGTTGTACCGGGCACGCAGGTGCGCAGCGCCTGGTCAAATTGGATCAGGAGTTGGTCAATGGTGGAACGTTGGAATTTTTCAAGCATTTATCCATTCTCGCGCGCGATAGCTCTATAAGCAATATCATTGCGGAAATAGATATTAGCCCAATTGATCGAATGTACTATTTCGTAACTAGCTGCCCTAGCAGCTGAGACCGAGTCACCCAGCGCCGTTGCACACAGGACGCGGCCTCCGTTAGTTACAACAGCACCATTTTTCAGAGTAGTCCCGGCATGGAATACTTTCTGGTGATCTCCACATGTTTTGCCAAGGCCCTCAATGATATCTCCTTTGTTGTACGAAGCAGGATACCCACCAGCGGCTAATACCACTCCGACCGAATAGCGCGAATCCCACTGTGTTTTGTGGTTGTTAAGCTTCTGTTCGAGCGCGGCGAGACAAAGATCAGGTAAGTCCGATTTCAGGCGGAGCATTACCGGCTGAGCTTCAGGATCTCCAAACCGGCAATTGAACTCTACAACATTCACATGTCCCGATGGGGAGACCATCAGCCCAGCATAGAGAAAACCTGTGTAGTCATTGCCATCGGCTGCCATTCCTTCAACCGTCGGGAGAATCACTTCGTCCATGATGTGTCGGTAGACTTTGGTGGTGATAACAGGCGCTGGGGAATAGGCTCCCATGCCACCAGTGTTGGGCCCTTTGTCTCCGTCATCCCTAGCTTTGTGATCTTGGGAAGTGGCCATGGGAAGCACATGTTTTCCATCTACCATAGCTATAAAACTGGCCTCTTCTCCTTCTAGAAACTGTTCTACGACTACTCGGTGCCCAGCTTCACCAAAACGATTGCCGGACAACATATCTTCAATTGTTTTAAGAGCTTCCTCTACAGATTGGGCCACGATAACGCCTTTGCCCGCCGCGAGCCCATCAGCTTTGATAACTATGGGGGCCCCATTTGCGAGAACATAGGCGGTCGCCGGTTCGACTTCCGTAAATGTCTGGTAGGTAGCAGTCGGAATGCCATGCCTACTTAAAAAATCTTTGGTGAAGGCTTTCGATCCTTCCAATTGGGCGGCGTTTGCCGAGGGTCCAAAGCAGTGGAGGTCACGTTCGGAAAAATAGTCTACTATTCCTTCTACTAAAGGGGCCTCAGGTCCCACAATAGATAACGCTATTTTTTCTTTTTGGGCAAAGCTTGCCAGGGCTGAAAAATCCATCACGTCAATAGCAATATTTTCCACCTTGGCTTCGGTAGCTGTGCCTGCATTGCCCGGGGCAACGAAGACCTTATCTACGGTGGCGGATTGCGCGCACTTCCACGCTAGCGCGTGCTCTCGACCACCTGATCCAATTATTAACACATTCATAATGGGTTTCCGAATTTTCAGAATTTTAATTCTGAATATCTAATAATCTCTTTGAATAATAAGGGACAGAATGTTTATTTGAAATCGAGTTAAGCTCGTTCGAAAAAATGGATTCTATCTTAAAGTGAAAAAAAATGTGAACACGGATTTAACGAAGAGTTCCAACAAATCTTTCCTGGTTTGGTAGACAGTAATTGTGTAATGAGATTGAATTCGAGGATGAAATTGAAGATATGATATTTCGACATAGTATCAATGGCGGAAATGGCGAACACTAGTGAATACCATAGCGATATCAGCTTCATCAGCGGCAGCTATAACTTCCTCATCGCGCATGGACCCCCCTGGTTGAATAACGGCGGTTATACCAGTTTTAGCGGCGGCATCGATTCCATCTCGGAACGGGAAGAATGCATCGGACGCCATTACTGATCCTTCCACCACCAAATTTTCGTCAGCTGCCTTGATCCCCGCAATTTTGGCGCTGTACACTCGGCTCATCTGACCGGCACCGATTCCGATGGTCTGATTATTCTTGCAATACACGATTGCATTGGATTTCACGTAAAGTGCTACTCGCCAAGCGAAAAGCAAGTCACGCACTTCTTCTTTGGTAGGTGGCCGTTTGGTGACTAACTTCAAATCGGCTTCGCTAATTTCATGAATGTCTCTATCTTGAAGAAGCAAGCCACCATTAACTCTTTTATAATCGAGACTCGTTGCTCTTGTGCCCGTCCATTGGCCGCTAGTTAGCACTCTGACGTTTTTCTTTGTGGCTGTTATCTCTAGAGCCTTTTCAGAGACTGAAGGAGCGATAATTACTTCCGTAAACTGCTGATCGATAATGCGCTGTGCTGTTTCCGCGTCTAGTTCTCGATTGAAAGCGATGATTCCACCGAAGGCTGAAGTAGGATCGGTCTGAAAGGCCAGTTCGTAAGCTTTTGCTAGAGTTTCAGCTATAGCTACGCCACAGGGGTTCGCATGCTTAATGATGACGCAGGCCGGCTCTGTAAATGATTTCACGCATTCCAGCGCAGCATCGGTGTCGGCGATATTGTTATAAGACAGCTCTTTGCCTTGCAGTTGAATAGCTGTGCTGATACTGACTTCTTCAGAGGCTTTTTCAGTATAGAATGCTGCCTGTTGGTGAGGGTTTTCTCCATAGCGCATCTCCTGGCGCTTTACAAACTGTGGGTTGAAAGTACGCGGGAAGTCTGAGCGTTCATCTTCAAGATTCGTTCCCAAATAATTGGCGATAACCCCATCGTAATATGCTGTGTGCTCGAAAGTTTTCACGGCTAGGTTGAAACGAGTTTTTTGGTCTAGGCAACCATTGTTTACTTTCAAGAGATCAATGATGGAATCGTAATCGGCGGGATTTACCACAACTGCTACAAAACGATTGTTCTTTGCGGCGGAACGTAACATTGTGGGTCCACCTATATCTATATTCTCGATCGCTGTGGAAAGATCACAGTTGGGATCGGCTACTGTAGCTTGGAAAGGATAGAGGTTGACTACGACTAGGTCGATAGGCGGGATGTCATGTTCTTTCATCACAGCTTGATCTAAATCGCGACGGGCTAGAATACCGCCGTGTATCTTGGGGTGTAGGGTTTTGACGCGGCCATCCATCATCTCTGGGAAGCCGGTGTAGTCGGATATTTCGATGGCTGGAATGTTTTCCGAAGACAATAGTTTATAAGTGCCTCCGGTTGAAAGTATTTCCACATTGAGTTGGCGAAGAGCTAGAGCGAAGGTAACAATGCCAGTTTTGTCGGAAACGCTGATTAGTGCCCGACGAATGGCGCCAGAATTATCTGATGACATAAGTAAAATACGTATATTTATTGAATTTGATTTACGAGTACTATATTAGAAGAAGAACAGTGGCCGACTGCAAGGACTAATTAAAGCAATCCATAGAGTTTCAGCTTTGTGCGAAGCGTACCACGGTTGAGTCCGAGCATTATAGAAGCTCGACTCTGATTTTTCCTAGTGTAACGCATCACAGCCTCAAGTAATGGAGCTTCTACTTCCGACATCACCATTCGATGCAGGTCGGTCACTGGTTCATCCTCAACATGTTGAAAGTATCGTCTAAGAGCTTTTTCGACTTCTGATCTTAGCGTGCTCTCTTGATGTTCTTGCTGGGAGAATGATTCCAATTGGTCAGTAACCCTGAAGCTTGAAAATGTTGAGGATTCGTCCAGTTTGTTCATGCAGCGATGGCTCCCTCATCTCCAGTCAGATATTCAAAGTAATTATTGATAGCCTCGAGCTGGCTTAGTCCTGACTCGATTTTATTAAAGTTTGCCAGAAATATCCTTCTTTCGGGAAGATTTTTTACATAACTAGCAACATGTTTGCGAGCGTACCATATACCCTTTGCTTCGCCATAGAAACTATGTAATTTTTTTAGGTGAGTTTCGATGATTTTCAGTTTTTGGTAAAGCCCCAAGCTCGGAAGAGTTTTTCCGGTTGCGAGAAAATGCTCAATCTCTTTAAAAATCCAAGGACGACCCTGCGCTGCACGGCCGATCATTAATCCATCGGCCTTTGTGTACTGCAGAACATGACCTGCCTTGTCGGGAGAATCGATATCGCCATTGGCTATTATGGGTATCGATACTGCTTGTTTTATCGCCGCAATCGTATCGTACTCAGCTTGACCTTTGAAACGGCATTCCCGCGTTCTGCCATGAACGCTAAGTAGCTGTATTCCGCAGTCTTCCGCAATTCTGGCTATTTCGATACCGTTGCGGTTAGCAGGACACCACCCGGTACGAATTTTAAGTGTTACCGGGACATCAACCTGTAGCACAACTGCCCGCAGGATTTTTGCTACCAAGTCTGTATTTCTCAAAAGAGCTGATCCGGCGGCTTTTTTCAGTACCTTTTTTGCGGGACAGCCCATATTGATATCGATGACTGTGGCGCCCGCAGCGACATTAAGATGGGCGGCAATAGCCATCATTTCTGGATCCGAGCCAACAATTTGTACAATCTGATGCCCCCTGATACAGGGTTTTATCTGCTTAAACCGGTTTTTTTTATTGGTCCATAAATCAGCATTACACGTGAGCATCTCACCGATAGTGATCCCAGCACCTAGTTCGTTGCAGATTTCCCGAAACGGGGCATCGCTTATGCCCGCTAAGGGGGCGAGAAATAGATTGTTTTGAATATTATAAGGACCAATGTTAATCACTTTAATCTCATCAATAGGTTAGTATTTTTAATGAGTGACATAATACCCCGGAAGGAGA
>CESG01014345.1_pt1 | contig 24792 bp, 28 predicted proteins | sample 531121 | NCBI WGS metagenome assembly CESG01 (sample SAMEA2621287, study PRJEB7988) | marine metagenome | biome: marine biome (ENVO:00000447); feature: mesopelagic zone (ENVO:00000213); material: "saline water (ENVO:00002010), including plankton (ENVO:xxxxxxxx)" | depth 800 m
CAAAATTTCCTGGTGTTTTTAAGACTTTAATGGTGTTACTGACACTTGCGCTGATAGAACCGGATGGTCTCCACATTGACCCCGGCCGCCCTGGCAAAAACGCCGATGGTCAGATTCTCAAAATTGTTTTGCATATCGCTTGACTCCGTACATAACTACGGAAGTAAGCTTAAGCTATCCAATACAAATTTGAAAGGACAAGCGTATGTCTGAACCACAAAACGGGCGCGGGGCGCTCTTCACTGGAGGGCTGGCCGCCATCCTCGCCTCGGCCTGCTGCCTCGGGCCGCTGGTTCTGATCGCCTTGGGGTTCAGCGGCGCTTGGATCGGCAACTTGACGGTGTTGGAACCCTATCGCCCCATCTTTATCGGCGTGGCGCTGGTGGCGCTGTTCTTCGCCTGGCGGCGCATCTACCGCCCGGCGCAAGCCTGTAAACCGGGTGAGGTCTGCGCGATTCCCCAAGTGCGAGCTACTTACAAGCTCATTTTCTGGATCGTGGCCGCGCTGGTTCTGGTCGCGCTCGGATTTCCCTACGTCATGCCATTTTTCTATTAATCACAGGAGTTCATCATGAAAAAACTGTTTGTCTCCCTCGCCCTCGCGGCCGTTGTTGCCCCCGTGTGGGCGGCCACCCAGACCGTCACGCTGTCCGTACCGGGCATGACCTGCTCCGCCTGCCCGATCACCGTCAAGAAGGCGATTTCCAAGGTCGAAGGCGTCAGCAAAGTTGACGTGACCTTCGAGACACGCGAAGCGGTTGTCACGTTCGATGATGCCAAGACCGGCGTGCAGAAGCTGACCAAGGCAACCGGAGACGCGGGCTATCCATCTTCAGTCAAGAACTAATCCAGCGAAAACGCCAAGCCGATGCCTGCTGCACCCCGCAATCCATTGGAGTAAAAAAATGACTGAAATCACCGTGAATGGCATGACCTGTACATCCTGCGCCACCCATGTCAAAGATGCTTTAGAAAAGATTCCCGGCGTGAATGCTGCTGTGGTGTCCTATCCCGAAAGCCGCGCGCAGGTCATGGCGGACACCGCCGTGAGTCACGACAAAATTCTGGCCGCCATCGCCGCATTGGGTTATCAAGGCTCGATCCGAGTTGATGATTTCAAAGATGAAACAAAACCCCGTGATGCACTTGCGGGTGCCGGTTTGCACATCGCCGTCATCGGCAGCGGCGGGGCCGCAATGGCGGCGGCGCTGAAGGCCGTCGAGCAAGGCGCAAAGGTCACGCTGATCGAGCGCGGCACCATCGGCGGCACCTGCGTCAATATTGGCTGCGTGCCGTCCAAGATCATGATCCGCGCTGCCCATATCGCCCATCTGCGCCGTGAAAGCCCGTTCGATGGCGGGATCACGGCGGCGGTGCCTGCGATTGATCGCAGAAAACTACTGGCCCAGCAGCAGGCCCGCGTCGATGAGCTGCGCCACGCCAAGTATGAAGGCATCCTGGACGGCAATCCGGCCATCACAGTTCTGCACGGTGAAGCGCGTTTCAAGGACGACCAGCGCCTGGTCGTCCGTTTGAACGGTGGTGGCGAGCGTGTGGTGGCGTTCGACCGCTGCCTGGTCGCCACGGGTGCCAGCCCGGCCGTGCCGCCGATTCCGGGCTTGAAAGAGTCCCCCTACTGGACTTCGACCGAAGCCCTGGTCAGCGACACCATTCCCGAACGTCTGGCCGTAATTGGATCGTCGGTGGTGGCGCTGGAATTGGCGCAAGCTTTCGCCCGGCTGGGTAGCCAGGTCACGATCCTGGCGCGCAGCACGCTGTTCTTCCGCGAAGACCCGGCCATTGGCGAGGCCGTCACAGCGGCCTTTCGTGCCGAGGGCATCGAGGTGCTGGAGCACACGCAAGCCAGCCAAGTCGCCCATGTTGGCGGCGAATTCGTGCTGACCACCGGGCACGGTGAAATACGCGCCGACAAGCTACTGGTCGCTACCGGTCGGACACCGAATACGCGCAGCCTGGCATTGGAAGCGGCGGGTGTCGCTGCCAATGCCCAAGGTGCCATCGTCATCGACAAGGGCATGCGCACGAGTACGCCACACATTTATGCGGCAGGCGACTGCACCGACCAGCCGCAATTTGTCTATGTGGCGGCGGCGGCCGGTACGCGCGCGGCCATCAATATGACCGGCGGCGAAGCGGCGCTCGACCTTACCGCCATGCCTGCCGTGGTGTTCACCGATCCGCAAGTGGCCACCGTAGGCTACTCAGAGGCGGAGGCACACTTGAAGGGCATCGAAACCGACAGCCGCACGCTCACGCTCGACAACGTGCCGCGTGCGCTCGCCAACTTCGACACACGCGGCTTTATCAAGCTGGTCATTGAGGAAGGCAGTCGGCGGATTATCGGCGTGCAGGCGGTGGCACCGGAAGCGGGTGAGCTGATCCAAACGGCGGTGCTCGCCATCCGCAACCGCATGACCGTGCAGGAACTGGCTGACCAATTGTTCCCCTACCTGACGATGGTCGAAGGGCTGAAGCTCGCGGCGCAGACCTTCAGCAAGGACGTGAAGCAGCTTTCGTGCTGCGCCGGATGAGGAAAAGGATGTGTTCAATGAGCGCCTACACAGTGTCCCGGCTGGCCCTTGATGCCGGGGTGAGCGTGTATATCGTGCGCGACTACCTGCTGCGCGGATTGCTGCGGCCGGTCGCGTGCACCACGGGCGGCTACGGCCTGTTCGATGACGCCGCCTTGCAACGGCTGTGCTTCGTGCGAGCCGCCTTTGAGGCGGGTATCGGCCTGGACGCGCTGGCGCGTCTATGCCGGGCGCTGGATGCTGCGGACGGCGACGGCGCATCTGCACAGCTTGCGGTGCTGCGTCAGCTCGTCGACCGTCGGCGCGAGGCGTTGGCCAGCTTGGAAATGCAATTGGCAGCCATGCCAACCAAGCCAGCACTGCACGCGGAGAGTTTGCCATGAACAGCCCTGAGCGCTTGCCGTCTGAGACGCACAAACCGATCACCGGCTATCAGCGCTTCCAGGCACGCGCCAAGGCAGGGAAGATGCTGATCCGAACGCCTGCGGCTCGCTACCGTCAGATTGAGGCATACTTGATTGGACGATAAATTACGGATTGTAACATTCCGTTTTTTTCAATTTTATAGCTCGTTATAATAAGGTAACCGCACATCGCAACCACGCATGACCCATTATCTCGACGAAGAACTGTGGCAGGAAGTGAACCTGACCATCGATCAGCTGCCAAAGCAAACACGGCGCGAACGCGAGCATTATTTCCGTGCTCGCTGGCTCTTCTGCTTGCTCTCTGTGTGTGAACTGCGTATTTCCGAAGTGGTCCGCAACCAGATGGGTAAATTTTTTTGCCGGCGTGATCCCAATGGGGAAGAACGCTGGTGGCTGGAAGTGGTGGGCAGCGATGATACAGCGCGGATCGTGCCAGCCACGAATGCACTGATGGTGGAACTGGCAGGCTACCGGCGCGTGCTTGGGCTGGAACCTTTTCCGGTTCCAAACGAAGCGACTCCACTGCTGCTGCCAATTTGCGGCAAGCACCGGTCCATGACCCGTGGTGCAATGTATCTGCTGGTCAAGGACATATTCCAGAAGACGGCCGACAGGGTAAGGTTGCGCGAACCGCAACACGAAGCCAAGGCTGCGCGTATTCTTCAAGCCTCGGCGCACTGGCTACGGCCTACGGCCTGATCCAATGACACGCTATCGCCAGACCAAAAAAAAGCACAAGATTGGCTGGTAACAAGTGACCAACGCACCGTGACCTTACCCGACTGGTTCATTTGCAGGCTGCAGTGCCCGTTACCATCAATTAGAGTGGAAACAGTATCATGCGGTTGATGCGTTGTTGACGATTTGAATGAGGGGCACCTGTCGTCTTGGCCACGCGTTTGCTCAAGATTTATTTTCGACAGTGAGCCTGCGTGATTTTGTAAAACTAGAATGGACGTCGCCGTTCTCGTGCGCAAACGTGTTATTTTTCCCAGGTGACGCCTCATCGGGCACGGTGGGGGAAGCAATCGAGCGCAATATTCCACAGTGCTGTGTTTTGTCGGCCTTTACACACAGACTGCGCAATTGCTTCAAGTATTTTTCCAAGGTCTTGAGTTCGGCAATCCGGTTGGCAACATGTCCAATATGTTCGTCCAGCATTTCATTCACACCGGCACAATTTGCATCAGGCCGTTCACGAAAGGCCAAGAGCGTCTTGATTTCATCATGGCCCATGCCCAACAGCCGGCAATGCCGAATGAAGGTTAACCGTTCAACGTGCTCATCGCCATATAGGCGGTAGTTGTTTTCTGAACGCAGCGGCGCCGGTAACAATCCCTGCCGTTCATAAAAACGGATCGTTTCTACCTGGCAGTCGGTGAGTTTGGCCAAGTCGCCAATACGCAATGGAGTACTCATGAAAGAACCGGTGCGCTGATCAAGTGAAAGAAAACTCTGTTGGAATTGATAATGATGTTCGCGTCACCATGCTTTACTGTCCTTAGTCTGACGCTGAAAGCTTTTCAGAAGCATCAAGCCCGCGCCTGTCACAATCCAGACATCGGCCAGATTAAAGGCCGGCCAATGCATCGCATTCCAGTAAAAGTCCAGCCAGTCCACGACCGCACCGCGTGTCAGCCGGTCGATCAAGTTTCCCACCGCCCCGCCCAGTATCAACGCATAGGCGGGTACTTCTCTGGAAGTGGGATGCCGGAGGATCAGGCTCGCCAAGATCATCGATACGACCAGCGCAATCCCGGTAAAAAACCACCACTGCCAGCCAGAGGCGTCTGCCAGAAAACTGAAGGCGGCACCAGGATTTAAGGTATGCACGAAATTAAAAAATGCAGTAACCGAATGGCTTGCGCCCAATGGCAACAGCATTTCCACGATCGCCTTGGAGAGCTGATCGACCGCTCCCAGAAATGCTGCAATCCCTAGCCAGAGAAACGACTGTTTGGTCTGTGTCATCTTCATATTTTTTTGCTTAGTTTTTTAGCGTCAACGTATGTGCCTTTTGCATGGGCGGGTAACAGACACCGGTCTTTTCTTCACACCCTTGGTAATCCGTTACCAAGGTCACTTTCTGCGTACCGGCGGGGCGCTTGAGAACAATATTGACGACGACACCATTTTTATAGATTTCCATCCGCCCGAAGTTGGGGTCCTGCTTCATGATCCCTGCCGGAAAACGTACGGACTGGATCACGACACCGGGTGAATCCTTGACCGCAATACGCATCCTGTCTCGGTAAAGATAATAATTGTCTGCGATGGTGAAGTGGGCGGTGACGTCATCGTTATGCCGTTGCTGCACCTTTACCTGAAAAGCTTGATCCGGTTCCAGCAGCGTTGGCTCAGCATGGGCGAACGCTGCCCATGCGAATGCCATCACAATAAAACACTGAAATAAATGCCGTGTATGCATCATTCGAAAAAAATGTTTGGTCATGATTATTCGGTATGGTCGAACCTGGCCTTCAACAAGCGCAAGCCATTGGCAACGACTAATAAGCTACCACCCATATCGGCGAAGACCGCCATCCAGAGCGTGGCCACGCCCATGAAGGCAAGGATAAAAAAGACGACCTTGATTCCCAACGCCAAGGCAATATTCTGTTTCAGTATCGCTCCGGTTTGCCTGCTTAGGCGGATGAATTGCGGGATCTTGCGCAAGTCGTCATCCATCAAGGCCACGTCAGCCGTTTCAATTGCCGTATCGGTCCCAGCCGCACCCATCGCAAAACCGATCTGCGCTTTGGCCAAGGCCGGCGCATCGTTGATGCCGTCACCCACCATGCCAACGGAGTGATGCGCCGCGAGCTCGGCTTCAATGGCCTTTAATTTATCTTCCGGCAATAAACTGCCGCGTGCATCGTCGATGCCGACATTGGCGGCAATCACCTTGGCAGTATGGGGATTGTCACCAGTAAGCATGACCGTGCGCACCCCCAAGGCATGCAATTCTTTGATGGCCTGGCGGCTCGTCTCGCGCACGGTGTCGGCCACTCCTATGACCAGCAGTGGCGCCTGCTCGCTACAAATGACAATCACCGTCTTGCCCTCGGCTTCGAGCTTGTCCAAAACGTTTTCTGTCTCTTCATTGCAAATACCCAGTTCTTCCACCAGCCGATGGTTGCCCAGATAAATCCACCCGTCGCCGACGCGCCCCTTTACCCCACGGCCGGTAATGGCGGCAAAATCGGTAATGTCCGCCAGCTCGCCGCCAGCTTGCTCCTTCCAATAGGCGCTCACCGCGGACGACACAGGGTGGTCGGACCGGCCGGCGAGGCTCGCTGCCAGGCGCAAGCTTTTCTGCTTGTCACCTTGCAATGGCACGACATCGGTGACCGCTGGCTTGCCCTGAGTAATGGTGCCAGTCTTATCCAACGCCAACGACTTGAGCTTTCTGCCTTCTTCCAGATAGACGCCGCCTTTGATCAGAATGCCGCGCCGCGCTGCCGCTGCCAAACCGCTGACGACCGTGACCGGCGTGGAAATCACCAGGGCGCACGGGCATGCAATGACTAAGAGCACCAAGGCTTTATAGATCCACTCCATCCAGGCTTGGCCAAAGACGATCGGCGGCACTACGGCCACCAGCAATGCAATTAAAAATACCGCCGGTGTGTAAACCTTGGAAAACTGGTCAACAAAGCGCTGCGTGGGCGCACGGCTGCCTTGCGCCTCTTCTACCGCCTTGATGATGCGCGACAGCGTGGAGTGCGACGCGTCGGACGTTACCCGGTATTCGAACGAGCCGGTTTCATTGATGGTGCCGGCAAAGACGGGGTCACCGACTGTTTTGGCAACCGGAATGCTTTCCCCGGTAATGGGCGCTTGATTGACGGCCGACTGACCTGTCGTGATGTGTCCATCGAGCGGGATACGCTCGCCCGGCTTGACGCGCACGAACATGCCAATGCCGACTTGCTTGGCATCAATGTCGCGCCAGGACCCATCCGCTTGTTGCACGGTCGCGCGTTCCGGTGCCATGGCCATGAGGCTTCGGATCGCGTTGCGCGCGCGGTCGAGCGACAGCACTTCAATCGCTTCGGCAAGCGTAAACAAAAACATGACCATCGCCGCTTCTGGCCATTGTCCGATCAAAATCGCGCCGGTCACCGCAATCGACATCAGCGCATTGATATTGAGATTGCGGTTCTTAAGCGCCACCCAGCCCTTTTTGTAGGTGTCCAGCCCGCTTAACACGATGGCAGCCAGCGCCAACGCCAAGACGGCCATCGAGGTTTCATTGCCGGTGGAATAGGCCACGATTTCCGCACCGAGCGCGCAAACCGCAGCAATCCCCATTTTCCACCAAGTCTTTTTCGACAGGCTATGGGAGGGAATCTGTTCTGCTTTAGGATGCAGTTCAGACTGGACAACGGCATTCATGCCAATGGCATGCAAGGCTGCCTGGATAAGCTGGCTATCCGGTAGATTGTGTGACACCGTCAATTTGCGCTGCATGAGGTTGAAGTCGAGCGAGCGTATACCCGTCAAGGTTCCCAACTTCTTTCGGATCAGCGCTTCTTCGGTGGGGCAATCCATATTGTCAATGGTAAAAACCGCCACCTCGGCAGCCTGCGTTTGCGTGTCGTCTTCCACCACAGCGCGCATGTCCAGACTGTCAATGGCCAACAGGATGGAAGATGGATCGGCCAGCTGATGTTTGATGGTCAGGTGTCGCTGCATCAGGTTAAAACTCAGGTCATGTATACCTGGCATGCCGCCAATCTTTTTGCGCAAGAGCGCTTCTTCGGTCGGACAATCCATTTTCTCGATGCGCAGGGTAAGCACCTCAAACCGGTTTGCCTGAGTTGGTGCACTACCATTCTCTAACTCAACTGCATTGGCAGCAGCGCAACAGGTATTTTTTTCGCATGAATCCATAAAAATTCCTCAATGAGGTAAGCACGACTCAATTAGACACCCTCTAGCGGCTACAGGGTCAAGCTGTTTATGTGATGACAGTAAGCGCATAAAAGTTTTATGGTATTTATCATTGCACGCTGCTTCATTAGCTGCTACAATCCGCCGCATGCGTCGCTTGTTAATCATTTTCATGCTGATTTTGCTGCCGGTCCAGATTACCTGGGCAGGTGTCTCAGCTTATTGCAAGCATGAAAGCGGCGTGGCAGCCAAACATCTTGGGCACCATGAGCATGAACATCAAGCTCAGGAAAAAGAATCCAAACAAAGCAGTTCCACCTTTAAATTTGATGGCGACTGCGGCGTTTGCCAGTTCGGAGGCATTGGCTTTGCCAGTATTTCTTCCGTTTCTATCGCTACACTCCCGCCCCAAGTTGAATTGAACGGGATCTCCACCGACCTCGTATCCTCCTACCGACCCGATCGGCCCGAACGGCCGAAATGGGTGCGTGCCGCTTAGTCCGGCACGTTGCGTCTTCTATTCTTTCTATTTCCAATTAGTTAGCCACTAGCGCGTCCTGCCGGATTCCTTTGTATTTTTTCCAAGGAGAATTCGATGCATCCGTTGTTGTTGCCGCTTGGCGTTGCGGCATTATTATCCTTGCCCTTGGCAAGTCTTGCGCAGTCGCCCAATAATATTGCACCCCTGCATGTCAATGCGGACCAACCCGTGGATACCACGGGCGTTGTCACGCGCGCCATGGCGATCGATTTGGCCATGCGCACCAATTCCGAAATTGCCATGGCAGTGCATGAGGTCGAAGCCAGCGAAGGCGCACTCCGCCAAGCCGGGGTCATTCCCAATCCGGTACTCTCTACCCAAGTCGAAGACACCCGTTACCGCGACACGCGCACCACGACCGTTCAGATCAATCAGCAGCTCGAACTGGGTGGCAAACGCAGTGCGCGCATTGCGGCGGCAGACCGGGCACACGACTTGGCGATCGCCGAATGGGAAGCCAAGCGGACAGACATACGGGCGACGGTTACCGCCGCGTTTTACGATGTCTTAAGCGCCCAGGAAAGGTTGCGCTTAGCGCAAGCATCAGCCGAGCTCGCCAAGCGCGCCACCACTGCAGCGTCCAAGCGCGTCATGGCCGGCAAGGTTTCACCGCTGGAAGAAACGAGAGCCCGCGTGGCGCAATCCGGCGTACAGATTGAGCTGGCACAGGCGCAAAGCGAACTGGCCACCGCCCGCAGCCGACTGGCCGCTACCTGGGGTGCCCGGCAAGCCCGGTTCGAGCGGGTCGATGGCAGCGTGAATGATATGCCTGTGGTGCCCGACTGGGATGCACTGGCAGTGCGTCTGGAACAGTCCCCCAATCTGGCGCGTGCGCGCATCGAGGTGGACCGGCGTCGGGCATTAACCCGGGTAGAACGTTCACGGCAGATTCCCGATATCACTGTCAGCGTCGGCGCCATGCGCGATGAGCAGCTTGGCCGCAACCAGGCCATTGTGGGCGTCTCGATCCCGCTACCGCTATTTGACCGCAATCAGGGCAACCTGCAAGAAGCCATCAGCCGCAGCTATAAAGCCCAGGATGAACTCGTGGTCACCGAAGTGCGCCTGAAAAGCGACTTGGCGCAACTGTATGAAAGCTTGCGCGCGGCGCGCCAACAGGCCGAACTGTATCAAACGGACATTCTGCCGGGTGCGCAAAGCGCCTACGACGCGGCCACCACGGGATTTGAATTCGGCAAATTCGGCTTTCTGGATGTACTCGACGCCCAACGCACCCTGTTCCAGGCCACCGCGCAATACTTGCGCGCCTTGTCTGACGCGCACCGCACGGCAGCAGACATCGACCGACTTGTTGGTGGCGTTGCAACGCCTGCCAGACCTGCTCTGAATGAAATGGAGAAATAATGAACCGGAAACAATTGATGGCGATTTTGGCCATGCTCGTGGTGACTTTGCCGTTCGGCGCCTATGTGCTCATGAACGACGCTGGAAAAAGCGAAGAAGGCGGCTCGCATGCCGAAGCCGAGCACGGACACAAGGAAGCCAAGGGCCACGCTGATGGCGAACATCATGGCGAAAAAGCATCCGACCAGCATGAAGAAGGCGAAGGCCATGGCGACACCGAACATCACGAAGGCGGCCCCGCAAAGGGCCCGCGTGGCGGGCAATTGTTTGTCGAAGGCGATTTTAGCCTGGAAGTGGTGTTGGCGGAGGCTGGCGGCGAAGCGCGTTTCCTGGCCTATCCCAGTAAGCAAGGCAAGCCAATCGCACCGAATGCAGCCAAGGTGTCCATGACCTTGAGCCGCCCGGGCGGCGAAAAGCAGGAAATCGCCTTTGCGCCAGAAAAGGATGCCTTAAAAAGCACGACCGCCATTGCAGAGCCGCATGTCTTTGACGCCACCATTGCCATACAAGCTGGCAACGAGCCGTTCCTGTTCAATTTTGCCAAGGAAGAAGGCAAGATTGAACTGACCGATGCGCAGGTCAAGTCCAGTGGCGTGACGATCGAAACAGCAGGCGCAGCCACCATCACTAGCAGCCTGCAGCTGCCGGGTGAAGTCCGTTTCAATCAAGACCGCACCGCGCACGTGGTGCCGCGCGTGGCCGGCATTGTCGAATCGGTCCCCGCCAACCTCGGCCAGACGGTCAAAAAAGGCGCCATTCTGGCGGTCATTTCCAGCACTACGCTGTCCGAGCAACGCAGCGAATTGCTCGCGGCGCAAAAGCGCATGGAATTTGCCCGTACCGCCTATGCGCGCGAAAAGCAGTTGTGGGAAGAGAAAATCTCGGCGCAGCAGGATTACCTGCAGGCGCAGCAGGAATTGCGCGAAGCCGAAATTGCCCTGCAAAACGCCCAGCAGAAATTGAAAGCCCTGGGTGCCAATGCCTCGTCCGCAGGTGGCTTGAACCGGTTTGAAATCCGCGCGCCGTTCGATGGCATGGTGGTGGAAAAGCACATCACGCTGGGGGAATCGATCAAGGAAGACGTCAATATCTTCACCTTGTCCGACTTATCCACGGTGTGGGCCGAGATCGTCGTGCCAGCCAAGGATCTCGACCAGGTCAGGGTCGGCGCCGAAGCCATCGTGCGCTCAACCACCTCGCAAACGCAGGCTGCAGGCAAGGTGGGTTATGTAGGGTCGCTGCTCGGCGAGCAAACACGCACCGCCACGGCACGGGTGGTGTTGCCCAACCCGCAAGGCGCCTGGCGGCCTGGCCTGTACGTTAATGTCGAACTGGCTTCCAGCCAGGCTCAGGTCCCGGTGGCTGTGCCGCTTGACGCCGTGCAAACGATCGACGACAAGCCCGTAGTCTTCCTGCGCGTGCCGGGCGGCTTTGTCGGGCAACCGGTTACCACCGGCCGCTCCAACGGCAAGCTGGTGGAAATCACGCAGGGATTAAAGCCCGGCGTGCAGGTGGCCGGTGCCGGCAGTTTCGTCATCAAGGCGGAACTGGGCAAAGGCAGTGCCGAACATGCGCATTGACGCGGGAGACTATTATTATGTTTGATCGCATCATCCGCTTTGCCATCGAGCACCGCTGGCTGGTCATGGCCGCAGTTCTCGGCATGGCCGCGTACGGTGTCTACAGCTACCAGAAGCTGCCGATTGACGCTGTGCCCGACATTACCAACGTACAGGTGCAGATCAATACCTCGGCACCAGGCTACTCTCCTTTAGAGACCGAGCAGCGCATCACCTATCCGATTGAAACGGTGATGGCGGGATTGCCGGATCTGGAGCAGACCCGTTCTCTGTCGCGCTATGGCCTGTCGCAGATCACCGTGATTTTCAAGGATGGCACCGACATTTATTTCGCGCGCCAGCTGGTGAACCAGCGCATCCAGGAAGCCAAGAGTCAGTTGCCCGACGGGATCGAACCCGCCATGGGGCCGATTTCCACTGGCCTGGGAGAAATCTATCTCTGGACGGTCGAAACCGAGGAAGGCGCCAAAAAACCGGATGGCACGCCGTACACGCCCACCGACTTGCGCGAAATCCAGGACTGGGTGATCAAGCCGCAATTGCGCAATGTGCCGGGGGTGACTGAAATCAACTCGATCGGCGGCTATGACAAGGAATTCCTGGTCGCGCCCAATCCAGCCAAACTTTCCTCCTACGGTTTGACGCTGCAAGATGTCGTGGTGGCACTAGACAAGAACAACAACAATGTCGGCGCCGGTTACATTGAAAAACAAGGCGAGCAGTACTTGATCCGTGCACCCGGCCAGGTCCGGTCAATGGAGGACATCGGCAACATCATCTTGGGCAATGTGTCGGGCGTGCCAATTCGCATCCGTGATGTCGCGCAAGTCGAAATCGGCAAGGAGTTGCGTACCGGTACGGCCACGGAAAACGGCCGCGAAGTCGTGCTCGGGACTGTCTTCATGCTGATTGGCGAGAACAGCCGCGCGGTCTCACAGGCTGTGGACAAGAAGATGGCGGAAATCAACCGCACCCTACCGGAAGGGGTCAAGGCAGTGACGGTCTACGACCGCACCGTGCTGGTGGACAAAGCGATCAACACCGTGAAAAAGAACTTGTTTGAAGGCGCGGTCCTGGTGATCGTGATTTTGTTCCTGTTCTTAGGCAATATCCGCGCGGCGCTGATAACGGCAGCCGTCATCCCGCTGGCGATGCTGTTCACCTTTACCGGCATGGTGAGCAACAAGGTCAGCGCCAATTTGCTCAGTCTGGGCGCATTGGACTTTGGCATCATTATCGATGGTGCGGTGGTGATCGTGGAAAACTGCGTGCGGCGGCTCGCGCATGCGCAGGAACACCATGGACGGCCGTTGACCCGCAGCGAGCGCTTCCATGAAGTGTTTGCCGCGTCGCAGGAAGCCCGCCGGCCGCTTATATTCGGCCAGTTGATCATCATGATCGTGTACCTGCCGATCTTTGCGCTGACCGGTGTGGAAGGCAAGATGTTCCATCCGATGGCCTTCACCGTGGTGATTGCGTTGGTGGGTGCCATGATCCTGTCGGTCACCTTCATTCCGGCAGCGGTCGCCTTATTCATTGGCAAGAAAGTCGGCGAAAAGGAAAACCGCCTGATGCACTTTGCCAAAACGCGCTACGAGCCGCTTTTGCAGCGTGCCATGCTTAACAAGCCGGTGGTGTTGACCTTTGCCGGGCTCATGATTGCGCTATCGATGGTCATCGGCTCCAAATTAGGCAGCGAATTCGTGCCCAGCTTGAACGAAGGCGATTTTGCCATCCAGGCGCTGCGCATTCCCGGCACGAGTCTGTCGCAATCGGTGGCCATGCAGCAGCAGCTGGAAAAAACCTTGATGGAAAAATACCCGGAAATCGAACGCATCTTCGCGCGCACCGGTACCGCCGAAGTCGCCTCCGACCCGATGCCGCCGAATATCTCGGATGGCTACATCATGTTGAAACCCGAAGATCAATGGCCAAAACCGAAAAAGACGCGTGACGAATTGCTCGCGGCGGTACAGGAAACAGTGTCCCAACTCCCAGGCAACAATTACGAGTTTTCCCAGCCAATCCAGCTGCGCTTCAATGAGTTGATCTCCGGTGTGCGCAGCGATGTGGCGGTCAAGGTGTTCGGCGACGACATGGATGTCTTGAACGACACGGCCAATAAGATTGCCGAAGTGCTGCAAAAAGTTCCCGGCGCCTCCGAAGTCAAGATCGAGCAAACCACGGGACTGCCGATGCTGACCGTCAATATCGATCGGGAAAAGACCGCGCGTTACGGTTTGAATATTGGCGACGTGCAGGAAGTAATCGCCACGGCTACCGGCGGGCGCGAAGCGGGCACCGTGTTCCAGGGCGACCGGCGCTTCGATATCGTGGTGCGGCTACCGGAAAACCTGCGCAGTGACCTGGACGCCATCAGGCGCCTGCCGATCTCGCTGCCGCAAGCCAATGGCGCCACCGGCCAGACCAACTTCATTCCATTGGGGGAAGTCGCAACGCTGGACGTCGCGCCGGGACCGAACCAGGTCAGCCGGGAACAGGGAAAGCGGCGCATCGTGGTGAGCGCGAATGTGCGCGGGCGCGATCTGGGCTCGTTCGTGGCGGACGCGGAACAGCAGATTGCGCAAAACATCAAGGTGCCGGCTGGCTACTGGACGACCTGGGGCGGCCAGTTCGAGAACCTGCAGTCCGCTACCAACCGCCTCAAAATCGTAATTCCGGTCGCACTGCTCTTGGTCTTCGTGCTCTTGTTTGTCATGTTCAACAACGTCAAGGATGGGTTGCTGGTGTTTACCGGCATTCCGTTTGCCTTGACTGGTGGAATTATGGCGCTCTGGCTGCGCGGCATTCCGATGTCGATCTCCGCGGCAGTCGGCTTCATTGCCTTGTCCGGCGTGGCGGTCTTGAATGGCCTGGTAATGATTGCCTTCATTCGCAACCTGCGCGAAGAAGGACGGAGCTTGAATCAAGCGATCCACGAAGGCGCCATCACCCGCTTGCGGCCGGTCCTGATGACGGCGTTAGTCGCCTCGCTGGGCTTTGTCCCGATGGCGATTGCCACGGGCACCGGCGCGGAAGTGCAGCGTCCATTGGCCACCGTCGTCATTGGCGGCATCCTGTCCTCGACCATTCTAACGCTTCTGGTATTGCCCTTGCTGTACCAAATGGCGCACCGGCGCGATGAAGAGGAAAACGATGTACCCGGCAGCCAAGCAGCGTGGCGCAAGCGGCTGGCATTCTGGAAGAAATGAACAGGCTAACCAACTGACAGGAGGCCAATGATGGGTGCTGGACATTCGCATGTAAAACCGGGACAAGGCAACGAACGCGCGCTGTGGATTGCCTTGCTGCTGACGTCGACCTTTCTGGTGGCCGAAGTGGTAGGCGGCATTCTAACCGGGAGTCTGGCGTTGATTTCGGACGCCGCGCACATGTTCACCGACACGGCGGCCTTGGCCATTTCGCTGGTCGCGATTCGCATCGGCAAGCGCCCGGCCGACACGCGCCGCACGTTCGGATATTACCGGTTCGAAATATTGGCAGCAGCGGTGAATGCCATTTTGCTGTTCTTCGTCGCGATTTATATCCTCTTCGAAGCGTACCAGCGCCTGAAAAATCCGCCCGAGATCGAGTCGATGGGCATGCTGGTGGTGGCAACGCTGGGATTGGTGGTGAACCTGATTTCAATGCGGCTTTTATCGGGCGGCAAAAATGAAAGCTTGAACGTTAAGGGCGCTTATCTTGAAGTGTGGAGCGACATGCTGGGGTCGATTGGCGTCATTGCCGGCGCGCTGACCATCCGCTTTACCGGCTGGAGCTGGGTGGATTCGGCCATTGCAGTGGCGATTGGCTTATGGGTCTTGCCGCGCACCTGGACGCTGTTAAAAGCTAGCATGAATGTCTTGCTCGAAGGCGTGCCCGAAGGCATTGGCTTGGCGGAAGTGGAACAGGCGATCGCTGACGTGCCAGGCATCACGTGCGTGCATGATCTGCATGTCTGGGCCATCACCAGCGGAAAGACGAGCTTGACCGTCCATGCCGTGTGCACGGGTGAGACACCCAATTATCCACAGACGTTAAAAGCCGTCCGTTCCATGCTGGCAGACCGGTTTGATATCCACCACGCCACCGTGCAGCTGGAAGACCATCCGTGCGAGCAGGCCACCGACCTGCATGCGTTTGAGCCTGCACAACAAGATGCGCCTGGTGCGCATCGACATTAGCGATGCCGCGCCCATGGAAAATCAGCATGACACGTACCGTAGTCCCCTTACTTTTTTAAAAGGAAAGCAGCATGAAACCAGCTATTGTGCTCGCACTAGGCACGACATTGTTAGCGGGGTGCGCAACCCCCGCCCAGCAGGCCGCCCGATTCGAGCAGAATTTCGCGTACCGGGTACAGACGTATGGCGCGTCCTGCGAAAAGATCGGCTTCAAACGCGACACCGATCCCTGGCGGCATTGCGTCATGACGGCGTCACCCTACCAGCAGTCGTCGCATCATTAAAAACGGGCTGCCTTACAAAAAACAATTTGTTGGGCAAGCCAACCACTGCTACTGCGTACACCGTAGCACTTTACTGATTACTTCTCCACGTTGAAAGGAAAATTATGAACACACGTAAAACCATGATAGCCATTGCCGCGAGCATCATTGCCGTGTCCGCCAGCTCCTACGCCGCAGACGACCACAAGGGGCATGGCCATGGCAAGAAGACCGGCGCGGCGCATCAGGACGAGGCCAAGCCGATGCAGGGCGGCGTCGTGGCCGTTGCCAAGGATATTCAGTATGAGCTGGTTGCCAAGCCCACGAGCTTGGAATTGTACGTGTCCGACCATGGCAAGCCGGTGGAGGTAAAGAATGCCTCGGCAACGGTGACCTTGCTCTCCGCGTCAGGCAAGGAAGAAGCCAAGCTTGCCCCCGTTGGCGGCAACAAGCTGGGCGTGGCGGGCGACTTCAAGGTCGGCGCGGGCACGAAGGCACTGGCTGTGGTAACGATGCCCGGTCAAAGCGTAGTCAATGTGCGTTTCACACTGAAGTAAGACGGATGGACAAGGGTTCGGGTCGGCTACGCGGCGCAGAATCCTTTTCAAAAGCCATGCCAGCCATGTTTCAAGTGACGACCTATTTTTCTACTTTGCCAGGGTATCTCGAGATAGCCCGACTGATGCACGACGGAGGATGTCGATGAATACTCGTTGCCTCTGTCTTGCGCTGGTCGCCTTCCTGACAAGTTGCCAAAGTCTGGATCCGGCTGCGCCGTACACGTGCGGGCCACCGGCACGGCAAGCGCAATGCGTCACCGTGATAATGGCCAGTCGCAGCGACGATGCCCTGGCCAAGCAATTTGCGCCAGCGCCACATGACAAAGCCCGGCTGTATATCGTGCGCCCGTACACCATTGAACCCACGATCAAGACCGAAGTGGCAATGGATGGCAACGCCGTCGCCGAGCTGGCGCCGCGCACGTACCTGATGTTCGACATTGATCCAGGCGAGCATCGTCTGCAAATGCGTACGAATGCTCTCGCAAACGCCACCATGCAGTTTTCAGCGGGCCAGACCTATTTTATTGCGCACGACCTGACCCAATTCTTCAATACGGTAGTCGGGCGGATCAAGGTGCTCGATCCAGGCTCCGGCCAGCGCCTGGTGCGCAGCAGCCAACGCGTAGCCATGCCCAATGTGCCCGTTTCTTTAACTGCTAGCCCAGAGGAGGCATTCCATGCCAACACCCGGTAGAAACGATCCTTGTCCTTGCGGCAGCGGAGAGAAATATAAAAAGTGCTGCGGCAAGACAATTCCGATTGCCTCTGCTGCACGAGTAGTCCGTCCTAGTTCACAACGCGAATGCGGTCATTGCAATGTCTGTTGCAGCGGGACATTAAGTGGAAACATTTATGGCCATGAAATGGGAAATGGCACACCCTGCCATTTCATCAAACAGGGCGGCTGCAGCATTTATGAACAGCGGCCTGTAAATCCTTGCCATGATTTCTTCTGTGGGTGGGTATTGCCTAACAGCCCCTTCCCAGACTGGTTCAAGCCAGACCAGTCTAACGTCCTGATCGTGATAACGAAATGGCGCAACCGTCCTGCCTACCGCTTGCTTTCTCGAGGACGATATCCGGGGCCTGCTGTACTGAAATGGATGATGGAATTTAGCCACCGCACCGGGCATCCCTTTTTCTATGAAAAAAATGGCGAGACATTGGGTTATGGACCACGGGAATTTCAGGAAGATATGGCGCAGCGCATCGCAAGGGGCGCACCTCTATGGTGACGCCAATACGCTCCTTCCTTTGCCAGTTTGCCCCGCAAACTGGCCGGCTTTTAAATAGCAAGCCGGCATTACGCCTAGGCGGTTGTTGTTTAGGAGGCGTGCATGCATTTCGGTAAAGCCTATATGCCGGAAAATGTATTCAACGTCGTGTTGATCGGTTCGTTGATCATGGCAGGCATTATTCTGTTGGCGCTTTATCTGCTCAGCCGCCCCATCAAAAAGCCACCCCGAAAAAAACCGCCGGACCAACGCCCCGTGCAAAAAAGTCCCTCCAAAAGTAAAAGAAAGCGGCGCAAATAAGCGCAAGGTGCCCTGTTACAGGGTTTTGTATGCGAATGGACCAACATGCCTAGCAGAGACACGCTCTTCACCGATGACTCCAAAACCATCGACGACTTCAATTTCGATGAAACCACTGCAGCCGTCTTTGACGACATGCTCGACCGCAGCATCCCGCACTACCGCGAACTGCAAAGGATGATGGGAGAAATCGCCGCTGAATTTAGCCAGCCCAATACCGCCGTCTATGACTTGGGCTGCTCCACCGGCATCACGCTGGACACGATCCGGCATGCCATTGCAGCCACCGGCAAGCCGGTCAACCTGGTCGGGCTGGATTATTCCGAGCCCATGCTCGACCGGGCCAGAGAACGCTTTGCTGCACTGCCTGACAAGGAACGTCCGGGATTGGCAGTGGCCGACTTAAATTACGGGTGCGTGATTCAGAACGCCTCGGTGGTGGTCTTGAATCTGACGCTGCAGTTTATCCGTCCGCTCTACCGGGACCGCCTGATCCGCCAGATTGCCGAGGGCCTGGACGACAACGGCTGCCTGATCTTGGTGGAAAAAGTGTTAAGTAGCGACTCCCAACTCAATCGCCTGTTCATCAAGCTGTATTACGACATGAAGCGGCGCAACGGCTACTCCGATACGGAGATTGCCAGAAAACGCGAAGCGCTGGAAAACGTCTTGATTCCGTACCGCATCGAAGAAAATGTTGAATTGCTAACCCGTAACGGCTTTGCCGCGGCCGACACGTTTTTCAAGTGGTACAACTTTGCCGGCATCGTGGCCGTGAAAAAGGCCAACCAATGATGGTCGCCATCGGCACCTTTCTTTTCCGGTACCGCAATATCCTGGGTCCGTCGGTTTTCCTTCTGGCCCTGGTGTTCGGCCAGCCGCGTTATCCGCTGGGCAGCACAGAACTCAATGTGGTATTCGATCTGGCGGGCGTGGTTATCGCCTACACGGGACTGGGCCTGCGCATCTTGACCATTGGCTATGAATATATCGAGCGCGGCGGCAAACACCGCCAGGTGTATGCCAGCAAACTCGTACAAGGCGGCGTCTTTGCCCATTGCCGCAATCCCCTGTACGTGGGCAACCTCTTGATCGCGCTGGGGTTAGCGCTAGTGATCCATTCCGCCCTGTTTTATCTGTTGGTCTTGCCCTTCGTTGCCTTTACCTATGTCGCCATCGTGGCGGCCGAAGAAGCCTTCCTCGCCCAGAAGTTCGGCGAGGAATACCGAGACTATTGCCGGCGCGTGCATCGTTGGTGGCCGAACTGGAGCGGCTGGGCAGATTCCATTCGCGGCATGCGCTTTAACTGGAAGCGGGTCGTGGTCAAAGAATACAACACGGCATTTCTCCTGATTTTGGCCTTTGCCTTAATAAAGCTGTGGAGCGAATACCAGATCGCTGGCACAGACGCATTGCCTTCGGTGCGGCAGGTAATTGGCGGGCTCGGGGTCTGGCTGGGACTGTACCTGTTGGTGCGCAGCCTGAAAAAAAAGGGCGTGCTCAAAGCCTAATGCAGGCATGTGTCAATAAGAAAGCAGATGAGATGTTGTGAAACAGTTAGCCGATATGAATGACCGCAAGCAAAGTATAAAAGCGCCGCGCGCCATGGTGCGCCAGCCGAATTGGAAAGGAATGCTGGAACTCGGCACGGAGCCGCTGATCCTTGCCGCCAGCGTCCTGTTTGCCATGCTTTACAACAGTCAGTTCTGGTCGGCAGCCTTGAACGGCCACCCCGCAACGGATGCGGGTACCTGGCTGTATGCCGCGGGGCTGTTTGTTTTGTTGGTAGCAATTCATGCATTTCTTTTGGCTTTCTTGATTACCCGGCGTTTTGCCAAGCCGGTGCTGACGCTCGTATTCATCGTCACGGCGCTGGCGGTGTACTACATGCAGCGCTACACGGTGTTTTTTGACACCTCCATGCTGCGCAATGTCCTCTATACCGATGTCAAGGAAGCCGGCGAACTGCTGTCCTGGGATATGCTGGCATTCGTCGTGCTGTATGGCGCCTTGCCAAGCGTCTTGCTATGGCGGGTGCAGATCCGGCACAGGCCCTGGCGGCGCGCCATTCTCCTGCGCGGCGCGTTCATTGCCGGAACCTTGATTGTGGCAGCGCTTGCCGTTGCCGCGGTATTCCAGGATTTTTCTGCCTTGATGCGCAACCATAAGGAAGTGCGCTACCTGATCACGCCTGCCAATTATATGGTCGGGCTGGTGCGGGTCGTGACGGCCGATACCGCGTCCATCCAGAAAAAGAAAATCCCGATCGGTATGGATGCGCAACTCGACGAGCGTGCCCCGCAAAAGAATAAGCCCACGTTACTGGTACTGGTGGTGGGCGAGACGGTACGGGCGGCAAACTGGGGTTTAAATGGCTATCTACGCCAGACCACACCCAGGCTCGCGCAACTGGACGTCGTGAACTTCCCGCAGATGACGTCGTGCGGCACCAATACGGAAGTCTCGCTACCATGCATGTTTTCGTCGTTCGGGAGAAAGGACTACGACGAAAAAGCGATCCGCGAACATGAGTCGCTGCTGCACGTGCTGGACAAGACCGGCTTTCACATCAGCTGGCGCGACAACCAGTCCGGCTGCAAGGGCGTCTGCGAAGGCCTGGAATTGCAGCGGCTCGGCGCCAGCGAGCATGCCACCTTATGCGATGGCGAGCGGTGCGTCGATGAAATCCTGCTGGAAAATCTCGAGGAAGAAGTCCAGCATGCCAATGGCAACGCGGTGATTGTGCTGCACCAATTGGGCAACCATGGGCCTGCTTACTATCGCCGCCATCCCCCTGCCTTTCGGCAATTTACGCCGACGTGCGACACCAACGATCTAGGAAAGTGCACGCGCGAGCAAATCGTCAACAGCTATGACAATGCGCTGCTCTACACCGATTATTTTTTGAGCCAGACGATTGACCGGCTCAAGCGGCAAACCAGCCACCATGCGGCGATGATCTATGTCTCCGATCATGGCGAGTCGCTTGGAGAAAAAGGCATTTACCTGCATGGCTTGCCGTATGCGATCGCGCCGAAAGAACAAAAGGAAGTGCCGATGGTGATGTGGATGTCGGACGGTTTTTTGTCGAGCCATTGGATCAACAAGGAATGCATGAAGCAAAAAGCACAGCAGCCATTCAACCATGATTACCTGTTTCATTCTGTGCTGGGCATTCTGGGAATCAAAACCACGCTATACGATCCATCGTATGACATGACCATTAGCTGCCGCCTCTAATAGTGCTAAGGATAAAGGTCCAACGGCATGACCACACACGTAACAACGCCCAATTCGGGTTAACCCATGAGGAGAATTACGATGAAATGCCCTGTCTGCAAGGAAGCGCAGTTGGTAATGACCGAGCGGCAGAATATCGAGATCGATTATTGCCCAGAATGCCGCGGCGTCTGGCTGGATCGCGGCGAACTCGACAAGCTCATCGAGCGCAGCGAACGGGAAAGCGCAGCGGTATCACCGCTGCAACCGGCTGCCGGCCGCTATCCGCGGCAGGATGGCCAGTACGAGGATAACCGGTTTGGCCATCACGGCAGCAAGCACGGTTCAGGACATGGGTCAGGGCACGGCAGCTTCTTAAAGCGGCTGTTCGATTAGTTAGCCTGCGCCTTTTAAGCAAGATGCGTGGGCTAGCCACGATCCGTGCAGTAACAAGGAGCGATCATGGCACGATGGAAGAAGAATAATGGATTGGAAACTGGAATTGCTTATTTCCGCGCGCATCCTGCTGGCGGCTTTCCTGGGCGCGCTGATTGGCTGGGACCGGGAACGGCAAGGCAGCGACGCGGGCGTGCGTACCTGCATGGCGATCTCGATCGGCTCCTGCACATTCAGCCTGATTTCCTGGCATGTATCGGCCACTGATCCGGCCAGAATCGCCGCGCAGGTTGTCACCGGCATCGGCTTTCTGGGAGCCGGCGTCATCTTGCAGGTCAAGGGCCGCATTGCCGGGCTGACCACGGCTGCCACCTTATGGGCCACGGCCGCCGTTGGCATGGCCTGCGCATTCGGCATGTATGTGCTGGCAGCGCTGACCACCGGCCTGATTTACGGCATGCTGGTGTTGCACCATCTACCGGGCTGGGAGAACTTTACGCGCCGGCATGCGGCGAAACGCCGCCGCGAGCACCGACCGGACGGCGATGCGTAGTGTGCTCGAGGCGCCTGTTCAGGCGGTGCTGAAAAAGCGTTGATTCATCGCTGCTGGCTCATGGCATCGAGTAGCGGCATAGCAGGCACGTCGTTACTGTACAACCTGCCTCTTAACGGGTCAAGCCAGTTCCTGCCCAGTGGCTCTGCCGCAGATCAAGCTGACCATCAAGCTGACGATACGATTTACAAACCGTTACACCCCTCACACTTTTCGGGTAGCTGTGGAAATCAAAGCCGCTTACACTGGATTCACCGATTGGCAGTTGGTGTCAATCACGGCAGACAAACCAGCACAAAAGGAGAAGGATATGAAGCGATTATTGGCACTGTCGGCGTTGGTTGGATTCACGGCTGCGGCGGGAACCGCGATGGCGAGCAATGTCGATGTGGCGGTTGCCATCGGCATGCCTGCTCCCGTGTATGCCACCGTGCAAAGTCACCCGCAGCCCATCCGGGTGCAAGAGCAGCACGGACAGCCTTATGGACAGCGCGCTCATGCTGCGCAATACCGGCATGAGGCCCCGCGCCATCACAAGGTGGCATCCCATGGAGAAGGACGTCATGCGCGGTACGATGACCGCCGCGCCCACCGGGAAAGCCGCAGCCATGATCGCGGCTCATCCAGATACTACGACAATCATTGATTCGTATTTTGCCCACGTCCTCAATCGGAAAAGAAACGTAAGCAAGCCATTCGTTGAATGGCTTGCTTACTTTGGACACGCGTGCATGCGTGTGCAGCGCATCGGTCCAACACTTTTCCACATTCGGCAAGTTGGATTGTTCGATGCCGGATAAGAGTGAGCAGGCTGCTCAAGCAGATTTTTTGTAAGGTGGGGTCGATTTTCATGCTCTGCCTGGCTGATCCTTGCATGGTTTGATGCGTCACTTTATTCCTTTGGCACTAATTCCGCCAGAGGCGTTAATCGATCGACGGCGTGCGACAACAATGCGATCCAATCCTTGAATTCAGTCGCCATCTCGTCAGCCATTTCCCACACGTCCGTCTCGTTTGGTGCCACGGTGAGTGTTGCGCCATTGATGACGGTGTGTGCCATCGCATGCAGGCGCAGCAGGTCAGCACGCACACCGTCCGGATCGGCCAGCCGAGCGCGAATGGCATCGATTACGTCGACCAGTTGCAGGATTTGATCGCTTGAGTAGCCGTCGCGCAGGTTCTCCAGCACGGCCTTATCAACCATGCCGTATGGCGTGGATACCGTCGTCAATAGATGCTTCATTTAGGCGTTTCCTTCCGAATGGTGGGCTCGCGCGTCCGTGGCCGCTTTCCTGAAAAGGGTGTCGCGGATCCACTCCTCCGGCGCACGCTTTAAGTTCAGAAAGTAGTCGCCGAATCGCTTCAACGCCGCGGTCATATAGGGGCTGAGATAACCGACATCCGACACATCGATGTCGTGTCCTTCCGCCACCAATTGTTGCAGCACGCGCATCATGTCGACCGTGTTTTGCAAAATCACGGCAGCCGCGATCAAGTCATTGTAGCGCAGGCGCTTTTGCTGCTCGTCGGGGTCATTTTGCGCGATTACGTCGCCACCGAACGACAGCCATTTTGCAAAGCCGTTGTAGGACTCCATCTTGTTGGTTTCGCTGGTAACTTCACGACGCATTTTAATGTCGGAAATCCACTTGAGCAAAAAGAGCGTGCGCACGACATCGCCTGTTTCGCGCACCCCCTCAAACAGGCGGCTGCGGCCACCGGCAGCGCCCAGTTTCTTCAGTAGCAGTGGCGACGACAGGCGCCCGGCCTGGATCGACAGGGCAATTTGCATCATAGTTTGCCACTGCGACTCGATTAACTCCCAATTGACCACCTGGCGGAACAAGCCGTCAATAAACTGGTAGCGCAAGCTCTTGTCTGCGCGGAATAAATCGAGATCCTTCCAGTTGCGAATACGCGGCATGAGGTGAATGCCCATCAGATAGGTAAAGGCAAAGACAGCCGCTGACTGCCCTTGGGTATCCGAATAAACCGTATCCGCTTGGACCGATAGCTTGGCCTGTAATAGCCCTTCGATTACATAAATCGCTTCCCAAATACCTGGCGCAATGAAGTGGCGGAACACGGCGATATAGTTGTTGGCCACATGCCGGTAGGCGACCGCACCCATCTTGCGGTAGCGAAAGTGATAACCGGCTAACAGGTTTTGCTCGTAAAAATCGTACTGGGTACCATCGGCGGCAACGGACTTGCCGTCGCCCCAGACTTTGGGCAAATCCAAGCGCAGGTACAGTTCGGTCATGTCGCGGATAGCCGATTCAAGGTTCTCGACCGTGATGTGGCGCCGGTTGACGAACGACAGCATGTGCGGTGTGACGCCTCCTGCCAGATGGCGCGCCGCCTGGTTCGGGCCCAGATTGCAGCCATGCGCGAAAATCGTCAGCAGGTAGCGTTCGGCGGCGCGCCGCAGCTTCGGATCGCTACCCGAAATCGGGCCAAAGTGGCGGGTGAATCCCACCCAGTGCTCCAGATTGGCCAGCACATCCAGAAGATTGCGGGTTGGCATGCGATTCATGATCTGGCTTTGCAGCGTCAATGCCGAGGGCGGCACTTCTTGCGCGGACAATGGCTCATGAATGGTTTCCACAACAACGGCAGGTGGTTCTTGCCGCTCCAGTTGCGAATCGCAGTGCAATCCTCGCGCAGACGGTCAAGTGTTGATTTGCACCCAAATTTGACCCGGGGGGGATGCGGAC
>CESG01037914.1_pt1 | contig 24674 bp, 21 predicted proteins | sample 531121 | NCBI WGS metagenome assembly CESG01 (sample SAMEA2621287, study PRJEB7988) | marine metagenome | biome: marine biome (ENVO:00000447); feature: mesopelagic zone (ENVO:00000213); material: "saline water (ENVO:00002010), including plankton (ENVO:xxxxxxxx)" | depth 800 m
TGTCAACGAACGCGGCTAGTTCCAGAAGGAGCAGGCTGCGTTTTAATTTTTCTTCGCTACCATCCTTGTACGTATTTTCACCAGAAATGGCTTGATACTTTTCTCTACAAGTGCAATTTGTTTATCTGTGTCCTCCTTCGTGTATCCTGACTCAGCACTTGCACGCCACGCGGCATGAATTTCTTTTACTATACCGTCTGCCTCCTTGAGCAATTCGTTCTTTTCTTTCCCGTCAGGAAGATTCGCAATTTCCAACTGAGCTCGCACGAGTGCCGCATTCATTGGGTTTAGCCGTAGTGCATCGTCTTCAAATACCAAGCGCTTGTCTGCACGCTGACTGTAGCGCCATTCCTTCCGTTCATTATTATCCGCGAAAGCTCCGGGTGCGATGCGTACTATCGGCCGCTTTAGATATGCGTCAATAGACTGGATTTCCACGTCTTCGGTTTCCCCCACTCCCACGGGCAGGTGTACGGGAAGCGGGTCAATAAACTCGGCCACCTTGCCTGATTCAAGTAGCTCCCGTCGTAGTCTTGCTACTTTTTCCTCTGTTGTTTCCTTCCCTTCGCCAGTAGAAGCAGAAGGTACCTGCTCAATCATCATCTTCATTGTACCAAAAAATGCCGCTTTAGTTTGCGACACCTACATTTCCAGTTACCTTGAAATTTCTATTGAAAGAAAAGAAGCGTTGCCGCTGCCTGCATCATATCTGCCGCAGTCACGTCGTAATAGTTCACCGCCAACACCACGCCCATGCTAATTGAGAGGATAAAAATAAAACCAAAAAGAAAGTTGAAGAAAGTATTACCCATGTACACTTTATTTTACACAGTATCCGAACCCATTTAAGACGCCACGGGGATATCAACATCTGCAAAAACACTACTCAAGTCGCTTCCATCGCAGCGTAGAGTAAACGTTGTGTCAAAAGACAGCAGTACACTCTCCGTACCGGACGTACCCGACCACAGACTCCCGTTAGTTCCTGTTACTGTGCAAGAGTCCGTGCCGGACGAAGTCCACGAAATGTCAGTCCACCCAAAAAATCCGGACTCCGGATCCGCACTTATAGAACCACTCGCTGGTCCTGAAGACAGTACGTCCCCTGCTCCTCCAATGCCTTGTATGGGAGCCCAAAACATCTTTTGCATTTTTGGTGTCGGATCATCACACCCAGGTTTATCACCGTTCCACCAAAAATTGTCCCATGGCCCTCGTACGGAATTGGCGATGCACTCCCGTTCTCGCCTATCGATTTTCTCTTGCAGCAGCGCAAGAAGTGCAGCAGCTTGATTGAGTTTTTTGAGTAATTCAGAGAAATCATTTCCTTGTCTTCTCTCGCCATTATTTCGCTGCGGTGGCATTCCAGCAGGGATAGCCTCGCCGATAACGGCCTTCTTGAGATTCTCAAAACCAAGCAGTGCAGTAGCGGGCTGGTCGTCTTTGAGTGGTGACCTGCGCGCAGTTGACGGTACATGAATGCCATATATCTCTGCCGCTGCAAAGTATCCATCGAGCTCGTCTTTATTAAGTTCATACACGTCAGCTGCTGCAAGCGAAGTGAGTTGCAACTTCGAATCGCGCGTAGTTGCCAATTTTTTCATCACACTCTCCGTCTCGTTGTAGCTTTTATTCATCGCAAGCAGTGCTCCTGTAGCACGCTCTTTTTCCACCTCTTTCAGAAATAAATCAACAACCGCAACTCCATAGCGCACTGCCTCTCGAGAGAGAAGACGCCAGTAATCTTTTGAAATTTCCCCATCTTTGTCATCGAAGAAATATTCTATTGTTTCCCGTTTAGCTTTACGGTTGAATGTTTTGCTCGCTCGAGTCACTTTATGTCCTTTTTCCTTGTGCACCCCGAAATCAGCTTCGAACCGCAACTCACTCTGTGCAGGTCGTGCATATTCGTTAAATCCAGAGTCTCGGCTCAGAAAATTCGTATTTGAGAACAAAGCAACGCTGTTAATCGCATCTTCTATATCTGTGATGCGAGGGATGTTTTGCGAGTCGTCGAGTGTGTCAGGTTTTTTATCTTTCGTGTAGTTCTCATACATATCACCGCCGAGGTCCCACGGCGGATGTGCATCATTTCTTGTATGCGCGGGTACTGCGGCGTCCTGCACCAAGTGTAATTGATGACCTAGTGCCTTCAAAGCATAGTTTCTGTCACCATGTACATATTCGTACACAGCCCGTTGCCAAGTAAGATCTGTTTCCGAGCTAAACAGTGGTTCATTTGAACGTATGGAAGAAAACCCATAATTGCCTTGTTTTAAAATATCAGTTGCCCAAGTGGTTAATTTCAGACCGTTTAGCGGAGCGAAGTCTGAAAATCTTCCACGCAAACCCCGCTCATTAATTGGATCATAAAAATGATTGAGATATCTAATAGAATCATCTTCGCGAATACTCCCGTCAATAATCTGGAGTACATCGGAACGTGCAAATGTTTCGGTACCGTACTTTTGTTGGTATGTTTCTAGTACCGCGGCAGTAATATTTGCATGCGTTTCTATTGCGTACGCCTCCGCCAAACTAGGTATAGTTGCGAAAAATCCAGTGATTATGGTAACTAGAATCAGTAATCTTCGAGCTTCCATTTTCCTGTGTATTCGTTGAGCTTGAAGCGCTCAAGATGTTTTTGCTCACCGTTCTTGAAGAATTCAATTTCATAGGTCACACCATCCTGAAACAATGCCCCTTCCTGGTCGTACGTTTCAAGTATTTTCAAGTAAAAACTGAACTCATCTATACCAGCCAATTCTTCATAAACATCTTCTTGCTGTTCAGGTAAATAGTATTTACTCGCTAGTTCATAATCTTCTGCTTTCATCGCACTGATGAATAGCTGGAGTGTCTCCTCGGGAGTTTCGCCCCCATATGTGTCTTTTTTGTATAAGTTGCGCAACCGCTCACTTTCCGCCTTCCAAGCTGCTAGTGCCTTCGTTTGCTCGAGCACTTCTTCTCTGTACAGCTTATTAAGCTGCCATGTTTTATATTCATTAAATGCAAACCAGCCAATCAAACCACCGATGACAATCGCTATCACTATTACCCACCACTTTTTATACAACTCTTTCGCAAAATCCATACAAAAATACTACCACAAATCCTATATCCTAAACACGAACCTCCCAGTTAACTGGGAGGTTATGATATTGTTAGAATTATGGTTAACGTCTCAAAACGACAACTTCCTGAAAAAGTTGAGAATGAACTCATCAAGCAACTCAGTGCCCTGATTGTCGCTCAACAAAACACTCGAGAATCTCGGAATTTGATCTTCGATTTATTTACCCCAGCCGAGCGTGTTGTTTTTATAAAACGTGTCGGTATTATCGCTCTCATTCAACGAGGGTATTCTCATAACGCGATATCTGAGGCACTCCACGTCAGCGACACAACCGTTGCAAAAGTCGCAAACGATCTAGACCGCGGAAAGTATGCAGCAATAGCAGCCACCCTTGAGCGAAGAGAGTATAGAGAAAGCATCCTGGGAATATTGGAATCACTTATAACCTTTGGTTTTAACCCTCAACAACGTCTGCGTAAACAAATACGGAAAGACATTGAGTCCTGGAGGGCGGGGTCAAAATAGAAAACCTCCCAGTTAACTGGGAGGTTTTCTATTTTCCATTTTGTTCTCAACCTAGTGTTTCTTCTTCAGTGACCGTCTTTGTAGCTCCTAGCCTAGAGCTCAAGGAGTACAAATTCTCCTGCTTCGCTCTCGTAAATTGCGTATGCTCGGAACGGTAGTTCTGTATCTTTTGGCTGCACGGTAATCTCATAAATTCCATTTTGCGGCTGTGTAAGTTCTGCATCCCCTACTGTACCCGTATAATATGCTATGACTACCGGGTGTTGACGATCGGCATACTGGGCCTCGAGTGCTTTTTTATATTGTTCGCGAACATTTGGATGTATGTATGATAATGCTCGTTCCCTGTCTCCACCTCGCATGGCCTCTGCAAAGTAGCGCAATGCGTCACCTGGGAACGCCGCCTTCAACCGCGGGCCGAGCTCTATCGGCTCAAGCTCTGGATATTCAATACTCACCCGAAGGGGTGAAGGTCCTTTCTTGTTTATAGTGGAGCCACCTGAGACATTAGCGGCTTCTCCACTATCCGATACTTCTGTATCCGTCGTTGTTGCATTATCCTCCTTTAAACTCGTGGTAGCTTCCTCGCTTTTGTCACCACCAACTACCGGTACCGTGCGTTGGTAATTTAGGACCAACACCGTGACCCCTATAAACACCAAGATGAGGACAGCTATTATTATATTTTTTTGTGTCATATACATTGCTTATGTGACGAATATCATAGCGCATTATTACTACCTTATCCATAGGGATCTCTCAATTTTAAAGGCCGGTGCGTTGGGGGATTCCAGCACGCATGTAATGGTAAGGGAAAAGCCCCAAGCGCGTACGCGCTTGGGGCTTATTTCCCTACCTACTCACTAACTATAGTAGTTCGTGAGTGTAATCAGAGACTAACTGACTACGATGGGTTGACGTGTGCTGGGCCGTAGACATCACCCTTGAGGATGAAGTCTCCTTCGGTGTAAGCACCGGAACCATCGATTCCGAATGTTACATCGGCTGCTACGTCGTCAAGCCAGATTTGAATGGTGTCACCATTGTCCTCAAGGTCAGTCGTGTCACCAACAATGGTCCACGTTCTGCTCTGACCCGCAGGAATAGTCGCACCAACCGCGGCACCAACACTGCTCATGTTGAAGTCGAGCTGTGATGTACCTGACGCAGAGTTGATAGTTGCTGTGTCAAGCGTTGTGCCGTCGTAATCTTTCAAGGTAATCACCTCGTTACCGGTATCTGTGTCGTCACCGACTACAGTCACCTGAATTGAGAAGAGGTTAGAGTCTCCACTCTGGAAGGTAACATCCTTGTTACCTACGTTGGTGAGCTTGATCTTTGCAAGCAAGTGGTTGGCGTTTCCAACGAGCGTTGTGCTGATACCGCTATTGTCAAAGGCTACTGTTGGGTATGCCTCGTACACTGTGTGTGTAGCAGCATCGTACGCCGTACCAGTTGAGTCTACTGCAACACCAGATGCTTTACCTGTAGTATCAACATCTCCTGCCGCTGCGATTGTAACCTCAACAGCATCGCCGTTTACTACAGACGTGCCGTCAACGTCGTTCATAACCGCTTTCACAGTTATGAGCACATTGCCGTTTCGAGGAACGGTAAGGGTACCATCGTTTAGGAAGATCTCAGCCGTACCGTTGCTGTTTGCAACTTGGCCAAGCTTCGTTGCTCCGTTGTAGAAGACATAGCTGCTTACAACGTCGTCTGAACCTTGGGTCTCGTCACCGTCATCGGTGATCTTGATGCTATCAACATCGAGGTCCTCAACGTTGTTAGCTGCGAGACGAAATACACCTACTGTCTGTTCAGTACCGTCATCGAGCAACAGTGCTGCTGATGGTGATGACGAGTCGACAGATATAGTAAGGGTACCGCTTGTCTGCAATGTCTGAGCTTGACCCGAGCCACTAGGCGTGATCGAGATCGAAGATCCCGTGTTCGCACCTGTTGCCGTTACAGAATCGATGTCGAGCGTGTGCGTGTCGGTACCTGCAGTACCTGTTGCGCCACCCGCAAGATCACCAATACCTGCAATTTCAACCGCTGTGTTGCGAGCGATTGTAAGCACGGTGTCGAGTGTAATGCTCAAGGTCTCATCACCACCAACTGTTGTGGTGCTGAAGTTGTCACCTGAGGCAATCAACGTTTCGTAGATATCACCACGAACCGAGTCGTTGGTTGAACCACCTGAGAGGTTCGCCCAGATCTCGAAGCTGTCGATGTCTGCAGGTACTGCACCAGAACTCGTAGTGTCTTTGACACCGAGAGCTGTTACGCGTACATCCTCACCTGAGTTTGCAGCGTCAAGGTTACCCTTGAACCAAATGTGATCGGTAGCTCCCTTCACCACGTTCTGAGCCGGAGGCGAGAGAAGCGTGGTTACTGTCAAGCTGGCAGCCTGTACAGTCTGTACGTTTGCTGAAACCTCACCTGATGGGAGCGATACTGTATTACCAGTCGTTACTCCCTTCGCACCCGTCCAGTCAGCTGGGTTGGCACGAATGGTTATAGTGTCGCTACTGTCGAAGTCAGACCCGAGCTTACCTTTAACGTAAATGGTGGTTACCCCTGCTGGGAAGTCAACCGCGCTAAACGATACCGAACCCTCTGAAGCGGTGCCGCTGGTTGGCGTGTAGTTGGTTGCAGAACCGTCTACTGGGCCAGCCAAAACAGTACCGTTTTGGTCGACAAGTGTAAGCAAGGTCACGTCATCCGCATCCACGGCTGAACCTGAAGCTTCGGTTGTGTCGATAGCAAACTTCACTGTTGTCACGGTGATGCCCTCGCCAGTAAGGCTAAGCTCGAACGCACCAAGGTTTGTGTCGTTTACCTGCTCTGCAACGTTACCCGCTGCCACCTTGTTGCTCTTCGAGAAGGCGTTCACTGTACCAGCCGAGATGGTTACGTCGTATGCTGGGTACGCTGGGGTGATCTCGTCATTGTAGGTACCTTCTGTCTCCGAACCTGTCGTGGTGTCACCGTCATCTGCCTTTATACCGTACCCGTAGGTTTCACCGGTGATGTAGATGTCGGTCTCCTCCCAGATGTCAAAGGTGACTGTGCGGCTTGAACCACCGACAATATTACCCTTGATTGAGATTTCCTTTGTGTTCCCCTTCGCTATCACGATACCGGAACCAAATACAGCCGTGTAGTACTTACCGTCTGCTGAAACTGTTGTTGGGTACTCTGTACCATCAACGACAACGACTACGTTTGAGAGGTCGCTTGAAGCGGCTGAACCACTCTGGTTCCATCGAATAGAACGAACGCGAATCTGCTCTGCAGATCCTGCCGTTACTTTCAATGAAGAGAATGTATAGCCGGTTGTACCAACCTCCTTCGTTTTGTCAGCTCCGGGGTCAAGTGGCCCACGAGCTACGGTAGCTGTACCGATCGCAAGTGTAGCGTTGACCGTGTGTGATGCTCCTGTAATTGGAAGTGAACCACTTACAGTTGCTGACGTGTTGATAGCAATAACTGAGAACGCAGCAATCTGACCTGCGCTTACCGTAGCGGCAGCTTCCATGTTGGCTGCCACGGTAAAGGTGCGAGTCTGTCCTGGTTGGATTGTTACCGCTTCACCCACGTTAGCTTGATTGTTTGAGTTAAGAACTCGTGCAATACCAAGCTGCTGTCCACTCTCGTCGAGAAGAACTACGCCGGTAAAGTTAGTGTTTGCTGCAAGACCTGCGCGCTCAACAGTAACACTGTTAACAGTTTGTGCCGTTCCGCTGTTGTTGGTAACAGTGAATTTTGTGAACGGTACAAGTGTCGCGTTGTACGGAGCAAGTGAGTTGGCTGGCTGTGCAGCTGCTGCGACTACCAATCCTGTTCCTGTTGGAACGGTTGTGCCGCCAGTTGTGCCGCCTCCCATCGAGTTAGCGTACGCGCGTGAGCTTGGACCCCAATAACCGGTACCAGCTGAAAGTCCAACTGGTGCAAGAACCTGAGCTGCGTTGGCATTTTGCCATGCCATTACAGCTGCCTTGGTTCGGCTGCCGAAGTATGAAGTCTCATTTCCAGGTGAACCTGCTCCTGATGACGCAACTGGGAATCCATTTGCGTTGAGGAACTTCTGAATGTCCATAACTTCTCCACCCTGATCTCCCATTTTGTGGTTAAGAGTGAAGTTGTATGTACCTCCAGTTGTTGCACCACCTGTCATCCCTGCAAGCTGTGCCTGCAATGATGCAATAGTTGCGAGCAGCGAGTTAATTTGTGCTGTGAGTTCTTCTACAGTTTGTGCTTGTGCCGGTGTGACAAAAGCAAATGAGAAGACCATCGCAACACCAACTGCTGCTGCCGCAGCTTTGTGTGTTGTTAATGCAATACTCATAATTGTTTAATTAATTGTAACGTCTATAAGACGTTACAGCTTATAGACCTTAGTAACTACGTGAGTCCTCGGCTACTACCGGGGACCTCCCCGGTATCTATATCGATGCCCGGAGACTCTCATAGCCGTGCAATTCGCCTGTTCGACCAAACGAACTCCACGCTTTGGTTACCCGCTACCAAATATTAGGTTTCGGGCGAAATGTCAGGTTGATAATATTATGAGCAACGATTACTACTAATAGATGTGTAATGTGTCACTAAAATATCTCCCCCGACGAACTTTATAAACGCCATCTTGCCATCACCATGATTTCGACTCGGTGATGTGTGCAAGTTAGCTAACGAATGTAGGACTGATGTGCTGTCGTTCGGACGTGGTAGAACTGTGCTTCTGTTTCAGTATGTATCCAGTAAACTCAGACGAGTGGCCCCGTCTATGCTTACGGTTTACGTAGACAACTTTCCAAATATTAGGTTGTCAATGAACACTACTCGAGCCGTATACAAAACGGCACAAGCTCATCCACCATTATATATCGCTGTGCCAAGTGGGCAACGAAATACAAAATGTAATGTGGATAGCGAACAAAAATTTAGGCTCATCTTTTGTGATGCCCGTACGTCAAAGCAACCGCAGTGGCGGCCCACCCAAAAGCACCTCATTTCGGCACGATCGGGTGTTTGTTCTTGGCTTTAACGTAAAGGAAGAATAGCCATTTTGCGGCACAAAGTCAACAAAAACGTTGGTTTACTGCGTTGACCGACCACATTGCTTTAATGGTCGCCGTGAGCACTCTCGATACATCAGATGGCCAAGTCAGATGACCAACGAGTATAGTGTCCATCGCTTTGATCCCTCCTTTTTCACCACCCCATCCCTAATCAAGGAAGCAAGCTCTCGCTGTATCGTCTTCTCGCTGCACTCAGTGACCTCCGTGGCTATGTCCTTTATATGTACAGGGCTACGCTTTGTGACCACATCGAGTATCGCCATGCGACGGCTCGTAGCACGACGTTTCGCGCGAAGTGACTGAGGACGCTTATCTTTAGGAGCTTTAATGTCCTTTAAAAAGTTACTGTCCTTTTTAGTGTCCGTTATAATCTTGTCCTTTACGACTTCAATGTGTCCTTTATTGGAGGCGTGTCCTTTATCTGTCACAGGAGGAGACACGAAATACCTCTCTTCGAGTACCAGGTTTTCAGCGGAAACTCCATTCTCGGACTTTGTAAGAAACCGGGCAAAATCGGCATAAGCACATTTAAGTACTTCGAGGTTCATGTTCGATATTTGACCAGAAACATGTAGCACATCTAGTAGAGAAAGTATTAAACGTACCTGTGAGGCTATGGCGTCTATCTGCCCTGAGTTGGCACCCCGCACGCCCGTGCGTAAATCCATAACCCAAGGGAGAAGTGTTCGTGCATGCTCTCGGATATTCTCACGGACACTTTCGCTCTCAGGGACAAAGTTAGTCACCAGGTGCGTGGCAAGCACGAGGCGCTCAGCTTTTCTGTATGCGATTTCAGCGACCCTATTTTGTCCGAAAGGACTCACGGACAAGTTAGCGTCTGGTGATATGCCTTCATAGTTTATGGGCTTATTATTCCAATTCTTGTCCTTTATAGTCATGCGATTGTCTTTTATATAAAGGACATTTTGTGCACTCACTTGTCCTTTACAACGTGTCCGTAAAGATGTCTTTTACGTTATGTCCATAATAGTTTTATGTCCGTTAAAGTCAAGCGCCAAAACATGAGATGGTACGGGATTCGGCTGACCCTCTTTCTCACTTCACCGTATTGTTTTGTAACTGGCATTGAGTCTTACAGAAGACCAGTCCGTGGTATGATTGTGTGGTAATTTACAACAATAATGGCAGCACGAAGGAGTACAGTTACCAAGAAGAAGTCGAAGCAAAAGGGAGGCGATAAACGCGGACGCAAGCGTAGAGCGGAGCAGCCTCGGGAAGAAGTAGAGTCGGCTTCCTTGCCACCTATTCAATCTGAAACACTACGTGGTGTATGGGCGGTTCTTGCGATCGCAACAGCTGTGTTCTTTCTGCTTGCTTGGTTTGGTTTCGCCGGCAAGGTTGGAGCTATTCTCTATATTTGGCTTTCGGCACTTTTTGGTATCGGATATGTACTTGTTCCCGTTTTGTTTGTTCTCGTGGCCTTTGTGCTTTTTCGATCAATCGAGCACGAAAAAATTGGTGTACTTAAAATTGCTGGTGCATTAATTTTTTTTCTTGCGGGCCTCGGATTCATTGAAACACTTTTCCCTAACCGTGGCGGACTCGTTGGGCAATTAATTTCAAGTCCTCTTGTATATGCAGTTGACACTGTGGCGACAGTCGTAGCCCTGCTTGCTCTTATCATCGTGTCCCTCTTAATTACCTTCGATGCGCAACCACATCGAGCATTCCCGACCATTGCTCGATGGATGGGTCGCGACGAGGAAGAACCAGACGAAGTGCACATTCTTGAGGAGAATGAGGAAGCAGCAATCGAGCTTGAGACCACTCGAGCTGAAGCCGAATCAAACGACGAAGAAGTGTCTGAGAACGAGGAAGGACCCTCAACCAAGTCACCCGGTATTTTCAATTTTGGTGACTCCGAGTCGAGTCGTTCTATGTTCAATTTTGCGACGAGTGGTTCCAGCGCATACACACCTCCCCCCCTTTCGCTTTTGCAAAAAGACAAGGGGAAGCCATCGGTTGGTGACGTAAAAGCAAGCGCAAACACCATTAAGCGCACGCTGCAGAACTTTGGTATTGATGTTGAGATGGATGAAGTTTCTATCGGTCCTACTGTTACTCGCTATGCAATGAAACCAGCCGAGGGCGTGCGGCTTGCAAAAATAGTCAGTCTTCAGAGCAACTTGGAACTTGCTCTGGCTGCTACGCCTATTCGAATCGAGGCTCCAATCCCAGGCAAATCACTCGTGGGAGTTGAAGTTCCTAATAACACAAAGTCGATGCTCGGACTTGCCTCGATCTTCGGCGATAGAGATTTCCAAAATTCAGATAAACCGCTTCTTGTCGCCTTGGGGCGCGACATCGCCGGAAAGCCACATTACGCCAATATTTCGAAAATGCCTCATCTGCTTATAGCAGGAGCTACCGGCGCCGGAAAATCGGTGACGGTGCACGACATGATAGTTTCTTTGTTGTACCGTCGAGGGCCACGAGAACTTCGTTTTGTCATGGTTGACCCGAAACGCGTTGAACTTACCCTCTATAACGATATTCCCCACTTGCTTACGCCGGTTATCACTGAGCCCAAGAAGGCGATTTTGGCACTCAAATGGCTCGCAAAAGAAATGGACAGGCGCTACGACGTACTTGAGGCTGAGAAAGTACGCGATATAGCCTCGTACCATGCAAATGTATATGAACCTGCAAAGAAAAGAAACGGCGCTGATGAAGATGCTGACATGCCCGAACCCATGCCGTATATCGTAGCTGTCATAGATGAAATGGCCGACCTTATGACGGCCTACCCGCGTGAACTTGAAGCGGCGATTGTACGCTTAGCCCAGATGAGCCGTGCAGTCGGTATTCACCTTGTTCTATCAACACAACGACCCAGCGTACAAGTTATTACCGGCCTCATTAAGGCAAATATTCCTTCGCGCATTGCTCTGCAGGTATCGTCGCAGATTGACTCTCGTACCATTCTCGATATGGGAGGAGCTGAGAAATTACTCGGAGCCGGTGACATGCTGTACCTGTCGGGTGAGATGAGCAAGCCGCGCCGCATCCAAGCTCCGTATATCTCCGAAGAAGAGGTAAAGAAAGTGGTGAAATACCTGGTAGATGCACACGACGACGAACTGCCAGATGAAATAGACCTCTCCGAAGTACAGCACGACAACAGCATTTTTGCGGCAAGTGTCGGCGGAGGTGACGACGATGGGGACGACCTGTACGATGAAGCTCGACGTGTCATTACTGAAGCCGGTAAGGGATCTACTTCATTTCTGCAACGCAAACTTCGCGTTGGGTACGCCCGAGCGGCACGTCTTATGGATATGCTTGAAGAACGTGGTGTCGTGGGTCCGGCAGATGGCTCTAAACCACGTGAAGTTATTCGAGATGCTGATTCCAGCCCAGAGGAGCTCAAAGAAAACAAAGACGAGTACGACTCTGAGTACGAAGAAGAAAACGCCTAAGCCATGCCCTATCACCGCTCAAAGACCACTAAGTATTTCTTTGCCCTATTTGTTGCAATAGTGTTGGTATACGCTTACTTTGAGGCCCAAAACATGCTCTATGGCCCTCAAATAATCTTAAATGCGGATGAGGCAGTCACCGTGCAAGAAGAACTCATTGAAATTTCAGGCACTGCCAAGAATGTAGTGGAAATAACCCTGAGCGGACGCCCTGTCTTCATTGACGACTCAGGGGTTTTTGTCGAGAAGTTGTTATTGGCAGAAGGGGTTAACCGTTTTATTTTTCAAGCTCGCGATAAATTCGGAAGAGAGGAACGTAAGGTGCTCGAAGTTGTATATCAACCCCCGGACACTTTCAAGCGAGCGCGGGAGAAAGTTGATACTATAGAAGAGCCATTAGAGAATAACTAGCACCTATGACAACAGCAAAGAAGAAGACTACCAAGAAACAGATCTCGAAGAAGGCTGAGGCTGCAACACAACCAAAGGAGGGTAAGAAGAATAAGGAAAAAGTCGATGCTGCTATCGCAAGCATAAAAAGCAAATTTGGCGACGAGTCTATTATGATGTTGGGCGACCATGCACACGTTGACGTAGACGTGATACCCACTGGCTCAGTCGGCGTTGACTGGGCACTCGGTATTGGCGGCCTTCCTCGCGGACGAATTATCGAAATATACGGGCCGGAGTCTTCTGGTAAAACCACCCTCTCTTTGCACGCAATAGCAGAGGCGCAAAAGAAGGACGGAGTATGTGCATTTATTGACGCCGAGCACGCACTCGACCCCGTATACGCAAAAAAAATAGGCGTAAAGACACAGGACCTCCTTATTTCACAACCAGACACGGGGGAACAAGCACTCGAGATTGTTGAGAGCCTCGTCCGTTCGGGCAATCTAGACATTATCGTTATCGACTCAGTAGCAGCTCTAACACCAAAGGACGAGATTGAGGGTGACATGGGTTCGCACCAAATGGGCAAACAGGCGCGTCTCATGAGTCAAGCCATGCGTAAACTCACAGCTATAGCCGCCAAAAGCAGAACGGTGATCATCTTCATTAATCAAACCCGCATGAAGATAGGCATGGTATTTGGCAATCCAGAAACGACGACAGGCGGCAAGGCGCTTAAGTTTTATTCCTCGGTCCGTATGGACATCCGCCGCATCGCGCAAATTAAAAAAGGTACAGAAATTATGGGTGGCCGTCACCGCGTAAAAGTGGTGAAAAACAAAGTTGCCGCACCGTTTAGAACAGCCGAGTTCGACCTGCTCTATAATGAGGGTATATCCCGCGAGGGGGAGCTCTTAGCGCTTGGCGAAAAACTCGGCGTAATTGACAAAGCCGGAGCTTCCTATAAATTCGAAGACATTGCGCTAGGACGCGGATACGATGCCGCGCGTACGCACCTTTACGAGAACAAGAAGATAGCCACCGCTGTCTTGAAAGGTATTAAAGAAAAGCTCAAAGAGGTTGTATAAATATGCTCAGCTACGCAGAAATAAAGCCGGGAGTGCTTATCGTGCTCGACGGCGACCCTTTTGAGGTAGTCGCAACAACTGGCGTAATAAAAAAGCAACGCCAGAAACCCCACAACACTGCCAAGATGAGAAGCCTGCGTAGTGCCGCTACGATTGAGCGGACATTTAGCCAAGCCGATAAAATCATCGAAGCAGACATCGGCATCAAAGAGATCCAGTTCATATATGCAAATCAAGACGACGTAGTGTTTGCCGATCCTCAAAACCCCAGCATCCGCTTCACGCTTCCGCGCGAAGTCATAGGAGATAAGTTGTTGTACATACGTGAAAAAGATGTCGTTGAAGCCCGGGTATTTGAAGACGATATTATCGATATTCTCATTCCCATAAAAGTCGACCTCAGGGTTGTTGAAGCCCCACCGAATATTCGGGGTAACACATCGGCTGGTGGAAATAAGGTGGTGACTCTCGAAACAGGAGCAACCGTTACTACCCCTCTTTTTATTTCAGTCGGCGATATAATACGTATAAATACCGAATCTGGAAAATATATCGGGCGTGTATAAAAAAGCCCCGCTGCTGTCGTGTTGGACTGCGCGGGGCAAGTGAAAGGTTTTTACGGCCGTAAGGCCTCGTCATGGACCACTACCATTGTAGATGGCAAAATACGACGTTGCTGATACGGCAGTAAAGAAACAGATCATGACTCCTTGTGTGATCTCGTCAACTCTCCCCCATTGCCAACCTACCCATAACGACCTCACTCCGTAAATGAGCAAGAAAACGATCAGGGCAGACGGAACTGCCATGCCGATACTATCCATGGTCACCCTCCTTCTCTTTTGCTGGTGCTCTCCCACTCCTCCTTCTACTTCATTATGTAGGCGAGGAGTCCCATTTCGCGAGCTCGCTTGATAGCTCGGGTAACATCACGTTGGTGTTTAGCGGTTAGCCCTGTTTGCGTGCGCGGTTTAATGCGCCCGTGTGGATTGAGGAACCGCTTCAAAACATCGACGTCTTTGTAGTCGACATACTTGATTCCGTGTTGTGAAAAATAATCTGCGGTCATAGGCCGGTGCATAATACATGTTTAGCGTAAGGATTCAAGCCTTTTGGGCCTAAAATGGAATGTCGTCCGGGTCGATGTCTTCTTCAGGATATTCAATACCACCACCTGCAGAAGGTGTGGGTTCTGCTGATTCATCACCCCGAGCGGTTTCTGGTGCCGACCCTGCCCCCCCACTACGTGGTCCAAATTGGACACGGTCGGCCACTATCTCGGTTCGATATTTCTTCACTCCGTCCTGCTCCCAACTGCGTGTCTGCATACGTCCCTCTACAAATGCCGCACTTCCTTTATTTAGGTACTGCGCTACGAGCTCTGCCTGTCGCCCAAACACAACAATATTATGATAATCGGCCTGTTCTTGCTTGTTGCCATCCTTGTCCTTATATACCCGATTTGTTGCGATACTAAACGTGCCTACTTGTACGCCGCTAGGCAGGCTGCGTAGTTCCGGATCGCGCGTTAGGTTTCCATATACCATTGCTTTGTTTATATACATATATCCTCTCTAGTTAGTTCCGTGTATTGTACCAAAAAATGCGCCAGGAGGCGCATTTGGTATGAACGTGCTTATTTCTCTTCTCCCACGAGCTCATCAATTGTTTTCTCGAGAGCTTCTTCTGAAACCTCTCCCCCCTCTTCTGCCTCGTGTTTCTTCTCAAGTATCCCTGTTGTCTTCACTTCTCGCAAAATGGTGCTCTGCTCTGTTTGAAGCTGTGCTCGTGTTTCCTCACGTGTAGTTTTGAAAAGCGTATAACGAAGTAGAAGCGAATTTCTTGATAGGTCCTCTTCACGAAGTGCCACTGCTTGCTCTCTATCCATCTCGAACTTCATCCATCCAAAATGCGCTCGCTCGTACTTGGTCTGCTTACCTCCGTAGTTTACGAACATTGGATACGCAAGGCTCACGATTTCTGGAGTTCCCTCTGCAATAAACGAGCCCCCGCGCTTTTCAATAGCGCTACGAAGTTTCCCTACTTCGCCCTCTAGGTCGTCAGCAACCACTGTCGGCAAGATGTGATAGCCGAGTTCGTATACCTGCATTTCCTTTGAATCTTCTGTCATGGTTGGTGAGGATAGCACAGCGCCCGTAGTGAATCAAGCACTTTTATCGCTTAAAAACACGGTTTTTGCGTTCTTGGTGAGCTGCTCTGCCACCTGCTCAAAATCCTCTCCTCGAATATCCGCGATCGCCTTAATAGTGTCTATAACAAAGATAGGCTCGTTGCGCTTGCCTCTATGTGGCACAGGAGCCGCATAAGGCGCGTCAGTCTCTGCAAGCATCATATCAAGTGGCACATCGCGCACGACGTCGTGCAAATCTGGCGCAAAGGTAATAACCCCTGGGAACGCAATAGTGAACCCTAGTGACACGTATTCGCGTGCAATCTCTTTTGTGGATGTGTAGAAGTGCACGTTGCCGCGCACGGTGTTGCCGTATTCTTTTTGGTAAATTTTCAGTACCTCAAGTGCATCTTCGTGGGCATCTACGCTACCCTTCGAGGGCCGCACATGAAGCATGAGGGGTAGATCATTCTCGGATGCAAATACCACCTGTGCTTCAAATACCTCGCGTTGGTGCACGTATACATCTTCTTTGGGACTTCTGTAATAATCAAAACCACATTCACCAACCCCTACTACTTGCTCACCTAATAGCGGTGCATAATCTACTGCCTCAAACTTCTCGTTCGTATCCGTAGGGTGTACGCCGATCGTGGCGCCCACTACTCGTTTGTTATTCCTGGCAAGCTCGACCGCCTGCTTGCTCGTTTCAAGCGATACTCCAATAACGATAGCCGAGACATCCTTGTCTTCCATTCGCTGCAAAACATCTGCTAAATCCTCCTTGAACTTCCGCTCGTAGAGATGCGAATGTGTGTCGATATACTTCATTACAGTCGCGGAAATAGATTCTCGGGTTTTTTGTTTTCTAAAATGGTTTTCTTAACAAGCGTGTTTGTCTCGGACATAAATGGATTCAGCATACGCGTGATGAGGTAGAGTTCCTCTGCTAGCTCTGCAATGAGTTTCTTCCCTTCCCCTTCGTTCTCTTTTACAAGTTTGAACGGCTCGGTTGTTGTTATCTTCTCGTCCAAGTCACCAATTCGCCTCCACACGTAGTCGAGGGCTGCGTTGAAATCGAACTTATCAATAGCTTCTGTATACTCTTTCGGAAATCCTACAGCTTCTGGTTGTTCTATAGGTGTATCTAGGTGTGTTTCTGCGAGCTTCATGATGCGCGACACCAAGTTCCCATATCCGTTTACCAGGTGAGCCTCATACCATTCATCAAGCCTCTCCCAAGTAATGTCTGAATCGTCTACCGGATGTACATGTCGCAAAAGCATGTATCGAGTTGCATCAAGACCGTATTTTTCAACTACATCAAATGGACTAATAACATTCCCTATGCTTTTACTCATCTTCTGCCCATCACTGGTGATGAATCCATGGTAGAAAATTGAATCGGTCGTTGGCACACCACCAGACATAAGCATCGCCTGCCAAATAACCGACTGGAAGCGCACCTGGTCTTTTCCCGCTGTTTGTACCGAGTAGCCTTCATCCCAAAACTTCTTGAAGTTTCCTTCTTTGTCTTCAGGCCAGCCAGTGGTAGAGATATAGTTCGTTAATGCATCAAACCATACATACATCACCTGCGAGTCATCGCCAGGCACTGGTACCCCCCAAGATAAGCGCTCCTTATCGCGCGAAATACTGAGGTCTTCGAGGTTGTTTACTAACGTAATGGCTTCCTCGCGGCGCCAGTCTGGAATCACCGAATCTGCGTTACTCAAATATTCAAGGAGACGGCCTTTGTAATTCGTAAGTTTGAAGAAATAGTTTTCCTCTTCAATCTCTTGAGGCTCCTGCGTTGGGTGGTTGGGACACTTTCCATCCGCTAAATCGCTGTCTTTCAAGAAAAGTTCGCATCCGACACAGTAGAGACCTTTGTACTTCTTTTTATAGATATCTCCCGACTGCTCACAGCGCTTCCAGAGTTCTTGTGCCGCAGCTTTGTGATCTTCGTCGGTAGTTCGAATAAATGCATCGTATGACAGACCGAGTGTATCTTTGAGCTTTTGAAACTCTCCCGCGTAGTGATCGACATACTCTTGTACATCCCGTCCCTCTTCTTGAGCTTTTTGTAGGATTTTTTGCCCATGCTCGTCGGTACCCGTGGAGAAAAACACATCGTGCCCCGTAAGTCGCCAATATCGCGCAAGTGCATCCGCTTGCACTATCTCAAGAGCAAACCCGATATGTGGATCGGAGTTTACGTACGGCAGTGTTGTAGTAATATATCGAGCTTTATGCATTTTGTTCTTCCGGCAGATGTCGTGCGCGTTCCATGTCACTAAAGAGCTCCTGTAGAGCAGCAGCTACGGGAACCGAGAGTAATATCCCCAAAATACCCGCTACTTTTGCCCCGATCAAAAGTGCAAGAATTACCAATATCGGCGGAACACCAACAACCTTAGTAACTACGAGTGGGTAGATGAGATGATTCTCAAACTGCTGAATGATGAGGTAGAGCGCAACCACCACAAGCGCAATAGCTAAGCCGCCGTTTGCAAATGCAATCGCAACCGCCGGAACCGCTGCCAAGATGGGTCCGAACACCGGAATAAGTTCCATGATTCCCGCGATAACCGCGAGTACCAGAGCATACTGAATACCAAGGATTGAAAGCCCTAGATACGTAAGAACTCCAATGAGAATCGCTAGCAGAAATTGGCCCTGCATCCATAGCCCTATCTTAAGTTGCGCGCGACGCCAGAGGTCAAGCACGTAATTTTCATGTTTGAGTGGCGTAACCACACGAAGGAATTCCTCGATTCCTCGCTCGTTAACCGCAAAGTAGAACGAAAATACTACGATAAAAACAAAGCTCAAAGCGCCTCCAAAGATCATACTCATAGCTGCCAGGAAGTTCCCGGAGAGTGTCGAGAGGAACGTATCGAGGTTTTGTGTCGTGTCCCCGAAAGAAACTCCGTTGATCAGTGATCGAGTTTCCAAGATAGCATCTTGTGTAAGAGCGTCTGTTGCTCCGATTGTTTCAAGGTATGTAGGGAGCGTGGCAAGAAGAAGTGAAGTTTCGTCAAGAACTGGTGGAAGTAGAAAGAATACGATACTAAAGACCATCGCAAAGAATAGTAAATACACCACCACAACCGCAAGTACACGCGGTATTTTATATCGAATAAGACCCTTTGCAGCAGGTTCAATTGCAGACGCTATAACTATCGAAGTGAGCACGATGAGCGCTAGCTCACGTAAGTACCACACAAGTGCAGCAAGACCTACAAACAAGATGGCACGGATAATGGTGCCTGTAGTTATGGCAAATGTCACTTCCTTCATGGAGCCAGTATAGCTTACTTAGCCCGCAATATATAGCCCGAACGGCTACACTCTAATAACAGTAACCAGGTCTATGAGAGCAACCCGTTTCTGCTCTCCTGTATCACGATCGCGAACCGTAACAGTATTGTCTTCAAGGGTATCAAAGTCGACAGTGACACACCACGGCGTACCGATTTCATCCTGTCGTCGATATCGCTTTCCGACGTTTCCGTTGTCGTCAAATAGTATCTGTGGAATGGTCTTTTTAAGCTCTGTGTATATGTCCCATGCTTTTTCTAAAAGCTCAGGTCGGTTCTTCAATAGCGGAAATACCGCAACCTTTACCGGAGCGAGCTCTGGCTTGAGCTTAAGGAACACCCGCGTCTCACCGTCCATCTTGTCCTCGGTATACGCTTCAGAGAGTACAGCCATCACCGTGCGGTCGACTCCAAAGGAAGGCTCAATAACGTGTGGAGTAAACGGCTCTCCTTCGGCTGGTGTGTATACGAGTTTCTCGCCACTTGCCTCCATGTGGCTCTTGAGATCGTGGTCGGTACGGTACGCAAGCCCCAGTAGCTCATCGTGCCCTTTCCCGGGGTAGTTGTACTCGAAGTCTATAGTCCTTTTTGAGTAGTGTGCCAGCTCGTCTGCGGGAACGTCGTACTCCTTAATGTTCTCCTCAGAGAGACCGAGAGCCTTGAGCCATGCCCACACTGCCTCGCGCCATTTATCAAACTCCTGCTCCCAATACTGCCCATCTATAAAGTATTCGATCTCCATTTGTTCAAACTCGCGTGTACGAAAAATGAAGTCACGTGGAGCTATTTCGTTGCGAAACGCTTTCCCTATTTGCGCAATACCAAACGGTAGTTTTGGTCGCATAGTGTCGACGACATTTTTGAAATTCACAAAAATCCCCTGCGCAGTTTCCGGGCGAAGAAAGCTCTTCATATCTCCCTGCGCCCCCACTCGTGTCTCAAACATCAGGTTAAAATCCTTTTTGTTACCCAGAACCCCTCCGCACTCAGGGCATTTCGCTGTGTCCTTAAGGTGGTCTTCGCGAAAACGCTTCTTGCACTTCTCGCATTCCACAAGCGGATCGGTAAAACCGGCCCCTGTGTGGCCGCTTGCTTCCCACGCCTTCTCGTTCATCAAAATAGCGGTATCGAGGCCATACATATCGTCCCGACGGTCAACAAACATGTCCCACCAGAGTTCTTTTATATTGTTTTTTAGCGCGACTCCAAGCGGCCCATAGTCCCACGTTCCAGCGAGGCCGCCATAAATCTCGGATCCTTGAAAAATGAACCCCCGACGCTTTGCAAGACTCACAATTTTCTCCATTGTATTGTCGTCAGACATGCTGCTTACTATAAACGCTTTTTGTTTGAAAACCAGCCTTCTTAAATGTTTAAGAAATAGAGTTTGGGAATCGTAAGTAACGCGAGGCGTATTATACGGCGGGTGTTAATTTTCGGGCACAACAAATAATATAGTACGCAGATTTCAAAACTTCATAAGACTACGGGACTATTACGCCATAGATATCAGCAAAATCTGTTTCGGTTAATTGTGTTGTGAGGTCACCGACCTGAACCTCAACCGGTTCGTTAACAAAGTTGTCCAACCCCGTGAGTCGCTGGTTTTGAATGAGAGGTGGACTCTTCCCGACTTGGCTTGTACTTGGAACTAAGCCTATGGAGAATACTACGCGTCGCGGTGAACTACCGTTGACTCCAGTGTCGGAAAGCAACTTACCAATGTTCCATGTGACCGTCCCGTCATTTTCATTAAAAGTGACGTACTCGACGGAAGGACTTACGGTGCCGAGCCACCGCACATACGGCGGCAGTGTCGCTGTTACTTTTGCATCACGAACGAGATTGGTCGTGTTTGAGACTTCCCAAATAATGCCGTATGTAGTCTCGTTCTCAACCTTAGGCGGCAGTGGCCCGACACTCCCCAGTGGATTTTCGAAATATAACGCACGACCGGCTAAAGAGGGGTTAGTTGCTATCTTAAACTCTTCGCTCACGGTTGCCTGAATAGTTTCTGGTACACTGCCCTCAGAAAGTCGCTGCCCTGCCGCATGCAGTTCAATCTTAACTGTTGGATCCTGCACCGATAACAGGTCGTCAGCTATACGAGGTATTAGACGAAGAAACAATGTTCCTTCTGCTCCTGCAGGAACCAGTTCTAATTCGCCATTGGTTGTAGTCTTGTCCCACAGTGCAACCGAGTCGATCGATCGGTAGAAGCCCTTGTCTACATCAATACCGAACGGGTCAAACCCCGAACCACTGAGTGTCGCGGCAACTACGACATCAGTGAGTGCGACATCGAGATTATTTTTCCAGCGTAACACAATCGGGACTGCCTCTCCTGTACGTGCCACAAATTCTTCTGCCGAATACTCATTTCCATAGAGAAGTGACATGCCCAGGAATGGTCGTGTCACTTCGACCTTGCGTTCAAATTCAGCCAACACGACATCAACGAGTGTAGTAGCGGTCGTATCGCGAGTACCTGCTACAAATCTAAATACACGAGAATCTCCCGTCTGCCCGTCAAGCTGGCCTAAAATACGAATAGTTCGTGTCTCTCCCGGCTCAATGTCGCCCAGAGTCCAAAAGCCGTCAGTTTCAGTCTCCGGAGATGTGCTCGTCACCGTAAATCCGAATGGAAACGAAGCTCGTAATACGGCATCGCTAACAACAGTCTTCGCTTGAGATGTAACAGTAACCGTCATATCCATACTCTGGCCTGCAACAGCCTGTTTGTTTGTTGTAAGTGCTATCTTAAGTGTTCCGGAGGCTACAAGAACTGTATGAGTGGCTTCAGCAACAAAGAGTGCACTTGAGCCACTCAAACGATATTCAAGTGCTACCTGTATGTCTTGTCGTTCTCCATCGCGTCCAAACAGTACTGCCCGTATGGTTCCCGTCCTTGTTCCTCCCGGTTCTATCGAACCCAAGGGAATACGTTGTGTCTCCATGACTGAAGCAACGTCGGTCGGCATACGTGTCCCCTCCGGGTACGTTACTACCAAATCCGCTAGCTCAAGTGTTGCATTGTTATTGTTGCGGATGGCTACCTGCAACTCGAGTACTTGTCCCCCATCAATGGTACGTGGTCCATTTATGGCAATGTCTATTTTGTCCGAAGCTACAATATTTGAACCTGTAAGCAAAAACGAAATTGCCATACCGCCTGCAACTACAAAAATAAGAGCTGCGATAATCAAGAGTATGCTTGGTAGTGAATATGACCGTGGCAATAGCGACTCTTTTCTCGGCGGTATCGGTGTCTCTCCCCAGTCGTCTGGCGTTTTGCTACTAAAACTCGAGAGAGGACGTCGTGGCCGATTCGCCGGCTGTGTTGCCCGCGAGTACATTTGCTCTTTAAGGCGACCGATACGCCCTGGATCCTCAAATTCCGGTTTTTTAGGTTCGTCACCAGACTGAGGAGGCCTTACTCCATCTACATCCATGTAAAAAGTATACCCCCACACCTGTTTTTCTAAAACGGCAAAGTCGTGCACTTTGTGCACATAGAAAAACAGGTGTGGGGGTATACCACCCTTATAATTGGCTCTCTGCGAGTCCTGCGTTTATATCGTGGATGAGTTTTTGCCCCAATGCATCTCCTCCCTCTAGCACTTCTTCGCTGTAATCGAGCGAATCAACGATGCCACGATATTCTCGAGTACACGATAGGTACCCCAGTTGGTACAGTACCCGGGCCACTGTGGTGCGCTCGATTGTCTGTATGTTTGCTTCTGTCTGCGCAAGCGCCTTCCGCGCATTGATTACTACAGCAAAGACCTCTGGGTTATCTTCGTCTGTTGGCATTACTCTGCGTATTAGTGCAGCGATGCGCCCAAAAACTTTTGAAGCATCGAGGTTTAGTTTCTCCGCGCCATTTTCTTCAGCCCCTGTGAGGCGCCATAGTCCTCTACCTCGCACAAGAGACACGCGTGGCTGAGAAAGATCTTGCAGCGCATATCGCAATTTAGAAGTTTCCTCGCGCACGCTCTTGGCACTAGCAAATAAAAGCCCGAGATCTTCCGTTAAGAGCCAAAAAAGTCTGTCTGCGTCTTGAACGTCAGCACTGCCTAGTACCAGTGCGTGTGTTGTGTGCACTACGTGAGCCATGGGTTACTTTGTGATCGAGACCGCTGTCGCTTCTTGTTCACCTCCTGCCGCAATTTCCACCTGTGTTTGTTTTTGGATTTCGTCTTTAAATTTCTCTGCAAGAGCCAGGGTCTCAGAAATTCCAGAGATGGTTCCTTTTGCAGCCTCTCCTGGAGCTAGGCCTGCTTCCTTGCGCGCGTCTTGAATGGTGCGCACTAATTCTCGCAATTCTCCCTCTTCCTTGAGCTCAGGAGTGATCTCTGTATCGAGTTGCGCCAGTTCATCCGCCGATTCGTCAGTCATCACTTCTTTCACATTTACTTCGTCTTTAACAATCTGTGCGAACTCCTCTGCAAGGACTGCACTCGTAGTAAGCGACGCTAGTGGTTGGCGCACCTTGATGTTTGCTTGTGCTCTTTTCTCCAGAGCTGCGGTAACAACTTCACGTGTTCGGCTCATGTCTTCCAGTATCTTAGTATCAGCATCTTGCACGGTACACCACTTGTCTAGGTGCACACTCTCAGGTTCAACATCTCTCTTAACGTTCGGCCAGAGCCAATCAGAAATAAACGGTGTAAACGGCGCTGTTGCTTTTGCGTACTTACGAAGCACCCATTTCAAGGTCTGCAACGCTGCCTTTTTATCTTCTTCCTCGTCCCCCTTGAAACGCTCGCGCGAGCGACGTACATACCACGTTGAGAGGTCATCAACAAACTCGATAAGAGGCCGTGTTGCGCGGTCTAATTCGTATGCATCCATCGCCTTGGTCACCTCTCCCTGCACTTGGTACATTCGCGCAATAACCCATCTGTCGAGCACGTTCTCGCTGCTGTCACTCACTTGGTGTTCAAGCGAGTCTTTATACAACTCGTAGAACGAATACACATTCACAAGACGGCCCATTACCTTTCGAGAGAGCTCGCCAACTTCTTTTTCGCTAAAGCTAAGGTCTTCGGTGCGCACGACTGGTGAGCTGAGCATGTAGAGCCGCATCGCGTCTGCCCCATGTTTGTTTATGACATCCGTCGGGTCTGGGTAGTTTTTGAGCTTCTTGCTCATCTTCTTGCCGTCTTCTGCCATTACCATTCCGTTAACGATTACATTCTTGAAAGCTGGTTTTCCAAACGCCCCGCCAACAAGTACGTGTTGGTAGTAGAACCACGCACGTGTTTGGTCTGCTCCTTCGGCGATAAAGTCTGCAGGAACTCGCTGGTTTACCTTGTCTTCGTTTTCAAACGGGTAGTGGTACGATGCGAACGGTACCGAGCCTGAGTTAAACCACGTGTCGAGCACGTCCGGTACACGACGCATCTCTCCTCCACATGCACATGCATACACCACTTCGTCGACAACATCTTTATGCAAATCACTCACCTCAACACCACTTGCTGCCTTTAGGTCAGCTATGCTTCCGAATACTTGTTCGCTGCTACATTTCTCACATCGCCACACAGGAATAGTGTTTGCCCAGTAGCGCTGTCGCGAAATTGACCAATCGCGCGCACCCTCGAGCCAG
>CESG01002333.1_pt1 | contig 24435 bp, 34 predicted proteins | sample 531121 | NCBI WGS metagenome assembly CESG01 (sample SAMEA2621287, study PRJEB7988) | marine metagenome | biome: marine biome (ENVO:00000447); feature: mesopelagic zone (ENVO:00000213); material: "saline water (ENVO:00002010), including plankton (ENVO:xxxxxxxx)" | depth 800 m
ACGAGGCAGAAGATCCAGTCCGCCTCGTCGGCATAGCTGGTCCAGATCTTCTGGCCGTTGACGATCCAGTGATCGCCCTTGTCTTCCCCGTATGTCTGCATCGAGACCAGGTCCGACCCGCTGCCCGGCTCGGAATAGCCCTGGCACCAGCGGATTTCGCCGCGCGCTATTTCGTTGAGGAACTTCTGCTTCTGGCCTTCGGTGCCGAAATGCAGCAGCGCCGGGCCAAGCATCCAGATGCCGAAGCTGGACAGGGGCGGGCGGGCGTTGATGCGCGCCATTTCCTGCCGCAGGATCTTGCCTTCGGGCGGGGTCAGGCCCGCACCGCCATAGGCCTTGGGCCATTCGGGCACGGTATAGCCCTTGTCGCGGCACGCCTCGAACCAGGCTTTCTGCGCATCGCTTTTGAAGCTGGCATTGCGGCCGCCCCAATAGACATCGCCCTCGTCACGGACGGGTTCACGCATTTCGGGTGGGCAGTTGGCCTCGAGCCATTCACGCGTTTCCGCGCGGAAGGCTTCCAGATCGCTGTCGGACATGCCGAATCCTCTCTTCTAAAGCAGCGGTATGTTGACGCTTACGTTAGGGTGATTCGCATGGCATGTGCAAGACCACTGGCGACGGTCCGCATTGCCGTAACGTCAGCCGGAATGCGTTGACGCGGCGCAGCGCTCCCCTAAGCTTGAAACGGAGAAATTCGGGGAGAGAGTAGGCATGCGATTCTCGGGCAAGACCGTAATCGTTACTGGCGCAGCGTCGGGGATCGGCGCTGCTGCAACCGCGCTGTTCGCCAGCGAAGGTGCCATCGTTTTCGCCGCCGATATCGATGTCGACGGGGGCGAGAAACTGGCCGCCGATACTGCGGGGGACGTGCGCTTTGCCCAATGCGATGTCTGCGATCCTGCTGCCATAAAGGCGCTGATGGACCGCGCAGGCGATGAAACGGGCGGTATCGACGTCGTCTTCAACAATGCCGGTGCCGGCGGCACCCGTGCCGACATCTCCGAAATGGAACCGGATGACTGGGACCGCACGATGGACCTGCTGCTGCGGTCCGTGGCCTTCGGCATCCGTTATGCCGTTCCGCATATGAAGGGGCGCAAGGGTGCCAGCATCGTCAACGTATCCAGCGTGGCGGCTGTCGGCCCGGGCTATTCCCCCACCGCCTATGCCGTGGCCAAGGCGGGCGTTCTGCATCTCACCAAATGCGCGGCGACCGACCTTGCCCGGCACGGCATTCGCGTAAACGCGGTCCAGCCCGGCTTCATCAACACAAATATCTTCACCGCCAGTCTGGAACTGACGGGCGAGATGAAAGCGATGGCCAAGGCCGCGATAGCGCAGATGTCCGCCAACGCCCAGCCCGTGGCGCGCGGGGGCCAGTCGATGGATATCGCCAATGCGGTCGCATTCCTCGCCAGCGAGGACGCCGGCTTCGTAACCGGAACGTCGCTGCTGGTGGACGGCGGTCTGACAGTCGGCCCGCGCCATAGCTGGGACCCTGAAGAACCCGGCCTGCTGGCCTCTCTCGAAGCGATGGAAGCGCAGGCCAGGGAGGCGCAGAAAGCGCCCTGATGCCCTTCGTCAAAGGCCCCCTCCCTCAGCGCCTGAAGCTGGCCCACGGCTTCGGGGCCGTGGCCTTCGGCGTGAAGGATTCGGGCTTCAGCTTCTTTCTGCTGCCCTTCTACAATCTCGTCCTCGGCGTGGACGCCAGCACGGTCGGGGCGGCGCTGGCGACAGCGCTGCTGATCGATGCGCTGGTCGATCCACTTCTCGGCCATCTGTCGGACCGTACCTATACGAAATGGGGCCGCCGCCTGCCGTGGCTTTATCTCGCCCCGATCCCGCTGGCCGTTCTGTGGACCCTCCTGTGGTCGCCGCCCTTCACCGGCGCGCCGGGCTATTGGGATATCGTCGCGCTGGCCGTCGGCGTGCGTCTGCTCCTGTCGGCCTGCGAAGTGCCGTCGGTCAGCCTGGTGCCCGAAATCACCGACGATTACGATGAACGCACCACGCTGTTCCGTTATCGCTTCCTGTCGGGCTGGCTCGGCGGGCTGCTGATGATGGTGCTGACCTTCACTCTGTTCCTGCCCACCCCGCAATCGCAGCTCCAGCCTGAAGGCTATGCGCTCTACGGAATGTTCGGGGCGGGCCTGATCGCGCTTTCGGTCATCGGTTCGGCGGCGGCCCAGCACCGCGTCGTGGCGCATCGCCCGCCGCATCGGCCCCCTGCCTTCTCGATCCGCAATGCTTTTTCGGAAATCTTCGACGCCTTCCGCGAAAAGGCTTTCGTAATTTTCGCGCTCGGCGGGCTGGCCGCTTACATCCTTCAGGGCATGACCTTTTCGATCACGCAATATGTGAACCTCTACGTGTGGCAGTTCAGCGATCTGGCCTTCAAGCTGTATCCCGCCGTCCTGTTCCTGTCGGTCGTGCTCATGTTCCTGATCGTCAGCCCCATCCATCGCCGCTGGGGCAAGCCGAAAGCCGCCGCCATCTCCGCGCTGGTCGGCTTGGTATTCTACTGCGGCCCCTATTTCCTGCTGCTGGCAGGCGCATGGCCGCCTCCGGGAACGACCGCTTCCACCGTCCTGTTGTTCGCCCTGCTGATCGTCGCCAATACCTCCAGCGTCATCTCGATCATTTCGGCCACCTCCATGGTCGCTGAAATTGTCGAGGCGTTCGAAGAACGTACCGGCAAGCGGGCGGAAGGCACGTTCTATTCGGGCAACTGGCTGGTGCAGAAATGCGCCACCGGTGGCGGCATCATGCTGACCAGCCTGATCGTGCAATCGGTCGATATCGCCCCGGGCACGCCGCAGGCCGCTGTTTCGCCCGATGCCGTGCGGCAACTGGTGGTGCTGTTCGTTATCGCGGCCAGCGCGCTGGCGCTCTTCGCAGCCTTCTGGCTGGGGCGCTTCCCGATCACGCGGGCCCAGCACGAAGCGCGGGTGGCGAACCGGCTGTCGCGGCGCCCGCCAACCGAAGAAAACGACCCGATCGATGATGCCGTGCGCGCCGACCCGGATGCGCATTCGATAACCCCCTGACCGGCCAAGCGGGCTTGGCTTGGCACTAACCTTATGCCAGTTTCATGGCGCAACCGAATTGAGAGAAGAGGACAGATACGATGGATTTCGAACCCACTGAGAGGCAAGCATACTGGCGCGACCGGGTGAAGAATTTCATCGACGATCACGTTCGCCCGGCCGTCTCGACCTACAAGAAACAGGATGCCGAAGGCGAACGCTGGAAAGTCATTCCGGTGGTGGAGGATCTCAAGGCCAAGGCGAAGAAGGAAGGCATCTGGAACCTCTTCATGCCGCCCCGCAACGACGGCCATCATCACGTCGAAGAAAGCTTCGAATTCGAAGGCCCGGGCCTCACCAATCTGGAATACGCCCTCTGCGCGGAAGAAATGGGCCGCATCGGCTTCGCTTCGGAAGTGTTCAACTGCTCCGCGCCCGACACCGGCAATATGGAAGTCTTCCATCGTTACGGAACGCGCGCGCAGAAAGACCAGTGGCTGACGCCGCTGATGAACGGGGAAATCCGCTCTGCCTTCCTGATGACCGAACCGTTCACTGCCTCGTCCGACGCGACCAACATCGAAACCCGCATCGAACGCGACGGCGATGAATATGTCATCAACGGCCGCAAGTGGTGGTCTTCGGGCGTGGGCGATCCGCGCTGCAAGGTTGCCATCGTGATGGGCAAGACCGATTTTTCCGCCGGGCGTCACGCCGCGCAATCAATGCTCCTGATGCCGATGGATGCTCCGGGCGTGAACATCCTTCGTCACCTGCCCGTCTTCGGTTATGACGATGCCCCGCACGGCCACATGGAAGTCGAACTGAAGGACGTTCGCGTTCCGGTCGACAACATGCTGCTGGGCGAAGGCCGCGGCTTCGAAATCGCGCAGGGGCGCCTCGGGCCGGGCCGTATCCACCACTGCATGCGCACCATCGGCGTTGCCGAAGAAGCGCTCGCCAAGATGTGCAAGCGCCTTCAGGAACGCGAAGCGTTCGGCAAGCCCATCTACAAGCACTCGGTCTGGGAAGAACGCGTGGCGCGTGCCCGTATCGACATCGACATGACCCGTCTGCTCTGCCTCAAGGCGGCAGACATGATGGACAAGGTCGGTAACAAGGCAGCCAAGCAGGAAATCGCCATGATCAAGGTGCAGGCGCCCAATATGGCGCTGCGCATCATCGACGATGCCATCCAGGCGCATGGCGGCGGCGGCGTGTCGGACGATTACGGTCTGGCCAATGCCTATGCCCACCAGCGCACGCTGCGCCTTGCCGATGGTCCGGACGAAGTGCACGCACGCTCGATCGCGCGGATGGAATTTGCCAAGCATCTTCCCGAAGCCGGTCCCACGGCCAATGCCCTGCGCGAAGGTGCGGCGCCCACATCGGGCAACGACAACCACAGCTCGGGCGACATGGGGGCGACACGCTGATGGCAAAGGCAGCTATTCTTGAACAGGTCGGCGGGCTCACGATCAGCGAGGTGGAACTCGCCGATCCCGGACCGCATGAAGTCCTGATCGACACCAAGGCATGCGGCCTGTGCCATTCCGACCTCCACTTCATCGACGGTGCCTATCCGCACCCGCTTCCCGCCATTCCGGGTCACGAAGCGGCGGGCGTGGTGCGTGCGGTCGGATCGGAAGTGAAGACGGTGAAGCCGGGCGATCACGTGGTTTCGTGCCTGTCCGTCTTCTGCGGACACTGCGAATTCTGTGTCACCGGCCGTATGGCCCTGTGTCTTGGGGCCGATACGCGCCGTTCGGCCGACCAAACACCCCGGATCATACGTTCGATTGACAAGACTCCTGTAGGGCAGATGCTCAATCTGTCCGCCTTCTGCGAACAGATGCTGATCCACGAGAATGCCTGCGTCGCCATCGACAAGGACATGCCGCTGGACCGGGCGGCCATCATCGGCTGCGCCGTAACTACCGGAGCGGGAACGATTTTTAACGCCTGCAAGGTCGTCCCGGGCGAAACCGTGGCCGTGGTCGGGTGCGGCGGCGTCGGTCTCGCGGCGATCAATGCAGCCAAGATCGCCGGCGCGGGCAAAGTCATCGCCATCGATCCCCTCGCCGAAAAACGTGAACTCGCTCAAGTACTTGGCGCCACCCACACGGTCGATGCCATGGCCGATAACGCGGTCGAGGAAGTCATGAAGATTTCCCGCGGCGGCGTGCACCACGCCATCGAAGCCGTCGGCCGCCAGGCCTCCGCCGACCTGTGCGTGAAGATCCTCCGCCGCGGCGGCACCGCCACGATCCTCGGCATGATGCCGCTGGACTGCAAGGTCGGCCTCGGCGCCATGGACCTCCTGTCGGGCAAGAAACTGCAAGGCGCGATCATGGGCATGAACCACTTCCCGGTCGACCTGCCCCGCCTCATCGACTTCTACATGCGCGGCCTTCTCGATCTCGACACGATCATCGCCGAGCGTATCCCATTGGAAAAGATCAACGAGGGATTCGAAAAGATGAAGCAGGGAACCTCCGCGCGCAGCGTGGTGGTCTTCGACTGATGGCCGAAGAACAGGCGATCGATTTCGACAAGGAAATGGTCGGCACAATCGAGGTCCCCGAAGCCGACCGGATGGACCTCGAGGCGCTGTCAGAGTGGTTTACGGCCAATGTCGAGGGTTTCGAAGGCCCCCTGAGCTACACCAAGTTCAAGGGCGGTCAGTCCAACCCGACCTACCGGATCGACACGCCGGCGCGCAGCTATGTGCTGCGCCGCCAGCCCTTCGGCAAGCTGCTGCCCAGCGCGCATGCCGTGGATCGGGAATACACGGTGATGCATGCCCTCGGGCCCACCGGCTTCCCCGTGCCCAAGACATACGGCCTGTGCGAAGATCCCGAGGTTATCGGTTCCAAGTTCTTCGTCATGGGTCTCGCCGACGGGCGCAGTCTCTGGAACGGCTCCCTGCCAAACAATACGCCGGCCGAGCGGAAAGAAATCTACAACTCGATGATCGACACTTTTGCCGATCTCCACACCAAGGATCCGGTTGCCATCGGGCTTGGGGATTTCGGCAAGCCGACCGATTATTGCGCACGTCAGATCAGCCGCTGGTCCAAGCAATACAAGCTCTCCGAAACCGAGCACATGCCCCAGATGGAGCGGCTTATCGAATGGTTGCCCGAGACCATCCCGCCGCAGCACGAGAGCAGCGTGGTCCATGGTGACTACCGGCTCGACAATATGATCTTCCGGTCAGATTCCAACAAGGTACTCGCAGTGCTCGATTGGGAACTGTCCACCCTCGGCGATCCGATTGCAGATTTCAGCTATCTGATGCTGAACTGGCATAACCCTCATGATGGCCGCGCTGGGCTGGAGGGTCTCGACCTCAAGGAACTCGGCATCCCCTCACAGGACGAAGCAGTTGAGCGCTATGTAGCGCGTACCGGCTATCCCGTTCCGCCAATGGACTGGTACTTTGCCTATAATCTGTTCCGCTTGGCGGGCATCATGCAGGGTATTAAGAAACGCGTGATCGATGGTACCGCGTCTTCCGCTCATGCGAAGTCGATGTCCGAACGTGTCGCGCCGCTGGTCGACAGGGCATACCAATTCGCCACGGCAGCAGGGATGGACTAGCGCAGCAACGCTGCTAACGCGTGCTCCGAATTATCCGGAGATGAAGATGAGCGCCGACCTCGAAAACCGCATCGAAGCTGCGTGGGAAGACCGCGCCACTGTCACTCCGCAATCGAGTGACGTACGCGAAGCGGTCGGAGCGGCGCTCACCTTGCTCGACAGCGGCGAAGGCCGCGTTGCAGAACCCGATGGCAACGGCGGCTGGACCGTCAACCAGTGGCTGAAGAAAGCTGTTCTGCTCAGCTTCCGCCTCAACGACAATCGGGTCATGGAAGGCGGGAGCGCCGGCCATCCTGCATTCGACAAGGTTCCCAGCAAGTTCGCCGGCTGGGACGATGCCCGTTTCCGCCAGGCCGGGTTCCGCGTTGTACCCGGCGCAATTGCCCGCGAAGGTGCCTACATCGCCCCTGACTGCGTACTGATGCCCAGTTTCGTCAATATCGGAGCCTATGTCGGCAAGGGCACGATGGTCGATACCTGGGCCAGCATCGGCAGCTGCGCCCAGATCGGCGAAAATTGCCACATATCGGCCGGCGCGGGCATTGGGGGCGTGCTGGAACCGATGCAGGCCAATCCCACCATTATCGGCGACAATTGCTTCATCGGCGCACGGAGCGAGATCGTCGAAGGCGTGATTGTCGGTGAAGGCTGCGTGATCGCCATGGGTGTTTTCATCACCCAGTCGACCAAGATCGTCTATCGCGACACCGGCGAAGTCATCCGCGGACATATACCCCCTTACTCGGTGGTCGTACCCGGAGCCCTGCCGGGCAAGGACGGCGGCCCGGGCCTGGCCTGCGCCGTGATCGTCAAGACAGTGGACGCCCAGACGCGAGAGAAAACCGGGATCAACGATCTGCTGCGCGATTAGCGCAAAGGAACATTCCCCGCACGGAAGCGTAAATCTCCCTGATACCTGCGGGTTCGCACATTTTGAGGGAGTATTACCGCGTGCACAAAGAAGGCGAAGAGATCCACATCGACGAAACCGAAGCAAGCGGTGGCTCGAAAGAGGGCGTCGTACGCTGGGTGCTGGCCGGAGGTTTGCTTCTGGCAGTGATCCTTCTGTCGATTACCTGGATTATTCCCGCAATGACCACGGGCGATGTCGAGGAAGAAGGCACCGTGAGCGGTCAGATTTCGTCCATGGAAGACGGTAGCAGCGATACCGACAGCATCGTGACCGATCTGGGCGATGACGAGGCGACAACGCAACAAGACCGCACCACCACCGAAGACGGACTGGAAGTCGTCGAAAACTGAGCATCTGCGGAGAGGTCGCATGAGCAATTCAAACAGTTTCAGGTCCGGCCAATATGTCGAATGGAGCTGGGGTAACGGCAAAGGCAAGGGCCAGATTTCGGAGCGGTTCGAACGGAAAGTCACCCGCACCCTGCAGGGTGCGGAAGTGACGAAGGATGGCGACGGAGACAATCCGGCTTATCTCGTCCGGCAGGATGATGGCGACGAAGTCCTGAAATTAGGATCCGAACTGGAGGCGCAGAACTGATGCCTGCACAATCGAAAGCCCAGCAACGCGCGGCCGGCGCTGCGTTGGCCGCCAAGAGAGGCGAGACAAAGGTCGGTGACCTTCAGGGCGCTTCGAAAGACATGTACGATAGCATGAGTGAAGACGAGCTCGAGGATTATGCCTCGACTAAGCTCGACGGGCTCCCCGACCATGTCGACGAAGACGACTGAACGTAGCGAGTTCGCCCATTTCCTGAACGCTCAGGACGGCGGCGCTTACGACGCTGCCCTTGCCGAACTTCGCGAAGGCAAGAAAGTGGGCCACTGGATGTGGTTCATCTTTCCCCAGATTGCCGGACTAGGCAGCAGTGCAAACGCCCGGAGATTCGCGCTTGCCGACAAGGCCGAAGCGACGTCCTATTGTACCCATGACGAACTTGGCCCGCGGCTTTTTGAAGCGACGGAAGCCATGCTGGACTGGGCCGGCACAATGTCAGCGGACGATATTCTCGGACCTGTCGATGCACTCAAGTTTCGAAGCTGCATGACGCTTTTCGAACTCGCCTGCGGAGATGAAGACGCGCAAGTCTTCTCCGAAGCGCTCGACCAGTTCTACGACGGTGAGCGCGATCCCCTCACACTGGCAAAACTCTGACGGCTTCTCCAGCGCCAGCTTACGGATTGTCGCCTGGGCATCGCATGTTGGTGTTCATTCGCTATCGTCACGAGGTTCGCCAGCCGGGTATTCGATCGGGGGGAGGTCGGAAACGCTGGCGGCGAACGCTTCCGCTTCACGCAGAACCCGCATCATATTGCGGGATGAAATCTTCTCGAGATCATCCTGCGAATACCCACGCCCGGCGAGTTCCGCAAACAGGGCGGGGTAGCCGGTGACGTCTTCCATTCCTACGGGGCCGCTCGGCATGCCATCGTAATCGCCCCCGATGCCGATATGATCGATGCCGGCAACATCGCGAATATGATCGATGTGGTCAGCCATATCCGAAATGGTCGCGACCGGTTCGCGATTTTCCGCATCCCATTTGGCAAGTTGGGCTTCGACTGTATCTGGAAGGCCCGGATAAAGGGCTTTCAGACGGGCTTCTTCGCCTGCTCGATTGGCCGAATGAGTCCGAAGGTCTTCCTTGATGAACCACGGCAATGCAACGACCATCACGATACCGCCGTTTGCAGGCATGCGGGCAAGCACACCATCCGGAACATTGCGCAAATGCCCCGCGACGGCCCGTGCCCCTGAATGACTGAAAATGACGGGCGCCTGAGCCACATCGAGCGCATCCATCATCGATGCTTCGCTGACATGGCTCAAATCTACCAGCATCCCGATGCGGTTCATTTCGCGCACGACATCCTTGCCGAACGCGTTGAGCCCATCATGCCTGGGAGCGTCGGTGGCGCTGTCGACCCAACTCAAAGTCTTTCCGTGCGTCAGCGTCATGTAACGCGCGCCAAGATCGTACATTTGCCGCAATACGGCGAGGCTCGACCCGATCGAGTGGCCACCCTCCATCCCGATGAGCGAGGCAATACGCCCGGCCGCCATCGCCTCCTCTACCTCATCCGCGCTCAGCGCGAGCTGCATATCGTCGGGATAGCGCGCGATGAGGCGCTTCGTGACGTCGATCTGCTCGATCGTAGCCTGAACAGCTTCGGGCTCCGACAAGTTTGCACTGACATAAACGGACCACCACTGCGCCCCGACCTTCCCCTGCTTTAGGCGGATCAGGTCCGAATGCATGGCCGAATGATCTGCAGAGGCCGTATTGAGCGTATCGCGAAAATCGAAATCGTTGATCACGTTGCCAACCCGCGAACGCAGCTGGATGGGAACATCGTTATGCCCGTCCCATACCGGAGCCGCTTCGAGAGCGGCTGCAGCGATGCGCTCGGCATTGTCTTGAGCGAATGCCGGGGAGCCGCACGCGATGGCGGCAACCGCAGAAGCTAGCAGGAAACGGCGCATGGACAGGAACCCCTTGTTGTTTCGCGGACTGTCCTAGCAAACACGAACAACAAGAAAAGGCTTCGCCCATGACCGTATCTGCGCATTGGAATGGCGAGCTGCTTGCCCGCAGCGACGAAACGATCGTCGTGGAGGGAAACCATTACTTCCCTGCAGACGATGTCGCGCGCGGTGTTCTGGTGCCCAGCGACACCACCAGCGAGTGCCCGTGGAAGGGCACGGCGAATTATTACTCTATCAACGCCGGCGGGCAGATCAATCCGGATGCGGCATGGTATTACCCCGAACCAAAGGAGGCAGCGGAAGAAATAAAGGGCCGCACCGCATTCTGGAAGGGCGTCGAGGTTGTCGACGGGTGAACGGAGCACGGGCTAATCCCCAAGAGGTATAGAGCCACTTTTTGTCGCCGGGATCTCTGCCTTTTCATGATCGATTGTCTGGAACCGGCAATCGCATACTGATAGCGGGGCTCATGATCAGGACCGGACTTCGTTGGCTACTGGCAGCCTTCTATGCGTTTGCAGGCGTCATCCATCTGGCCGACCCGCAGCCTTTTCTGTCGATTATGCCGGGCTGGGTGCCGATGCCGCACGCAGTGGTTTTCTGGACGGGTGTTGCCGAACTGTTGGGTGCGGCGGCGCTGGTACAACCGGCAAGCCTGGCATTGCGGAGGGCCGGAGCGATCGGCCTTGCAGCTTATGCCGTTTGCGTATTTCCCGCCAATATCCATCATTTCGCTTTGGATATGGCCCGCGCGGATGGCGGATTTGGGCTCGGCTATCACATCCCGAGGATGATCGCGCAGCCGATCCTGGTCTGGCTCGCGCTATGGACCGGCGGCGTAACGGACTGGCCGTTACACCGCCGATAGCCAGTTGTCAGCTCATGTGCTTCGAGACGGCGCCCGTCATCTTGAACATGGAGATCTGTTCCTTGCCGATCACCGCGCCGAGCTTGTCGTCGGGGTTGATCATGCGCTTGTCCTTGGAATCCTGAAGGTCGTTAGCCTTGATGTGATCCCACACCTTAGAGGTGACCTGCGCACGGGTCATCGGACCCTTACCCACGACATTCTCCAGTTCCGGCGATAGATTTACCGGCTTCTGCAGTGCGTTGTTCTTGCCAGCCATGACTAATCCTTTCCTAGGCTATGCTTCAATCTACGTCGCCGAGATCCTCTACGTCCAGTTCCTCGACCTCATGGCCTTCGAACCGGGCGGTGAGAACCGCAGCGGCGGTCACGTGTCCGTCCAGATTGCGGACGAGTTCCTCATGCGTTGCCCCCGGCATCAGTGTGAGCGGGAGATCAATCGCGAAAAGCTGAAAGACATACCGGTGTTCCTCGCCCAGCGGAGGATCGGGCAACAGCCATTCCGAATTACCGTGCGCGTTCTTGCCGGTGCGGGGGGGCGTTTCGCCCTCCATCAGCTTGCCCTTCTGCGGGGGAAGGCCCCAGACCGTCCAGTGGACATGGCCCTTGTCGGCATCCTCGGCCACGAGAACAATTTCCTGGGCTCCTGGGGGCGGCGACGTCCACTCCAAAGGGGGAGCGACCGCATCCTCCTCGATCGCCGTAAACGATGGGTCGAGTTCGCCGCCGTTTTGAAAAGCTGCGCTGGTCAATGCAAAGCCGCCGCGCCCGAGCACGCGCTCGTCGGCAACCTTCTCCAGTGTTAGAGTATGGCCGACGGGAACCCCGCCAACCGCATTCAGCACCCAAGGCGCTACGCCGCTCGCCATGAAATCTCCTCTTTTCCGCTATTGCGGGCATCTTTCGGCCTGCCCTTAAGGCATAGCTCGGGGGTGCAAACCATCCCATGGGGCGAAATTTGCACCGATTTTACGGGGAAATGGGCCTTGCAGGCGTTTATTCGTGCTATTGCTCACCCTCAATTAAGCCGTCATGGTCAGAAGAAGGCCGATCGTCGGGATTTAAGGCGGATAGCAAGGGGAGCAGGATTATGGGGCTGGGTCGCACCGTTCTAAGCGCAACATTGGCAGTCTCACTGGCCGCATGCGGGGGCGGTGGTAATTCCAGTAGCGGCGGCGGCAACACCGGAACTGGCGGGACTACTGGCGGTGGCACCATTGCCGATGCCTGCTCTCTCGCAAGTCGGCAGGACTGGGCGCTTCAGCAGCTGAACGAATTTTATCTCTTCCCCACCCTGATCGATCAGACCGTTAACCGTGCAAACTATTCGACGGTCCAAAGCTATATCGATGCTCTGGTTGCGCCAGCCCGCGCCCAGCAGCGCGACCGGTTTTTCACCTACATCACGTCGATCGCGGAAGAGAATGCCCTCATCAGTAGCGGGTCGAGCGCAGGCTTCGGCATCCGGCTGTCTTACCAACAGGCATCTCAGCAGGTTTTCGTGGTTGAAGCGTTCGAGAGCGCTCCGGCACTGGCCGAAGGGATCGACCGCGGCAGCGAGATCATCGCGATCAATGGGCAAAGCGTCAGCCAGCTTATGGCCAGTGGCGGGCCGCAAGCCGTGGTGAATGCGCTGGGCCCTAGCGATCCGGGCGTAACCCGGGAGCTGACCGTGCGTCAGCCTGACGGCAGAGAACTGACAGCATCGGTGACGAAAACCGAATTTTCGCTCGATCCGATTTCGGATCGATATGGCGCCAAGATCTTCGACAATGGCGGTACCAAGGTCGGCTACGTTAACTTGCGAACCTTCATTATCGAAGATGCCACTCGCCAGTTGCGGGAAGCATTTCAGGTATTCCGAGACGAGGGCGTAACCCAGGTCATCCTCGATTTCCGCTATAACGGCGGGGGTCTCGTTTCGGTCGCCGAATTGCTTGGCGATCTACTGGCGTCTGACAAGGTCGGTCAGGTGTTCAGCAGAACCGTATTCCGCGATTCCCAAAGCCAGTTCGACGAGACGCGCCTGTTCAATTCCGAGCCGCAAGCAATCTCAGCGACCAAGATCGCCATAATCGGTACCGACGGCACGGCATCAGCCAGCGAATTGGTACCGAATGCTTTCATTCCCTACCTCGGCAACAATATCGCGCTTGTCGGGTCGGATACCTTCGGCAAGCCGGTGGGCCAGATCGCGCGCGACCGTTCAGCCTGCGACGATCGCTTTCGGGTCGTCGCATTTCGCACAGTGAATGCGAACGGCGGCGGGGATTACTATGGCGGCCTCGCCAGTGTGATGCCGCGGACATGCCGGGCCGAGGACGATATCTCGAGACAGTTGGGCGATCCCCGGGAGGCTTCCATCGCTACGGCGCTCGATTTCCTCGCCGGCCGCAGCTGCACGGCGATCGGTTCGGCACCCGGTTCGACTACTGCCAGGAGTGCGGCACCGGATACGAGCCAATTGATGATGCCCGACGCGCCCAATTCCGCGCAAATCGAGATACCAGGCTTGCAGTGATGGCAGAGCGTTACACCACCTTTGCCGAGTTCTGGCCCTTTTATCTACGCGAACACTCCCGCCCCGGCACACGCGCGTTGCATTATATCGGCACCAGCTTGGTCGTGGCGGTAGCGATCGGCGCTGTGGTGACAGGAAGGTGGTGGTGGTTGCTCGCCATGCCGGTAGCTGGCTATTTCTTCGCATGGATCGCGCATTTTGCTCATGAGAAGAACCGGCCCGCGACGTTCACCTACCCGTTGTGGAGCTTGAGGGCCGATTTCCAGATGTGGTGGTTGTGGCTGACGGGCAGGCTAGGCCGCGAACTTGCCGCCGCTGGTGTCACCTCAAGCTAGGCCAATGCGGCTGCCAGGGTCAGCAGTCCCAAGCCGATAGATAGCGGCACCCGCAGTGCCATCCACCATGGCGGCGCGAGAGAGTTTAGCTTTGCATCGACACCGAGGCTGACAAGAAGCCCGCCGGCGAGCATGATCAGCGACGGCTCAGGCCATTCCCAACCCAGAAGCCAGGGTAGGAAACAAGCAAGTCCGACAAGAGCCGGCAAAACCGCTGCAATCCAAACCCAGCCAAGAGCCCGCCTGCGTTCAGCGGCCGGGGCCATGGCTGCTATTCCCCACCATGTTCCACCCAGAAAAGACAGGATCAGTGCGGCATAAGCTACGCTGATGATCTGTGCCGGTTCACGGCTATAATCCGGCCCCCAATAGAGGACAGCGACACACATGAACTGAGGCAACAATCCGGCCAGACCCAGCCAGCGTGGCATCCGGGGAACGTTGCCCACTACGGAGCCTCGGGCCCGCTAAAGGGCTGGCTGTCCGTCCACGCGCACCCTTGCCGTTGCTCCTCACCGACAAGCAGGGTGGCAGTATAGGGAAAGATGCGGTCGCTCATCCCATCGGAGCATTCGCCGGGAGTGATCATCAGATCGAAGCTCGCTCCGTTCAGGCTGCCGCTGATGCCAAGGCCGTTATTGCCGGCGAAACGTTCAACCGGAAATTCATTTCCGTCAGGATTTTCGGGGGTGGAATATGTGGCCATGCCCGCTCCGGATGCGCCTCCCCAGAACGGCTCAGTTCCAGTATAGTGGATGACCTCACCAGCCGAGATCGCATTGAATGTGCCACCATCCTTCACGCTGTTCGACGCCCCATCGTCCGCGGTACAAGCAGCCAGCAAGATCAAAGAGCTTGCCACTAGAATCTGCAACTTCATCGCTTTTCCTGTGATAACCAATGCGTTTTTGCGCCTTCCCACTGTTTGTCTGCCTTGAAGAATGCGGCAGCCGGGAGAGAAGCCAGGTCCCCTATAAGCTCCATCACCCTTAATTCGCACATATCTTTTCCCCCTGCGAAGGACCGGCCAATAGAACGGAACGTACCAATGGCTTGCCTTGCGGGTATGCAGATGAAACACTGCATACATGAAGTCGACGCGCCTCCATTTCGTCTGGTACGCCGCCCCCGCCGTGTTTGCCGTCGTGTGCGCGGGGGCGTTAGGCGGATCCTCCATCGGCTCAACAACTAGTCTGAAAAAGCCGACTAAAGTTCTTCCCGACATGTCGGGAAATTCTGCCATTGGGGATTACCAGCCATCTGACAGCTGAAAACTGCCCAATCACTATCCATTGGTGACACCCTCCGGGACTATTCCCGTTGCCGAATTGGCCAGGCATGGACGCTTGCGTAATTCACGAAATGAATGGCGCGGCCCGTTCGACGAAAGCGGGGTCGATACCAAGCAGGAATGGGAACTCGACAATAACGAGATTGATCGTTTGGCGGACTGGCACCCCACAAACAATCGAGCTACTGAAGCGTTCGATCGCGGCTATCAATCCGATCGGACGAAGAACGCATTCAGCGAAAACGCAGAAACCGGGTCGAAAGAGGCGCCCGCGATCAAATCTGTTCGCGCGAAAAGGCAGGTGGCCGACGCCTTAATTAAGAGCCAGCGACATCCAGGCTCTGATAATGTGCGCAGAAGCGATGCCGAGATTGGAGAACCTCTTCCCATCTCGCCGCGCCCCGCGGTCACGCAGTAAACTGGTCTGTGTGGGCGCTCGCTTGGTAGAACAGCGACGGCGATAATTTAGGCACAGCCTTCAACATAACCCAGCTCGGGCATCACACCGACATGGATGATGGAAACCTTCCCGTCCGGGTTAATCTCGAACCGAAGTCTGGGCTCATCGCCGGGCTGGGTAAGGTATTTGCCCTCAGGACCGGTGTATTTGTGAGGCTCTTCCCGGAAGCTCGGGAATTCAGCACGCACGTCCTCGATGGTCGAACCTGGACCAATGCCTTCTATGAGCTTCACGCCGCTGCCTTCAGCGACTGAAATGCGGCGCACTTCTCCGTTGGTTCGAATGGCGTAAACCCCCGGCCATTCGGGAGATGACAGGGTTTCGCACCCATTTCCGATCTGACCGTCGCCCGCAGTAAAACTGCTGTTGGCGGGTACCGGCTGCCCAATTGTCAGGCCTCCCAGCCCCTCGAGCGTTAGTGTTTTTGGCCCGGGCGACGCGGTTTTGTCGGATGCGGGACTGGCGATGGCTTCGGTAGCTGCCTCGGATTGCGTCGCAGCAGAAGGGTTATCGTCCTGCGATGAGCACGCGGACAAAAGAGCCGCGGCGAGAGGAATGGCTAGATATCTCATGACGACATTAGCGCCTGTCAGGGCCGCTGGTTCCCCAACGATCGCAAATCAGAGCGAGAGTCGGCCGCGTGGCTTTTGGAACTTTACGAAATGCTTGCGCGGCTAGACCATATTATACTTATATTTCATACCCAATCGTGGGAACATTTCTGCATCCTGGAAATTCGTTCGACAATGGAGGAAAGGAATAGATGCGAGCAGCACCGCAGCATCAGGACGATCCATTAACTGGGCGCCAGAAAGAATGTATGCTGCTGCTTCAGGATGGGCTGAGCTCAAAGCAGATCGCCCGTGAACTGGGCATTTCCCCGCGTACAGTAGACCAGCACATTTCGGCTGCGCTTGAAAATTTGGGCGTTCACAGTCGTCTGGAAGCTGTTTCCCTCCTTCACGATCAAGAGCTTGTGGAAGTCTCGGAAGGCACCGAACCTCCTCAAGCACCGTCGCGCGATAAGCGCCAGCATCACCTGAGCCCGCTCCCTCGCCCTAGCGAAGTTTACCGGAGATCAGGCTATCTTCCCATTTTCCCTCCGATCGGAGGCGGGGTAAACGCAGCGTCGACCAAAGATCGTATCATATGGATAATCCGCATCGGCATCCTCAGCCTGATGCTGACCTGCCTCGCGGTTGTATTCATTTTGGGCCTTTCCGAGATGGTCAGGCACGTATCCGGATGATTTCATGCCCCCTGCATTCTCCAATCGTGGAGACGGCGAGAAAGGACATAACCATGCATGATATCGAACCAGCAGCGGGCCAGGTAGTCGCCAGCGATACGCAGAAATCGGTCGAGGCAGTCGATCAGGCCGTGATGTCGCTTGCACATCTATGCGCCAGCATTGTCGAGGTGAGCAAAGCGTCACGCCTTCCCATCAGTACGGCGCAGGGCGCCCTTGCAATGGCCGGAACGGGACTGACGAACGCGATCAGCAGCCGGGAAGACCTGAGCCGCGCCACCAGGGAACTGGTCAAGATCCAGAATGCGTCCAATCTGGAAACGGTGGCGTTCGGATGCCCACCGCTTCATAAAGCAAGCGCTCGCCTTTCAGACGATGTTGCCGTGGACCTGGCTGTCTGACCATGGACGTGATTTTCCTGCTTGCCTTCTGGCTGTTTCTGCTCACGGCACTGACGCTCGGATGGCAGGCGGGTGATCGCCATGACCGCAGGGTAATTACTGCGATTGCTGCAGCAGCGCTAATTTCGGCTGGCGCGAGCCTGTTCTTGCAGGAGCGCATTTCCCTTCCCCTCGTCGCAGCCGTCGATGTGCTGCTTTTGGTCGTCGTGATGCGATACGCATTGTCGAGTGGCCGATACTGGCCCATCTGGTTTGCGGCGTTTCATATGACTTCGGTCGTATTCACCGTATTGGCCGTTGTGCTTCCGCCTATTCCCCATATGGTGGCCGAGCGCATCGCAGGGTTCTGGTCCCTCCCGTGCCTGATCGTGATGGTCGTGGGGCTGATTGTGGATCAACGCCGCGGTGTGAACCCGTCACCTACATAGAAAAGGGCGACCCGAACGGATCGCCCTTCGCATTTTCAGATCAGCAGTCGATTACGACGGCATCATCACAGTGTCGATCGCATGGATGACGCCATTCGACGCTTCGACATCCGTCATGGTGACGGTGGCCTTGTTGCCAGCCGCATCGGTAAGAACGACATTGCCGCCTTCCATGGTCGCCGTCAGCTTGGCACCGTTCACGGTGGTGATTTCATAGCCGCCTTCACCGGCTCCCTCGATTGCCTGCGTCAGTTCGCTGGCAGGCGTTGCGCCTTCGACTACATGGTATGTGAGAATACCGGTCAGGTCCGACTTGCCGGCCGGACTGAGCAGTTCGTCACGGGTTGCCTTGGGCACCTTTTCAAAGGCGGCATTGGTCGGTGCGAATACCGTGTAGGGTCCGTCACCCGAGAGGGTTGCACCGAGATCGGCTGCCGTGACGGCCGAGACCAGCATGGAGAAATCCGGGTTGCCCTGAGCGACTTCCACGATGGTGCCGGGTTCGGTGGTGGTGTCGTTGGCCATCTGATCCGCGGCGGCGGCATCAGTGTCCATGGCCGAATTGTCGGCAGGCTCTTCCGCGCAGGCGGCGATGGCGAGCGATGCGGCTGAGGCGAGTGCTATTGCGAGCTTATTCATATCCGGGTCCCTTTTCTATTGGTTCCGAGAACGTATTGGCCGGCGGTGCCGACCTTATCGTCGCTCCATCCAACGAGCGCCGCGGCTGAATGTGCCCAAATCCTGCCACAATGTGGCGAGCCGGTGCACCGACGCGACGAATGACATGTGGCCACTCGCACTGTCGGTGCATGGGCGCGCGCGGTTACATCACCTTTTCGGGGCGGGCTTCGTGCCGGTGCTTCGCTTCCTTGCCGAACAGACGGGTGAGGCGCTGGGCCATGGTGCTGGCCGCCTTGCGCGCGGCGGCATCGACGGAGGAACCATGCTCGGTCACGCCGATCGGCTTGCCGCCGCGAGGGCGCGCTTCGATGGTGCAGCCCTTGTCGTCATTGCCATGGGTGTGATGATGTTCGTTGTGGACGTGCACTTCGAGGCGGGTGAGGCGTTCTTCGAACCGCGTCAGTTTTTCGCGTACCTGTGCTTCGATGCGCTCGGCGACGTCGTCGGTGCCCATGACGCTGCTGTCCGAATTGAACTGGAATTGCATGGCGTTGTCTCTCCTTTTGCATGCTTGTCTATTCAACGCCCGGCAGGCGCATTCCGGTCCGCGTTTTCGACGCGTATGAGCAACTTTCCGACCGGGTTCGGCACAGCGACGGGAGGAGACATGGACCGGGTGTTACACAGTCCAGGGAGAAAACTTTGTCGGCTTGTGCGACCGGGCGTCGGCTTACGGGTCCGCAGCGTCAGCTTCATGCATTATCATGTCAGCTTGTTCGGCCCGCATGTCGGCTTGCGCGGCCAGCATGTCAGCATAGGCCCCGGATATGTCGGCTTGCGAGGGGGCTGCGCGCAGATAGTCGAGCGCGGCAAGGCCCGGCCCTTCCCAGCGCGAGCGAGCAGCCTGCAGACGCTGCCTGCTGGCAGCCGCGCGGGCCCGCAACCCCATGCGCCGAGCCCCTTCGAACGCTTCGCGGAATTTCGGACCGTCGAGCCGGGCGCGCAGCGCATAGGCCGACTGCCGGCTCATCCCCACAGCCGTCGCCGCCTCCGCCACGCGCCCGCATTGTTCGAGCGCGAGAAGGAAGGCCTTCACCTTGGGCACGGTCCAGCGATAATCGGCATTGCACTGCCGCGCCCGCCTGTTCGGGCGGGCGGGAGAGGAAGGTGGCGCGTCGGTTTCATCGGTCATCCGGCAGGATGAGCCACAAAACCGGGTGTGTAGGAAAATGTTTTCGTATCAGCCGGGCGTGCGCACAAGCATCAGGCTGCCGAGATCCACGCGGTCGCTGCCCGCCGTCGGCGTGACGGGCGTATTGGTATCGGTGATCCAGAGGAGCTGGCCCGAGCCATCTTCGATACGCACGCGGGCGGTCGTGCGCACGGCACCCTGCAAGGCGTCGCGCGGCACCTCCACACTGAAGGGCAGCGGGACCTGACGCCCATCGGTGGGCATGATTTCTTCGGCCAGAACCGTGGCGGGCGCATCGGCGCGCGAGACGTCTTCGATCCGCACGGACATCACCGCCTGCGGCGGCAGGGCGATGCGTTCGCGATAGGTGGCTTCGCCCGAAACCGTCACCACATCGGCGCTGGAGGGCACGGTGGCACAGGCCGCCAGAGGGATGGCGAGTGCGGCGGCGAGGGGTGCGAGGATCTTCATTTCCAGCAAACGCCGGTATGCGCGCCTGCGTTCCCGGCACCACGCCGTCCGGGCGGAACGCGGGGACGCGACGAGCATTGGACACATGACAAAAGTGAAAGGAACCGTTCATGAAACTGCCCAAGCCAATCCTTTTGAGCATCGTCGGCGCCACTGCCCTGACGGCCGCCTGCGGCGAAACGCCGGCCGAACAGCAAGCCGACACCATGGACGACCAGATCGAAATGGAAGCCGACCGTAGCGCGGTAGCCGCCGGCACGGACGAGGCGGCGTTGGGCATGACCGAAGCGCAATTGCTGGACGCCGATCTGGTGACTGCCGACGGTACCGATCTGGGCGATGTCGCACTGGTTCGCCGCGACGACAATGGCACCGTGACCGGGCTGGTGATCGAACTGGAAGACACCGATCCCGACCGCTGGGTCGAAATTCCGATGGATGGCCTGACCCTGCGCGGCAATGCCACCGATGGCGATGTCCAGACATCCATGACCGCCGCCGATCTGGCGGCCCTGCCCGACGCCGACATGAGCGCTGTCAACAACACGACGATGTAAGCGCAGCGCAATTTTCCGTTTTTTGCGAAGGCCCGTCCCGGAGCGATCCGGGGCGGGCTTTTCGGTGTGCGGGCGCACCCTTCCTGCGATCCGGCCATGACAGAGCGACTGTGCGCGCAACCCGGATATGCTATTGCCGGGGCAGGGAGGGGCCGGGATGATCGAGCAACTTGCGATTGCGACGGGCATGGTGCTGGCAACGGTGGCGATCCATGGGGGCGGCCTGGTGCTGCTGAACCGGCTGCTGCGGATCGAGCAGCGCGAGGAACGGCAGGAACACCTTTCGCCCGTGAGCCTGCCGGGCATGATATTCACCTTTGCGCTGGTGATGGGCCTGTTTGCGATCCACGGCGTCGAGATCTGGCTTTATGCCCTGCTCTACTGGCTGACGGGCGCGCTGCCGGACCTGCACATATCGGTGTATTTCAGCACCATCACCTATGCCACGATCGGTTATGACGACGAGGGGCTGGAGCGCGCCTGGCAACTGGTCGCCGCGATCGAGGGGATCAACGGCATCCTGCTGCTCGGCTGGTCGACGGCATTCTTCGTATCGCTGATGGCCCGGATGGGGCGGCGCTAGACCGTCCTTGCATTCGCCGGGCCGGACCGCGGCAGGTCCGGTTTCCCGGCGTCTGCCGAATTGATGCAGGCGATTGCGGGAAAGAGCGTAGGGTGCGTGCGGGGCATGCCGCCCCGACTGGAAACGATCATGGCCAAAGGCCAAGCAAAGAAGAGCCGAGAAGCGCGCAAGCCGAAGAAGGAAAAGGTGAAGACCAACGCGTCCCAACCATCGCAGAAGCCGGGTGCGATCAAGGGCCTGGAGAATATGAAGAACAGCTGAGGCTGCGGCACGCCTTGAAGCGGCCGAATTATGCGCGGGCGGCATGCGGTGCTAAGGCGGCACCGATGCCCGCGCCCCAATCCCCCGATCGACCCAGCCCCGACGATACCGGTGATATGCCGGCAACCATTCTGGTCGATGCCGACGCCTGTCCGGTGAAAGACGAAATCTATCGCGTGGCCGAGCGCCATGGCGCGCATGTGCGCGTGGTCAGCAACGACATCTTCCGCGTTCCGGTGAGCGAGCGCGTAAAGCGCGTGGTGGTAAGCGACGGTTTCGACGCCGCGGACGACTGGATTGCGGAGAATGCGAGCCCCCGCACCGTGGTGATCACGGCGGATATACTGCTGGCCGAGCGCTGCCTGAAGGAAGGCGCGCAGGTGCTGGCGCACAACGGCAAGCCGTTCGATGCCGCCAGCATCGGCGGTGCGGTGGCCACGCGCGCGATCATGGCGGATCTGCGCGCCGGAATGGACGGGGTCGGGGGCGGCCCGCCGCCCTTCAGCAAGGCCGACCGTTCGCGTTTCCTGCAGGCGCTCGACAAGGTGCTGACCGCGATGCGCCGCAAAGGCTGAGCAGGCTCAGCCCGATTTCTTCGCCTTGTGCGCGGCAATCGCTTCGTCGATCGCGGCGATCCGCTGCCGCTCAGGCGTATCCTTGGCCAGCCCCTTGAGGCGGCAGGTCGCCCAGAGCTGGCGGCGTTCGGATTCGAGATTCTTGAGATAGAGATCGGCCATGCCGGTGCCTATGGGCGCATCGCCGCGCGCTGGCCAGTGGGGCGTGCGGCGATCACTCCTCGTCGCTTCGCCGCCCGTCGCGTTCCTTGGCGACACCCTTGAACGGCTCGCCATCCGATTTGACGTCCATGAACTGCCCCGCATCTGCCGAGCCGTCCTCCCGATTGCGCTTGGTCCATTTGCCCGTCGCGGTGTTCTTGACCTGACTGCGATCGTCGACCGAGCCGATGCGGTGTTCGTCACCTGTGTTGCGTGCCATTGTTGGCCTCCTTTGCAAGACCAACGGGCGGGGATTCCGGGGCGTTCCGAAGAATTTATTCTCTCGCTCTCGCGCGATCATGGAAGCAGCGCGCTGGAATTGACGGGGCACACGCGGTGCGCGACCGTTCAGGAACTCGGACCGAGTGGAAGTCCACGCTGGTGCTTAATGTGAAGAGTTTTCTGCTGAATCCACGCCTAGAGTTGCGCGATTTAGTAACTAGGGGCGCGCCGCAACTAGCGAACGCTAGTGGCACGGTTGGTTGCAGCGGATGAAGTCCAACATTCGACTTCCGCACACTGAAGTCAATGTGGCCATTATGACTCGTAGTTGGGGAAATTCTTAAGCCTGTCCCCCTACGTTCTGGTAATGTTGGAAAGCGCCAGCTAGGCCGACGGCCAACGGGGAGGGTTCATGGCTTCAACAATGCCACTTTTAGACCGAGTGATTATTGACTCGGTAGAAGAGGTCGAATCGAAGGTTGAGGACCACCTCGATTGCGATGTCCTCTTTTATTACGGCGAATTACGTTCAAGTAATTTCACCTTCTTTCGAGATTCTGTCGAACGCATCGCGGAACGTGATGGCAAGCGCAATGCGATAGGACTTTGCCTTACAACCCCCGGTGGACAGGCAGAAGCTGTCGAGCGGATGGTTGAGGTGATACGCCATCACTACGAGGCATTTTACGCTCTCGTCCCTAACACCGCCATGTCCGCAGGGACTATTTTCTGCATGGCGGCGGATCGAATATACATGGATTATTCGTCGGCATTAGGTCCAATTGACCCTCAAGTGCCTGACAGAGATAATCGTGTGTTGGTACCTGCTTTAGGATATCTAGACAAGGTCGAAGAACTGATCCAGAAAAGCGCGGAGAATACGATTTCACCTGCCGAGTTCCAGATGCTCCAAAGCTTGGATCTGGCGATGCTCAGATTCTATGAGCAGGCGAAAGACCTTTCAATCAACCTATTGAAAAAGTGGCTTGCCGAATACAAATTCAAGAATTGGACCCACCATCGCACGACCAACCCAGGTTCAGAAGTGACACCTGAAGAGCGTATTGAACGCGCACGAGAGATTGCTACGAAGCTATCGGACAATAACCGTTGGCACTCACATGGTCGCATGATCGGAATGGGAACGCTTCGGTCAGAGATGCGCTTAGAAATCGAAGATTTTAGCGAGAATGCTGAACTGCACAACGCCATACGTCAGTACGCAGATACGCTTACGGGTTATATAGAACGAAACGGACAGAATTTTGTTATTTTCAACCGCCACCTACAGTGAGGACCCCATGCCCATAGACGACGCTGTAAAAGAAGTGACGCGGAATGCACCTCGACAGGGAAAGTTCGCAACCCAGCTAAGATCCAACCGTGAGTTTCAAACTCGCATGGAAAAAGCAGGGGTTGTTACTCGAAAACAAGCCTTTTCCATTCCTTTAATGGAACGGATAGCTCATACTTTTGAGGCAAAATGAATAGGGGCGGCAATTTGCCGCCCCCTTTCTTTCAGAGCATCTACCCCTCCGGTAGATATAACTTCTCACCCTTCTCGCGGTAAACCTCGCTCATTTCCTCCATACCCTTTTCCGCTTCCGCGGCCTCTTCAGCTGAGGTTTCGCGCTTGATGTTCTCGCTCGCCAGATAGCTGTCCGAGTTCTGCTTCGCGGCGAAGTCGCGCACTTCCTGCGTGATCTTCATGCTGCAGAACTTGGGGCCGCACATGGAGCAGAAATGGGCGGTCTTGGCGCCTTCTGCGGGCAGCGTCTGGTCGTGATATTGCTCGGCCGTGTCGGGGTCGAGGCTGAGGTTGAACTGGTCGCGCCAGCGGAATTCGAAGCGCGCCTTCGAAAGCGCATCATCGCGGACCTTGGCGGCGGGGTGGCCCTTGGCAAGATCGGCCGCGTGGGCGGCGAGCTTGTAGGTCACCACGCCCACTTTCACATCGTCGCGGTCGGGCAGGCCGAGGTGTTCCTTGGGCGTGACGTAGCAGAGCATCGCGGTGCCGTACCAGCCGATCTGCGCCGCGCCGATGCCGCTGGTAATATGGTCGTATCCCGGCGCGATATCGGTGACGAGCGGGCCCAATGTGTAGAAGGGG
>CESG01128975.1_pt1 | contig 24318 bp, 14 predicted proteins | sample 531121 | NCBI WGS metagenome assembly CESG01 (sample SAMEA2621287, study PRJEB7988) | marine metagenome | biome: marine biome (ENVO:00000447); feature: mesopelagic zone (ENVO:00000213); material: "saline water (ENVO:00002010), including plankton (ENVO:xxxxxxxx)" | depth 800 m
CATCGCTTCCTCCAAGATGTAGAAGGTTTTGTGGGTCAGTTATTCCGATACCTATGTTTCCGCCATCCTTTGCAGTAAGGACACTTGCGCCACCTGCACGAAGGAACAAATCATCTCCTGCTGCACGAAGTCCAACGACCCCAGAGCTGGTAGTGGTGTTGTCTACCAATGAAAGATCTGCATTTGCATCACTAGACTCAAGTGTCAGAACATTATTTGAAGTACCTGCATCAACATGAAGTTTTGTAGTCGGACTTGTAGTACCAATACCCACATTTCCAGAACTTAGAATACGTACAAGCTCGGTACTACCATTATTAAATACAAACTGCCCTCCTGAGCCATCACTTCGTGCAGTTAAAGCAAAGGTATTACCCGCTTGTGTAATCTGCCCTGTCTCTCCTCCATCATCTACAAACTCAAGGTACCCTTGTGTTCCATAGTCTCCTGCTGTGATGGTTCCAATTACTTGAAGGGCAGTGTCTGGACTTGTGGTACCAATACCTACGTCCCCACTACTTTCTATAGTAAGTAGTGCAGAGCCATCTTCTTGGAATTGGTGCGCCACAGTTGCACCTCCAACCATGTTGTACACAGCATTGCTTGCACCCGCACCAATAGATAGATATGAGGGGTCATCTGTTCTTCCAAGGCGTAGCTGGTCTGCCGCAGAATCCCGTGCAACATGAAGGGCACTTTCTGGAGAAGTAGTACCAATACCTACATTTCCACTACTATCTATCCTTACCTGCTCTGATGCATTTGTATACAAAGACAAAGAGTCACTGGCATTAGCATAGAGAATGCGTCCCATCCAATCACTACTATCATCTCCAAATATCAACTGAGCCTCCGATGCTGCATTGGTAATGATTGATATTTCAGCACCTCCTGAAGTATTGACGACTTCTATTTCATGATCCGGACTTGTCGTACCAATACCCAAACTTCCTCCATTGTTAATGTAGTTATCGACACCAGAGGCTCCAGAGAATAATATTTTTGATGAACTACCATCTCGCAAGAGCAGCTCACCCGCAGTACCATTTCTATCAAGAATACCAATTGCTGTTGAGCCATTCACAATTGATAGTCCTCTTGCATCATCTACAAATAAATTGAGAAGGCCTCCGGTACCAAACTGAGCACGCTGTGTACCACCAAGCGCAATGTCCAACTTATCTCCAGCACTAGTATAGATACCTGTATTAGGATCTGATGCAAAGCTTACTGATGGCAAGCTTGCGGAACCATCTTTTCCAAGATACTGAGCACTTGTAAAGATATGATTGTCATTATAAAGACCTAGCTGATCACTTGAATTAAACCGTATAAGGTTTAGTGCTGCTCCTGCAGTAGTTACTCCCTGCAATGAGTAGTTATTTGTTCCAAGCTTTATATTTCCACCCTGAACAACAAACTTCTGATCCGGTGAGGTGCTTCCAACTCCTACATTTCCAGACGCATCTACAACAAAATCAAAATCTGTAAGTTGACTATCCTGCCCAATAAAGAACTTGCCCAAACCATCCCCTCCGTCGCGCACAAATCCAATAGCACCTAGCTGAGAATTTGTAACCCCCGTGTCAGATATTTGAAATTCAATTGCAGAACCAAAATCGTCTGCTGCATCTACAGAACTATTCGCTACAAATTCTGTAACAGGCCTAGGCGCATTACTCGTCCCTGTCCCTCTTGAAAACCTTGAAATGGCACCTACACCTGTACCTTCAAAATTGATACCTGTGCTACCTGTTACAGAAAGATTGTAATTTGGACTTGTAGTACCAATACCTACGTTTCCAGAGTCATCAATCGTCACCCGTTCAGTACCTGCAGTATAAAGCCGCAAATAATCCTCATCTGAGCTCTCCTCTGCTGTTACGTAGGTATCCTGATCAATATCAATTACCCCACCAAGTCCTAACCAATTGCTTCCGTTATACCCTTCATACTGTGTGGTATTGGTGTTGTACCTGATCTGTCCCGTAAGTTCAGTAGAAGGACGCTGCGCAGTGGTACCAACTGGGATACGAATGGCATCAGTTGCATAGATATCAACTGTTGTTGCGGGAGTGGTAGTACCAATACCCACATTCCCAGAGCCATCTACCACAAGCGCCGCCCCTGTTGCCCCTGAATTTGGACTTGGATTTATGTAGAAGACATCTCCCCCTGCTGCATCAGTAGTTGCGGTAACTCCAAGCTCATACTGATCTGTAGAGCCTTGTGCAAACTGAAGGAATGGATAGTTTGCAACTCCTGCTGATTCAATGCGAACCCCCGAGTTTGCACTTGAAACTACATCAAGATGTGTGGCGCTTCCTGACCCCTCAATTACAAGTGCACTTGCAGGAGTGGTTGTACCAATACCAAGCCGATTTGTACTATCATTCCAGAAGAAATTACTATTATCTTGCGCGAGCGCTCCACTTGAGTTTGCAAACACGACTGACCCCTCTGTAAATCCAGCAGGAGCAATGGTTCCATACAGAGAGCCATCTACCTCAAGGTCCCCACTAATGTACGCACTATTATAATAATCGGCTGCAGCAATAGAGCTTGGTGTCCCTGTACCTACAGTTAACCGTACAGATGGCGAAGAACTTCCAAGTCCCAGATATCCATTTATGTCAAAGTTCGCAAGTTCAAGTCCGTTATTGTCTTGCACGGTAAAGAGGTTTCCAGTTTGTGAAGATGCAGCACGCACAGCAAGGGTACTTGTTCCTGTTGACCCATTATCATTTTGAATGAAAATGTTCTGGTTGAAGTCAAATCGATCCTCTGACGCATCCCATCCAATTACAGCATTCGGTACTACTACTCCTCGATAGAATACGAGAGATGCATCTTCTCCATCTGAAGTCGCATTGTCTGAGTTAATAGAAAATGAAGCATTGTTTGTTCCTGCAATTGAAGTGCTTGCTGCAGAAAGGTTATTTATAGTTGCACTATCAAAGTACGCATCGTCCCAATAGTATGCGGGAGATCCAAGGTCATATGTTGCATTTGATGTAGGGATAATTGCCACACTTGAATCAACCTGCCCTGAAGAGAACTGGAACTGTGTTGTTTCGTTATATCCAATATGAAGTGGCAACCCACTTGAAGAGTACACACGGAATGAGTCGCCTATGTATCCATTTAGAAGTCCCACATTGCTTCCTCCTGCAACAAGCCGCACTCGTGGCTCAGTTGTAGCTCTGAAAATAGCAGGCTTACTTGCAGACACGGTCACATCAAGTGGGGACTCTGGAGTTGTGTCATTAATTCCAACATATCCATTTGCAAGCACTGTAAGGCCAGATGCTTGTGAACCTCCACTTGCTGCAGAGAAGGTTCCTGTAGTTGTTGCATTAGTAGAAGTAAGTTCTGGGAATGTAGACGCAACAGATGTAGATGTAGCAGTAAAGTACTCAGCAACCGCTTGCCCTACTACTGAGAGCTTTGCATATGGAGATGTTGTTCCAATACCTACACTTCCATCCTCCTGTACACGGAAGAGCTCTGTACCACCTGCAAGAGAAGCACTATCTTTCGCAACAATAAATGCTGAGGTTGTCTCGTCATTGTTTGAATCAATATTGAAATAAAAACTTCCGGGAGCATTTACACCTGCACGCAACGCAGAATCCCGAGGAATATATGCACTGTTAGAAGAAAATCCAATAAAGTTACCACTTGAAAGTGTTGCAATGTTTCCATCAACTCCAAGCGCTTGCCCTGGACTGTTTGTGTTTATACCAACCTGCGCATTTGTGGCATCTACAAACAGAGCGTTTGAGCTTCCTGCTTCTCCTACACGGAAGTCTCCATCTACATCAAGAAGATATCCTGGAGTTGTTGTACCGATTCCAAGACGATCATTCCCATTATCAAAAAATAAGTTGCTATTATCTTCGACCACAAGACCTCCTGTTCCAATAAATGGAATTGATCCTGCAGTTAGGCTGCTGATTGTAAGATTTGTTGTCGTTGCATTAGTAGTTGTGGCATTTGTTGCAGTTAGATTTGTAAGTGTCGCAGTAATTGCCTCTAATGCTGTTGTGTAGAAGTTTGTTGAGGTTGCGTTTGTAACTACAGAGTTGTTACTAAAGAAGTTGGTTGAAGTTGCATTTGTTGTAGATGCATTGTTTGCAAAAAGATTTGTGCTTGTTGCGTTAGTTGTTGACGCATTTATTGCAAAGAAGTTTGTTGTTGTTGCAGATGCAAGAGTTGCTGTTGTTCCTGTAAGTGGCCCTGTGAGCGTTGTAGTAGCAAGAGTGGTTGTCCCTGAGGCAATAAGTGTCGGAATTGTAAGCGGCCCTGTGAGCGTTGTTGTGGCAGCATTCAACGTATCAAATGTTCCTGTATTTGCATTCACACTTGATCCACGGAATGTTGACCCAGTAATTTCACTGTTTCGAATGATTCCGCTTAAGAATTCTCCATCACGAATGATTGTTCCGCTGATATCCTCAATCTTGTTCACCCACTGAATGGTTTCAATATTCTGAACAATCTGATTTCGGTTAACTGCAGTTAGTTTCTGGATCTCAGCTGAAAGCGCTGCGTGAAGTGCAGTAATACTTGAATCTACGTAAAGCTTATTTACGTCAGTGCTTGCAAAGAAATTCTGAGTAACATTTCGAGGAGCAATGTACACAGGAGCTGCTGGCTCATCTTCCTTAATGACAACATTGGTTTGAGCAGGCCCCGGATTTACAAGCAGTACCGGATCTTTCTTTCGACCAAAGATTCGATCGAAAATATCTCGTACGCCACCTGCAACTCCTCCGATTACATTTGCTTGAGCTTCCTCAACTTTCTCTGCTGTATTTGTTGCAAGAGGAGATTTTACGCCTGCAAGTTTTGATCCAATATTCTCTGGAACTGCCATTACAGTTTCTACTGCTGGAACAAAAACATTTGCTGCAATACGCTCTCCAGCAAACTTAATCATTCCCATAACTTTTTCTGTAGAAACATCTAGACCTGAATTTGCACCTGCAAGGATTGTTGTAGGTAAATCAAACCGAGCATACGCATACCCTGTTCCAATCGTATCTCCTGTTGATTCAATCGCATCCTTATACGTATCTGTAAGTGCATACGTGCTATCAACGAAGCTGTAAATGAAATCTACATACCCGCCAATAATTGCTCTTCCAAGTTTTGGAGAATTCTCTCGTACAGAACTTCCAATCTTAATGTTTGCCTCAGGAATTGATTGTGCTGAAGTGAGAATAGCTCCTCCTGTGTTATACGGCACAGAAGCAAGAGTGTTTGCAAGCACAAAACTTCCATCAACAAATCCGTAGACTAGCTCCGCCTGTGCTTTTGGAAGCTCTTGAGCAAGAACAGCAAACGCCCCTAGACCTTCTTCATATGAGTTCAAAATGTTGGCGCTTGCTGCCTGTGCAATATTCTGCACAGCAAGAGCATTTGAAAGGCTTTCCTTGCCAAGATATTTAACAAACCCCGTGTACGCATCAACTGACCCATGAGCTGCTACGACAAGCCCTTCTCCAAGCGCCTTATATCCATTCCAAATATCTGTAGAGCTTGGAAGCATCAAACTTCTTCCTGGAACATACGTAGAAGCGAAACTTTTTTGAACACCAGTGTACTTAAAGCGATTTCCAAAAGACTCTACTTCTGCAAATCCTGTTGCAAAAATATTATTGGCCTCAAACTTTATTTCATTAGAAACTTTATTTTGTGCAACTACATAGTTGACCCGAGCCAGTTCTGGGTGACGCTCTGATCGAGCAAGTACTCGATGCACATCACTTGCCCTCTCATGCACAGCGGAAATCAATTTAAATGGAAGAGAAGAAATTCCTGTTGCCCCAGCCAAAGAGTATCCTCCAAAAACAATTAGAACAGTTAGGGCAAGTGCTGCTGCATTTTCAAATGGAAGCTTATCGAAACTTTTTGCAAAAATATTCTTAAAGTCATCTTGAGCCTTAGGGGCTTGAACTTTCTTATATTCAATTTTTCTTTCCTTAGAGAGAGATTCTCTTTTGATTTCTTTTACGGCTTCTTTAATATCAAAAAATTCAAGTAGAGCTTTTTTCTCAACAACCCAAGAGCGTCCAATCCTACTTGCAGGAATTTTTCCTTCTCGAGCAAGTCGACCTACGTAGTCAGAAGTACGCCCGACAATGGACGAAGCTTCTTTTGTTGAAATAAATTTTTTATGCTCGGCAGACATAGTTCGGAAGAACGATTTCCCTATTATTTTAACCAATATTTTCAATATCGACACGTACTACATGTGGATACAAATTATGTAAAATACGTAATTTACGTAGTAAGAATATTTGGACGAGAAAAGTATAAAAAGTGTTCAAAAAAATTCTTTTGAAAACAGTTTTTGCATGAGAAAATCCTTATCTTTTTCAAAAACAGGTGTGCACAGGCTCTTAAACTGGGCGAGAAGTGTTCTTTTTTTAAAAAGAAAAGTAGCTTTTATAGAAAAAATTTAATACTGTCCCCTCTGATCACATTGTTTCTAAACTCATTATTTTGCGACACACAAAATAACCGTTATAGCGAAATTTCTAAAAAACAAGCCATTTAAATAGATCATGAGAGTCTTCTCATAACTATTTGGATATCTTTTAATTACTTTTTTATATATCCGAGATTTTATACTCACTTACACAAAGGGATTACAAGGACGGGGCTTACAAAGCACATTTGAAGCTTTCAAAATACCTTTTATATCCATTGCATTTGCCTAACTAATGAAAGTCGATGATGCTGGCCAATCTTCCAAAATCTAAAAAGAACTCCTTGTGAGAGTTCTTTCCCTTTATTTAAGCTATATCGCGTGTTTCTCGCTATCCGAGATTTTATCGATATATCTTTATTTTATAGGATATCTCGGTTATCTCGGATAAACGTTCTTACTTTTTAGACTCAAAATGCTGCACTCCCAAAACATAATCTTTAACTCCTTGGTAAGCAGCGGCAACTGGAGAATCTGTATTGCGTGTGAGCACGTACCCTGTTGTAACCGTAAGAGCACCAACAAAAACTATTGCTAGTGCAGCGGCAACAACAAGCCCTGTCCCCGACCAAGATCTCTGTACTGGCAGTGGACTTGGAGCAGGCTGAGCAACCTCTTTCTCTTCAACCTCCTCTTCTACTGAAATCTCTTCCTCTCTAGGAGCTGGTTCTGACTTTGTAATTGGAACCTGAACCTCTTCAGAAATTTTCTCCTCCTCCACTTCTTTATCTGCTTCACTTAAGAAAACTTCTTCATTCTCTGTAGGAACCGCCTTCTGTGCCTTATACCAATCCTGCCAAGCGTTCTGCATCTCACTGAGAGCGTTCTCTTCGACAGGTGCTTCTTCCGCCATAGGCACCTCTTCTACTGCTGGAGCTTCTGCCTCTTCCAGAACTTCTTCGGTATTACTTACAAGCACCTCAAGCTGTGGAGCTGGCGCCTCCTTCTCTTCTTTTACTGAAACCTGTGCTTCCCCAAACTTATGCTTCTTTATTGAAACCTCATCTATATACCAATTGCGCCCTACTAATTGAGCGTCAATCTTCCCTCCTCGAGCAAGCTGCCCGACGTAATCTGTTGTATATCCTGTAATCTCTGCTGCACGTTTTGTTGATAGGTACGTACGACCATTAAGTGTTAGCTCTTTCATGCATACAGTATAGCCGAGACCCACGAGTCTCGGCAAGAAGAAGTTCGAGATAACCTTATTTTCTAACGTATCTCGTTTAAAATAGCCTCCTTTAGAATTCCTGGATTTGCTGCACCCTGAGTCTTCTTCATACCCTGCCCAACCAAGAATTGGAGCGATGCCTCCTTTCCATTTTTATACTCTTCTACAACACTTTTATTCTCAGAAATAATCTCAAGCACAACTTCCTTAAGCGCTCCTGCATCTTGAACCTGGAAAAGATTTTTCTCCTGTGCAATTTTCTCGGGGTCTCCCCCCTCTTCTAAAAGAATTCTCAAAATGTCTTTTGCTCCACGAGAAGAAACTTTGTCTGCACACACCATCTCAATAAGAGAAGCGAATGCTTCGGGAGTTAGAGTTTCAAACTCCACTTTGTCTGAGTGCTCATTGTAATACCCTGCAATATCAGAAGTTAGATAATTAACCGCTCGCTTAATTTTCTCTGGAGCCTGGAGTTTCTCTATGACAGCGTCAAAGAATCTTGCGCGCTCAAGAGAAGCCACAAGATCAGTAACGTCTTCAGGCTTCATGCCAAGATCTTCATAACGCTTTCGCTTCTCGGACGGAAGCTCTGGAAGACTCTTCTTCAAAACCTCTTCCTCTAATTCAGGAATTTCTGAAAGCTGAAGCTTTGGAAGGTCTGGCTCTGGGAAGTACCGATACTCTGCAGCACCTTCTTTAATACGCTGTCCGAATGTCTCCTGCTTTGCCTCATCCCAACCTCGAGTCTGCTGCACTATCTCTCCTCCCTCTTCAAGAACTTTCTCATGTCTCTTTAACTCATACGCAATAGCTCGTTCAACAGATCTAAATGAGTTTAGATTTTTAACCTCAACTTTTGTACCAAATTCTTCTGTGTCACTTATTGAAATGTTTGCCTCAATACGCATCTCCCCTTTTTCAAGATTGGCATCTGAAACACCAAGAGTCCGAAGCAGCAACTGTAGTTCTCGAGCAAATGCGCTCGCCTGTTCTGCACTATGAATTACAGGCTCTGTAACAAGCTCCATAAGAGGAATTCCTGCACGATTAAAATCTACAAGAGACTCGTCCCCCTTATGAGTTGAACGAGCAGTATCCTCCTCAAGATGCACACGAGTAATTTCTACATTATTTAAAGTTCCTCCACTTACAAGTGGAAACTTGTACTGACTAATCTGATACCCCTTTGGAATGTCCGGATAAAAATAATTCTTCCGATCAAATTCAGTAAAGTCTGCAATCTTTCCACCGAGCGCAACACCAACTTTACACACATGCTCAACTGCCTTTTTATTAATAACTGGAAGAGTTCCAGGATGACTCATACAAATAGGACACACGTGAGTATTTGGCTCACGCTCATTTGGATCATTCTTGGAGTCACAGAACATCTTTGTGTTCGTCTTGAGCTCAGCATGAATCTCTAGTCCTATTGTTGCTTTATACTTCGACATCTTTATTTTCTTCTATGGCAGAGCGCCCATCTTCTAGAAGCTTTGAGAGCTTCTTCCCGAATTCCTTTAACATACCAGGATTTTGGGTAGAAAGCACCCATACTTGCGCCCCCGCCCCCTCAAGCTCTTGTACGTATTTTTCTTGTGTCTTATGGTCCACAAGATCTGCTTTTGAAAGCACGGCAATCTCGCGCTTCTCTGTAAGGGATGTATCGTACCGAGATAGCTCGTTTCGAATAGTATTGTACCGCTCAACAACATGCTCATCTTCTGCAGAAACAAGATGAAATAGCACTCGTGTACGCGAGATATGGCGCAAAAACTTATCTCCAAGCCCCTTGCCATCTGCGGCACCTTCGATAAGCCCTGGAATGTCTGCCAATACGTACCCAAAATAACTTCCGAGATGCGGCTCTAAGGTCGTAAATGGGTATGCTCCGACCTGACTCTTAGCATTGGTTAATGCGTTCAATAGAGACGATTTTCCGGCACTTGGGAGCCCAATAAGACCTATATCTGCTACGAGTTTTAACTCTATATGAAAATTACCTCTCTCACCTGCTTTCCCTGGTGTTGATTGCTTTGGAGAAACATTCCGAGAGTTCTTAAAACGAGCATTTCCAAATCCCCCACTTCCTCCTTTTAAAACTTTCACCTTCTCTCCCTCATGCAAAAGCTCTACCACATCATCAGTATCAGTATTGGTAACAACAGAACCAACAGGAACTTTGAGAATTAGATCTTCTCCATTCTTCCCCTCCATATTTTTCTTTGATCCATCTCCGCCATCTTCTCCTGCAAAACTTTTTGTATGTCGATAGTTTGAAAGATAGGCAAAGTCACGAACAGCCTCTACATAGACATCAGCTCCGCGACCTCCGTCACCTCCTGCAGGACCTCCTTTCATTCCTTTATCTGCATGCCAACGAACAACACCGTCTCCGCCGTTGCCTGCTCGAGCAAAAATACGAACTTCATCTACAAATGCCATAATTATTTTTTAACAATCTTCCACCCACTTTCAAGTAGAGATTCTGCTTTTTTAAACTTTACTTCTTTTGTCTCCTTTCCATCAGTAATAGTTACAAGATCATTTCGACCATATTCTTTCTTCTTTGCGAGAGCTCCAGTAGATGCAGTCTCTGATCCTCCACTTGTCTCCATCTTAATTGGCTTTGGCTCCTCCTTTCGCTCTTCGATATTTGGAACAAGAGAAATAATCTTCTCATCAATAGAAGCTTCCATCTCCTTAAAGAGATTGAGTCCTTCCCTGCGATACTCAATAAGAGGATCCCTCTGGCCATACGCTCGCAAACTAACAGAGCGTCGCAAGTACTCCATAGTCTCAAGGTGATCAATCCAGAGTGCATCAAAAAGCTGCAGCAACAACGCACGCATTCCTTGATACAGTTTTTCTTTTGTAAAATCTTCTTCTTTCTTTAGAAGAGCTTCTGCAGCATCAGTTCCCTCTACAATATTCTTTACGTACGCCTCAATCTCTTCTCCCGTACCCTTAAGCACAGTGTCGCGCTTATCGTAGAAAATCTGTCGCTGATGATTAAGAATGTCATCGTATGCAAGCACCTGCTTACGAGCATCAAAGTTTACTCCTTCAATCTTCTGCTGTGCAGACTCTAGCGCTCCTGAAATCATCTTATTTGCAATTGGCTCATCCTCTGGAATACCAAAGCGGCCCATCATTGCCTTGATAGAGTCTGTGGCAAAGATACGCATAAGCTTATCTTCAAGAGAAACAAAGAACTGCGTCTCTCCCGGATCTCCCTGACGACCTGATCGTCCTCGAAGCTGATCATCAATACGACGCGCCTCATGTCGCTCAGTTCCAATAACAAAAAGCCCGCCAAGCTTTTTGATTTCTTCTTGCTCTTTTTCTGTTGCTGTCTCCCCTCCAAGCTTAATATCAACTCCACGACCTGCCATGTTTGTGGCAACAGTTACATTTCCTTTCTTTCCAGCATCAGCAACAATCTCTCCTTCCCGCTCATGATTCTTCGCATTAAGAACTTCATGAGGAATCTTTGCATCTTTTAAGGTTTGTCCAACAACCTCATTGTCATCAATAGAAACAGTACCAATAAGTACTGGCTGCCCTTTCTTATGTAGCTCCATTACCTTCTTTGCAAGTGCCTGGTACTTTCCCCTTGCTGTCTGGAAGATAAAGTCATTGTGATCAATACGTGCAACGTCACGATGTGTTGGAATTGGCACAACCTCAAGCTCATACACTGTATAGAGCTCTTCCTTTGAGGAGTATGCTGTCCCTGTCATACCCGCAAGCTTTTTGTACATTCGGAAGTAGTTCTGGAATGTAATAGAAGCCATCGTTCTGCTCTCACGATTGATCTTTGTCCCCTCTTTTGCTTCTACCGCCTGATGCAGCCCCTCACTCCACCTTCGTCCAGGCTGCAATCTTCCGGTAAATTCATCCACAATGACAATCTCTCCATCACGAACAACGTACTCCTTATCCTTCGTAAAGAGCGCTTTTGCGCGAACAGCATTTTCAAGATGGTGTGCATACTTTACTCCTCCTGCAGCATAAAGATTTTCTACATTTAAAATCTTTTCTGCCTTATCAATTCCAGAGTCTTTTATCTGCACTGCCTTCTGCTTCTCATCGATAACATAATCTTCTTCGCTAAAAGTTTTTACAACACTTGCAAACACTTCATAGAGATTTTCTGAGTCCTGATACGGTGCAGAGATAATAAGAGGAGTACGTGCCTCATCAATCAAAATAGAGTCAACCTCATCAACAAGAGCAAAGTCGTGATTACGCTGTACTCGCTGCTCAACAGCATACGCAGTATTGTCTCGAAGATAATCAAACCCAAACTCATTGTTTGTTCCGTATGTAATATCAGCTTCGTATGCCTCTTTCTTTGTTACAGGACGCAAGAACTCCTCATAGATTTTGAAGAACCCTTTCTCATCACGCTCCTTATCGATGTCTGAATGGTCAGGATCATACAGATACGATCCATCGCTTGTAATGACTCCAATACTCATTCCAAGTCCGTGATACACCTGCCCCATCCACGCGGCATCTCGGCGAGCCAAATAATCATTCACCGTAATCACGTGAACTCCCTTGCCCTTAAGAGCATGAGCATACGCCGGAAGTGTCGCCACAAGAGTTTTTCCTTCTCCTGTTCGCATCTCGGCAACTTTTCCATGAGTTAGGATAAGTCCTCCCAAAAGCTGCACGTCATAGTGACGAAGTCCTGCAGTTCGAAATGCAACCTCTCGGGCATTTGCAAAGGCCCGCGCCAGAACACTTTCAAAATCCTTGCCGTCGGCAAGTTCTTTCTTTAAAGATGCTGTAACCTCTTTAAGCTCTTCGTCACTTTTTGCCTTGAAATCCTGCTCTAAGGCGTTAATTTCAGCAACAAAAGGACGCATCTGCTTAATATCAGAAGCTCCAGGCTCTCCACCAAACATCTTTTGTAGGCCAGATAACATTGTGGAATGAGCATAGCACAAAACCCTCCATTTCTGGAGGGTTTTGTGTTGTGCGGAAAACTACTTTCGTCGCTTTACTACACGCTTCTTTGGAGCTGCTTTTCGCTTTTTAGGCGCAGCTTTTTTAACTGTCCGCTTCTTAGCAGGTGACTTCTTTGCAACCTTCTTCTTTGGAGCTGCTTTTTTCTTCACCACCCGCTTCTTAGCTGGAGCTTTCTTTGCCACTCGCTTCTTTGGAGCTGCCTTCTTCTTCTTCACAACTCGCTTCTTAGCAGGTGACTTCTTTGCTACACGCTTTTTTGCAGGAGCCTTCTTAGCGACCTTTCGCTTTGGGGCTGCCTTCTTACGTGTAGTTTTCTTTTTTGCCGGCATAGAATCTACGTAGATTATTTTTATATAAAGTCGACCCGTATACAGGAACTCACCTGCGTGTCCATGCATGTATTATCGAACACGAACGACTCTCTATGCGTACAAAATAAAAAATTTGGGGATAAGTTATAACTACGTAGTTTACGTAGGTTGGTTTCTGAAGAGACAAGGGGGCGGGTGCGAGCTCCACCGATGTTAATACGTGAGTCCAGCCGTCCCCATGTCTTTCCACAAACTCTTCCTCTATTGTATTCTTCTCTCTAAAAAATGCAAAAAACCGCCCGGGGGCGGATCTTTACAAACATCGGTGTGTGCTCAAAAACACTCACTTATAGAGCACTATACCAGAGATGCTTTATTTTGAAAGTCGCAATTCTGCCTGCTCATACAAAACTTGAGCTTGCTCATATGAAGTATCTAACTCATATGCTTTCTTGAAAGCAAGAAGTGCTTCCTCCTTCTTCCCCACTGCCTCTGCTGCCAACGCAAATTCAAAAATTACACTTTGTTTTTTGGGAGCAATTTCTCTTGCTCGAGACAAAATCTCATATGCTTTCTCATTGCTGCCGAGCAATCTGTACGTAAGTCCATAAAGTAGATGTATACGAGCACTCTCGGGCATAAGAGCTGCCTGCTTCTCCATCTCTGTAACTGCATCTGCTAACAGTGCAATCTTTGCATCAACAGAAAGATTTTCTTGTCGCAGCGCCCTAAGTGCAAGCTGCACCATTTGCTCTCTAATCTCTTGATCAGCAAAAGATTTGTACGAGAGCGCCTCTTGGAAAAGAGCCTGTTTTTCAGCAACTCCATACTGTGGCCCAAGAGCTCTCAATAAAGCTCCGTTTGCATTTAATGCAGGAATGTTTACGACATATATAACAAACAAACCAACGATAATAATGAGTGATCGTGCAATATTTGTATCTAAAGAAACTTTGGGAAGACTAAATCCTTTCTCTATACCTGCACTTGCATGAGCAAGGATGAAAATAAATAAGATGTAGCTTATAAGATTGTCGAATACGAAAAGATTATTAACGAAGTATGCTCCAAGCAAGGCAATAAATATTGTTTTTTCTTCTGCAGAAGATTTGCCTCTATAGATAAAATACAAGGCACTTCCAAATAACAACATATATGAGGCAAGTCCTAGGATTCCTCCTGCCACAAGCCAGTCCACAAATACATTGTGCGCTCTATCAAACCAAGGCTCTTGCGCATATAAACTTGGATCATAGTGCTTGCTAAATACAAGATTGAAATTTCCTTGACCCCACCCAATGATTGGCCGCTCTAGAAATCCTTTATAGGCAATGTTCCAAATCTTAAAGCGTGTCTCCCCTGCCTCAAGGGAAATACTTGCGATACGAGAAAGCACTGGACTGCCAGATACAACCTGAGAGCCCTTTAGAGAAACAAGTGCTCCAAAAGAAATCAGCACCAAAAACCCGAACCCTATTGCAGCTGCAACAATTCCTTTTCTTTTTTTGAAAAGACCGTACAGCAAAATAAACAACCCCATTCCTGCAACAAGACCAAGAAGAGCTCCTCGTGTTGCAGAGAAATAAATGAGCGCCATATTTAAAACAGCAACTCCTGCATACAAAAATTTATATACACGAGCATCTGTTTTCAAAAATAGAAGCAGTGCGAAGAAGAAATGCATCAAACTGTACACCGCAAGATATGTAGCGTTTCCAAAGTTGGCATCAAGACGAACACCTCCTTGGTGAATATCAGCTATTCCTAATACTTGGAATACTCCATGAATCCCCACCAATACTGAAACTCCCAACGAAACTTGCATCCACCTCTTCCACAAACCGTGTAGACCAAGTACTTTTTCAAACAAAATAAATGCACCAAATAAATGGATGAGTGTTATCCACCCTTCCATTCGTTCAAAGTTACTCCAAATACTTCTTGTAATGTTTGCTCCCAAAACATCCGCAAGAAGCATAACAGCAACAAAAAGACCAAAAAATGCCGTGATTGGAGTAATTTTGGGAACGTATCTCTTGTCAGTGAGAGCCAAAAGAGCAAGAGCAATCACCCCAACCTCAACTAAGATACGAAACACGAACGCTTTCCCAGTAATAAATGGGAAAAAGAGACCATCAAATACAAGAAGTGGAATAAATGGTAGCAAAAAGACAACACCGAGGAGAATTCGCTCTAGAAACTTTTGCATGAAAAAACTATACCATTGAAAGCAACTAACGTAGTATTGAAGCGTTAAATTGCTATACTGACATTACAAACAATCTTTATGCAGCAACGAATTACGAATCTGCTTCGATGGAGTGAGAAGTATACAAAAACTGACATGGTCTACCTTGCAAAGGGTGGTTTTTGGCTTTCTCTTGGATCTATTGCGTCTCACATTTCAGTCTTCATAATTGCCATAGCATTTGCAAACCTACTACCAAAAGAAGTATACGGAACATACAAGTACATAATTTCTGTTGCAACGATACTTTCCTTTTTCACACTCCAAGGAATGGCTGAGTCAATCATTCAATCGGTTGCGCGTGGATATGAGCAAACATTTATTCAGGCAACAAAAATGAAAGTGCGTTGGGGTCTTGTTGGAAGTTTCGTAGGACTTGGAATAGCAGCATACTATTTTGTAAATGAAAACATGATGCTTGCTACTGCTTTCCTTATAGTGGCAGCTTTTGTTCCTATATGGAATACATTTAATGTCTATAATTCACTTTTAGCTGGAAGAAGGCGCTTCGATATTTCCACAAAATACCACCTTGCAAGTCAACTTTTCATACTTATTGCAACAGTATCTGCACTTTTACTTACAGACAATCTTTTTATCCTTCTTATTGTATTCTTCTCATCATGGACAATGGTGCGCATCTTTTTCTATATTCGCACCTTAAAAAAGTATCCACTTAATAAAGAGGTTGATGTTGATGCTATTTCTTTTGGAAAGCACCTTACCCTCTCTCGAGCACCGTCTGCTATTGCTGAGCAACTTGACAAAGTACTGCTCTGGCATTTCCTTGGGCCAATTGCTGTTGCAACATACTTTTTTGCGCTGGCACCAGTTAAGGTGCTTGCAGAACCTCTAAAAAATGTAGCAGCATTGGCACTTCCAAAACTAAGCACAGCAGATGTGAATGGAGTAAAAAAGACACTTATAGGAAGAATTCTTTTGCTCTCTCTTTTCTTCATCCCCATCGTAGGGCTTTATATATACTTTGCGCCTTATGTATATGCATTAGTATTCCCTCAATACTTAGATGCTGTTTTGTACTCTCAACTTTTTGCACTTTCACTTTTACTTGCTCCAAAAATATTTATACGACAAACACTCGTTGCCAAGAAAAAAAAGAGGGAAATATACCAATTACAAACAATCGTGCCTTTGGTAAAAATAGGACTTCTATTGACTCTTTTGCCTCCATATGGGCTTCTTGGTGCAGTTGTTGCACTTTTACTTGTAGATATGACAAATTTTCTTTTGAACCTATACTTATTTAGAAAGATTTAAAATTTTTTTTGGAACATCTTCTATAGATATAATGTACTTTTTCATTACCTCATCTTCTCCCCAGGCATTCCATTTGTTTGCTACGCCAATAAACTCTGCACCAATTGCTTGCGCGAGTGCATAGTCGCTTCCCCCATCACCAATAACAACATATCTGTGATCATAACGGTCTTCTATTCTATTAAAATTTTCTAATTTTGTTCTTGGGTTACCAAATAGAGATGTAAAGTACGAATCAACACCAAAATACTTTGCTTGGAATATAAGATCTTCCTCTTTTGTGGCAGAAATAACATGCATAACAAAACCTTTTTTCTTCAAGGAGTCTATAACCTCTCTAATGCCAGGCATAAGATTTATTTTTGTCACTCCATCCTGAAGTACTTTTGAAAAACGCTCAGCTATCTCTCTCTGATATAAATCACTACTTTCAGGTGCTATTTTTGCAATAAGCTCATATCGATTGAGTGCCCTGCCTTCGGGTGTACTAAGAAGTGCAACCGCACGAGCAGCCTTCTTCTGATCTTCTCCGAACGTCTCCTCCCAAGCATCTTTCCACTTAAAAGCGTTCGAGTCTACAACAACGCCATCCCAATCAAAGATAATTACTGGTTTCATTATTTTTTAGCCAAAATTTTCTCTACCTCTTGTATGTGATGTTCGCGATCAACCTCAACCCACTCTGCGCCCTCAAGCTCAACACCCTGTACTATAAAGTTATTTGTGTAGAGGCGAATGGGGTGACTTGCTTCAGCTTCTTCAATTTTTGAAACAGGCAATTCTGCAAACCGCAAGAGTGCATCTCTTTTCCAAAGATAGAGCCCAAGTGTCCTATACCCTGTCTGTATTGGCTGCCTTGTTTGAAATAATAACTGTTTATTTGCAGCAACCACAACCTTAAGAACATCAGGTGACTCTGTTTGCTCTTTTGTTGCAGCCGCAAACGGTATTACAACATCTATATCAGGATTTTCTTTGAAAAGCTGAGCTGCCTGAGAAACAAAAGTATCAATGATTTCTGGAGTTACAAGAGGCTGATCTCCTTGCATTTCAAAAATGTATTCATCGTCAAGTTCTCTTGCAACTTCAGCAACTCTCTCTGATCCATTTGGGCAAGCATCGCTTGTTCTTACATAAGAAACACTTTGCATATCACAGTGCTCAAAAATCCTCTCATCATCAGTTGCAACAATTGCTGCACCTACATGCGTTGCTGCTACCGCATTATCATATACTCTGCAGATCATCGATTTTCCAGAAATATCTGCAAGGGGCTTCCCTTGGAAACGAAGAGATTCGTATCTAGCGGGAATAATACAGGTAAATTTTTCCGGAATGCTCATTGCGTGACGTGCTAGATTACAGTGATTATTTGAAGATTGGCTGATCTTTTTTCACTGACTCCTTTAGAGTAACTTCTTCTCCAAGCTCTCGTGCAGAATACTGGTTGTCTTCAAGAGGAATCGCAAAATAAAAATCTTCATCTAGAGATTCTTTTGTAAGTACATGCCCCTTCTCAAGATCTTTCTTTGCATACATTCCTCTTGAAACACTTTGAATATAGTCCCGTTCTTTCTGTGGAATATTTCGAGCTCCTTCTCCATCTCCAACCATCTCTTTTGCAAGAAGAAATGCTTTAAACCAGGTGTCTACTTGTTCAGGTAAAGAACAGTACTTGGAAACAGTAATTCCATCAGCATCAATATCAACATGTCGCTCAAAAGTACGTGCCCCTTTTGCATAGGCAATAGTTACAGAAGTAACCCAGTCATTGTACTCATGCGTTGAAAGTCCAATAACGTTATTTGGATATCGCTTCACAAGAAAATCAATCTGTGAGAGATGTAGATCACTATTTTCTGATGGATACAAAGATACACAGTGGTTTACCGCAAGGGGCACACCCTTCTTTTCAAAAAGCTCCACGATACGGTCCATATCCTCAATATCTGTTCCTCCATTTGAGACAGCAGTAGGAATTTTTGCCTCAAGAATCTTATCAATTAAGCTGACAGCTTTTGTGTCCTGACTTGCTATTTTAAGAACATCAATACCAAGCTCAACACATAGATCAACTGACTTCTCATCAAAAGGTGTTGCCATTGCAATAAGACCCCGTTTCTTTACCTCATTAACAAGCTGCTGTAGCTCATCTTTTGTAAGTTTTGTTGATAGTGTCTTTTTTACATACCGAGAATTTTTTCCTGGAGGTACGACAATCTCTGCAGCTCCTTTCTCAAGCTTATTTTCTTGCTGTGCAGAGTGCACAAAAGTATCAATGTCACGCAATTGCAGCTTAATTGCAGCATGTATACCATTTTTCTCAACAACATCTGCATGGTCGTTAATGATTTTAAGTCCCCGCTTTACATCTCCCCAGTGATTATTTGCTATTTCAAGGACAAATAGGTTTTTGAATATTTCACTTTTCATAATTACTCTATCATATAGGCAACTTTATTATTTGCAACAAACTGACTCGAAAACAATTTCCGCAAGCCGTTTTCCTGAGAAACCATCAAATGGGGCAACAAATGTCTTAATAACCTCTTTTCTTCCTTCTGCATCTTTTTTGGGATTTTCAAAATATGTATTTATGTTCTGTATTAATGCTTCTGAACTCTCTGGAGTAACCGCCCCTCCAGTTGCAACAAGTTTTTCATAGTGATCAAAATGATCATAGAGACGACCAACCTGCTCCCAGTAGGAAAGATGCTTACTTTTTGAGTCAAAATTGATACATATTGCTGGCGTATCAAACACCGCAGCATCAATTGAAAGCGTTGATGCAATATTTATCACTACATCAGCATGATACATAAGGTTAACAAAACGCTCAGCATCAGAAAAGAATACTTTCTCCTTATTTACAAATGTGGGATCAAGAGTGATGTGAGGTAAGGTATTTAATCCATACTCTTCAATAGAAAAGAGTGATGCAGGATGCGGCCTAAATATAACGTGCGCAGGTTCTTTGATCTCATTTTTCTCTATCGCATCATTTAAAATTTTAGGAAGTTCATCTTCACTGTAGTAAAAATCAGAACCACCAATAAACAGTATTTTTTTATCACTATCTATACCCAAAGCATCACAAAATACCTTACGTGGTACAAGATATTTTTTTGGATTTTTATATATATCGTAATGCGGAAGCCCCACAATCATTTTCTCGGGTTCAATAATATCAATGTGCTGAAACTTCTTTGCAGCTTCAATAAGCCATCTATTTTGGAAAATGAATATATCAGGAATAACTGCTAACAGGCCGTGATTATTTAGATTATCCCAGCTTCTTACCATTCCAACCACTTGTATGTTTCGTCTTTTTGCCTCAACTGCAACAAGCACATCAAATTCATTATCAATTAATGATGGTACAAAAATCGAATCGAAGTCTCCTTCATCAAATACTTTCTTGATCCCTTGTGGGGGCGTAATTTGCAATACAAGTGTGCGAATAAAAGATTGATACCAGCTAAATCTTGCAAACAATACTCCAATACCTGCCTTTACAATAGTTGCAACAAGACTTGCCTGCCCCCTTTTTAAAGCTCGCATTCGATACGTTGTAACACTGTGTGAATATACTCCTGTACGTACCAAAAAATTCACCACCTTCTCGTACAAACTTTTCTTTACGCGTGTAAAACCACGAACTGCCACATCTGCAGGAAGCTCCTCTCTAAAGTAATCAACCCGCTTTTCTTCTACAAGAAAAGTAATGGTATTTTTTTCTTTTTTATTACGCTTGTAAAACTCTAGCCAAAAATCTGTATCAATAATATTTCTACGAATGATATCTTTGGAAATAACGATGAGTATATTTTTCATATAATTATTCTTCTCTCACTGCAGTAATGATATAAGTCTTAAATCCATCAGGTTTTTCGGCATTAAGTCGAATTGTGTACATAAACCTGTTTTCTTCAAAAAACTTAATAATATTTGAGAGCATATTATCTTTAGCCTCAAAGGCAAAATGGTACTCCATAAGTATAGAGCGCACATGCTTTGAAGCAGCAGCTTTCTGTAGATCTCGGAAAAGAGGACCTTCAGAAAGTTGTATATCAATTTTTAACACATCGACTGGTTCATCAATAAATGTAGATAGTTTTTTCTTGGGCACAGAAACTTTTGTACCACCCCGCCGCTCTTCTACCGATGTTGTTGTTGCAAGCGACATTCCTTCTCGCACAAAAAGATCTATTTCTCCTTCTGTGTCAGAAAGTGCAACATCGTACACATATACATCCTTTAGACTATTTTCTTCAACATTCTTCTTTAAAAGTGCAACTACTAGCGGTGATGGTTCAAAAACTTTTATCTTTGCTTTTGGGTATAGATGTTTGAAATACAATACTGATAATCCAATATTTCCTCCGCAATCATAAATGGTTGGATTTTTGCTTTCCGAATAGAAGTAGTAGGGTTCATGCACAAAAATTTCTGTCACCAGCATTTCTAGTTCAGATATTGATTCAAAAAATACTCTATACTTTAAAAATCTTATTGATTCTATATGAAATAATCTTCCATCAAGGACATTTGCTGCAACAACTTTTGTATAGAAATAAAATAGAATTATTTTCTTTGAAAATGATAGGTGCTTCCCAGAGAAAATTCGCACCATGCTTCCAAGATATCGTTTTATTCTATGAGAAATATTTTTCATGATCTTTTCTTTGCAACAATCATAATATGAGAAAAACTCCGTGCATTCATATCAATAGCTCGTGTCACATTACTTATAAAAGAAATACTAAAGTTTGCACCTTCAAAGGCAGATATGATATCTGATAATTTATTTTCCCCACCTTCAAAGGCATGGTATTCCAGTATTACATGCTGCAACTTCTCTAGAGCATCTGTTTTTGCAAGCTCTTGCAGAACCTGACCTTCTGCGCCCTCGATATCCATTTTTAAGAAATCAACCTCTTTATCAATAAACGTAGAGAGCGGCACCACTTCCACGTCAACACATGCACTCATATCAGATTTTGTGTGGGCACTTTTCATACCTTCTGAAATAGTTGCGGCTCTTCGATCTCCACATATTTGTATAGTCCCAAAGCTTTCTCCAACTGCTTTTTTTATGATCACAACATTCTCTAGACTATTATTCTTTATATTTCTTTCTAAGATTTCGGCGTTCTCAGGTAATGCCTCAAATACAAAAACTTTTGCTTTTGGGTACAGATATTTGAAATACAATACTGATAATCCAATATTTCCTCCACAATCAATAATCAGTGGATGATTATTCTTGGCAACAAAATGGTACTCATCTTCCAAAAATACTTCCCGAAATGTCCAATAAAAATCTGAAAAGCTCTCGAAACTCACGGTAAAAGAAAGCATTTTCTGTTGCGTTATTTTTGCTACTCTTCCATCTAAAAACTTATTAATTCGAATATGTAAGTATGTAAAAAGAAATTCAAGTTTCTTCCTAATGTTTAAATGTGATTTAGAAAAAATTGTTCTTAAATCAGAATATAAGTCTGTGGTTTTTCTTATGGCATTCATAATAAAAAGATAGGTGTGGTGGCGCAAGCCTCCATATGCTCTTTCAAAGCATCTTACAGAAATACGCATTGAATAGCAAAAGAGGTGTCCATGCGGACACCTCTTAAGGTACTGAGTTGGAGACTTTATATCTCCAAAAGTGCATCTGCCATCTTGCGTGGCACCGCATCAGGGTCAGTAGATTCAGGAAGCGGCAGCCTCTTTTCAAGTACAGCAACCTCCCCACTCCTATAGGCCTGATCATACTTGAGGCGAACAAGTTCTCGCCTCAAGGAATGAGGAGACGTAAACCGCTTCGCAATCCCAGTAAGAACTGCTTCCGGGTGCGAACTCCCCATAATGCGAATATTTTCTTGATCCACAACATGGCCACCAAGCGCGAGCACTGGGATGCGCTGATATGCAGCCGAGAACGCAATGGACGTACCCGGATCAATCAGAACATCAACTCCTACAATTGCGTCGTCAGAAGGCATTTCTTCCTTTATAATCATACGGACCGACACATCTCCAGCATGAGCGATGAGCTCATCATACAAGCTAGAGTTTTGAAGCGCTGGATCACCAGGATGCGGTGAAAGCAACAGGTGCGTGTTCTTGAACCTGGAGCTTGCAAGTGCCTGCATGATTGAACTCCAGAGGAATGCATTCCCCATTGAGAATTTCATGCCTGCTGCCATGATCAGAAAATCTGAATCATTGTAGCCGAGCTGTTTGCGAATATCTGCACGCGTCCTGCTCGAGAAGGCACTTCTCTCACGAAGCATATTGCCGGTATGGAAACCTTTCGCCGAAGCGAACACTTCCTTAGTCGCCGCCGAGACATCAGTGGCGAGATACCCAAAGTAGAATGCAGCACCCTTTGCAAGGTCTGCAAACCATGGCCGAGCAAAACAATTATGCGCATCGCCGTAAAAACCGTACCGAATGCCAGCACTATTTGCAGCCTTTGCAAAACAAAGCTCTGGACCTGCGAGCACTTCAGACGAAGACATCCCGCAAAGCAATACGCTTGCACCAGAGAGAGCTTCACAGACCTCATCCGGCGTAACTTCTTTCAACTTTCCCATTCCAAGGAACGAGATTACTGTTACACCACGTGCCTTGAGCACGCGCTCAAGTACTGCGAACGTTTGCGAGGGACTGAAGTCCGTTGCAACTAAAACAGCCTTCATGGCTCCACTCCTTTTTCAATCTTCTCTGTTGTTACTATAACATATAGAAGTAGTTTAGTCAATATTCTCCAGAATACGCCTTGCCCTCTCTTCCCAGGTATGCTCTGTTATTCTTTTAAATGCAGCATCTGTTTTGTCTATATCAGAAGACAGCACTTCCTGCACCTTTGTTTTCAATGCATTCACATCATCTGGAGTGACAAGAAATAACTCTTCTTCTCCTCCAACTTCACGTACTGATGGTAAATCAGAGGCAATAATGGGTCGCTTACTTGCCATATATTCAAAAAGCTTCATTGGAGACGTATAGTATTTTGAAATCTTCTCTTTCGCAGTATTAGGAAGCACTAGTATATCCGCAGCCGCTTGCCAAATAAATACTTCCTTATGGGGGACATGCCCCATGATGTGTATATTTTTAAACTCTCTGTGCTTTTCCCGTATGCGCGCTACATCTTTCTTGGTGCCACCAATAAAATAGAAGGAGATATCTGGCAACCCCTTGGCAGCAGCAAGTAATGTATCTGTCCCTTTCCATGAATAGAAATGTCCTGTATACACAACAATACTCCCTTCAATAGGAAGTGACAATTTTTCTCGCGCTTCTTCCTTTTTCATATTGTATGGAATAGATGCAATATCAACAGCATTTAACTCCACAACAATACGCTTAGGCGACACCTCAAATGCCCGTACGAGCTCGTCTTTTTTCCATGTATTCGTTGCAATAATTTTATGAAGTAATGAAAATACAAACCTATAGAGCCACTTACTTTGCTCAGGAAAGTCATGGAGTTCATACACCACCTTGTATCGTGTAAATAGCACACAAAATAGTGCAGGAATAATTTCATTGGTGTACACAATCTTCTTCTCTGTTTTATCAAACAAAATAAAAAATAATGCACTTAGAGAAAATACAAAAAGGCTTAAACGAAATGCAAACACCTTAAGTGCACTCTTAAACAGATCAATAGTGAATAGATAGTGCACAGAAAAATTCTTCTCTACTTTGTAGTATTCAAAGGGGTCAACATTAACACCCTCTCTCTTTGGCACTAAAAGCTTTACTGACACTCCAACATTAGAAAATGCCTCAGCACCCCTTGCCGCAAAGATGCCATGTGCTTTTT
>CESG01066299.1_pt1 | contig 24225 bp, 18 predicted proteins | sample 531121 | NCBI WGS metagenome assembly CESG01 (sample SAMEA2621287, study PRJEB7988) | marine metagenome | biome: marine biome (ENVO:00000447); feature: mesopelagic zone (ENVO:00000213); material: "saline water (ENVO:00002010), including plankton (ENVO:xxxxxxxx)" | depth 800 m
TTTATTTTATGCTGCATTTCCTCAATTTCGTTATGTTCGTTTTCATCCATGTCTCCCAGCTCTTTTTGAATCGCTTTCATTTGCTCATTCAAGTAATATTCTCGCTGGCTTTTTTCCATCTGGCGTTTCACTCGTCCACGGATACGCTTTTCGACCTGAAGCAAATCAATCTCAACTTCCATTGATGCAACCAAAAACTCCAAACGCTCCGTCACATCCTGTAACTCAAGCACATTCTGTTTGTCAGGCAATTTCAACATCATATGTGCTGCTATAGTATCAGCGAGTCGATCAGCGTTATTGATGGTTTCAAGCGAACTAAGAATTTCAGCAGGGATCTTTTTATTCAGCTTAACGTAGCTTTCGAACTGGGCGATGGCCGTACGACACAATATATCCAGCTCAGCATCACTATCACTTTGAGCAGAACTGGGCTGGACATCAGCTTTCAGGTATTCGGCTGAATCGTCGAAGGACTCAACCTGGCCACGCAGCTCCCCTTCAACTAATACCTTCACCGTGCCATCTGGAAGGCGCAACATCTGTAATATGGTTGCAATAGTCCCTACATGATAGAGACCAGATACCTCAGGATCGTCATCCGTCGCATTGTGCTGTGCTACTAACATTACTCGCTTGTCAGAAGACATGGCCGTCTGTAATGCTTCAATGGACTTTTTCCTACCAACAAATAAAGGGATCACCATGTAGGGCAAAACGACAACGTCGCGCAAAGGAATGACAGGCAGCTCAATGACAGTACTTTCTAATTCGTTCATGTTAATACTCTTAAACTCGATTTCGTAAGGCCCCGGGTGGCTTTACCCTATGTCTATTTCTTATGTTGGGCAAATTAGAGATAAATTCAAGTAAACAAGATATTTTAGGCACAAAAAAAGGCGGTCGCACCGCCTTTCTGGTTAAAATTACCGCACTATTTATCCTGATACGGCGCTTTATTCTGATACGGCTTTAGACTGAGTTTCTTTCTGCTCATAGATTAGAAGTGGCTCGGAATCCCCGTTAATTACGGCCTCATCTATTACCACTTTCGACACGTCTTTGGTCGAAGGTAAATCATACATAATATCCAAGAGCACGTTTTCCATTATCGAACGCAAACCGCGAGCCCCGGTTTTTCTTTCCATTGCTTTTTTAGCAACGGCGAGAAGCGCATCTTCGCGAAACTCCAAGCTCACATCTTCCATTTGAAATAGATGAGCATACTGCTTGGTTAGTGCATTTTTGGGTTCTTTAAGTATTTCTACCAAGGCTTTTTCATCCAGCTCTTCGAGTGTCGCAACCATTGGCAGTCGACCAACGAACTCAGGGATAAGGCCATATTTAACCAAATCGTCAGGCTCAACATCGTGAAGCAATTGCGACAATGTACGCGACTCATCACTGGTCTTTACTTCGGCAGAAAATCCGATACCACCTTTTTCCGAGCGATCACGAATGATCTTATCTAATCCGGCAAAAGCACCACCGCACACGAACAAAATATTGGCCGTATTAACCTGCAAGAACTCTTGTTGCGGGTGTTTACGCCCACCTTGCGGTGGAACGGATGCTACCGTTCCCTCAATCAACTTGAGCAAGGCCTGCTGAACCCCCTCACCTGACACATCTCGTGTAATGGAAGGATTATCCGACTTACGTGAAATTTTATCTATTTCATCAATGTAAACAATGCCGTGCTGTGCCTTGTCAACATCGTAGTCACAAGCTTGTAGGAGTTTCTGAATGATATTTTCTACATCTTCCCCCACGTAACCGGCTTCAGTTAGTGTAGTGGCATCTGCGATTGTGAAAGGAACATTCAATAAACGCGCTAAAGTTTGAGCCAATAGAGTTTTACCACTACCGGTTGGACCAATCAGCAAGATATTACTTTTGCCGATTTCAACATCGTCGCTGTTAAACTTTCCCTCTAAGGCATTCAGACGCTTATAGTGGTTATATACAGCTACCGCCAATACTTTTTTGGCTCGCGACTGGCCTATAACATATTGATCAAGAATTTTACTGATTTCCTGTGGCGTCGGGAGCTTACCACCGCGATCGCGCTTATCAGACTCTTGAATTTCTTCTTTGATAATATCGTTGCATAGCTCGACGCACTCATCACAGATAAAAACGGAAGGCCCCGCGATCAGTTTGCGTACTTCATGCTGGCTCTTGCCGCAAAATGAGCAATACAATAATTTGTTTCCGTCGTCACCGTGATTACGACTATCAGACATTAAAATCACCTCGTTGAGCAGAACCCTCTGCTCTTAGTATAGTACACCTAGCCCTAGTATATAGGTTACCGTTACACTATCTCAATGCCAAGTTTTTATGCTGTGTTTCTGTTTTCCAGCACTTCGTCAATCAAGCCATACTCTTTGGCTTCAATGGCATTTTTGAAGTTATCTCGATCAGTATCAACCGCAATTTCATCTAATGGCTTTCCGGTATGCTTTGCCATAATCTTATTCAGGCGCTCTTTGATCGTTAGAATTTCACGCGCATGGATCTCAAAATCGCTGGCCTGGCCCTGGAAGCCGCCTAAAGGCTGATGAATCATGACACGAGAGTGCGGTAAGCAATAGCGTTTGCCTTCCGCGCCGCCGCATAGGAGCAAAGCCCCCATGCTTGCCGCCTGCCCAATACACAATGTACTTACATCAGGTTTAATAAACTGCATGGTGTCATAAATAGATAGCCCTGCAGTCACTGAGCCGCCTGGAGAATTAATATATAAGTGGATATCTTTATCCGGATTCTCAGACTCAAGGAATAATAGCTGCGCAACCACCAAGTTGGCCATATGGTCTTCAACCGGCCCAACCAGGAATATAACGCGCTCCTTGAGCAGCCTGGAATAGATATCAAACGAACGCTCTCCGCGTGCAGTTTGCTCAATAACCATAGGGATTAACGCATCCATAACGGTAGACTTCTCGGCCATATCACCCCACTTACTATCAATTGTCATAAACCATTCTCCCAAATAGCAAACGGCAAGGGGTAAACCTTGCCGTTTGCAAAAACCGCTTAACTTTTTTCAGCTATTTACTGAGCATTGCGATTCATTGCTTCATCAAAGCTTATTTGCTTTTCAGAAATAGTAGCTTGCTCAAGCACTAAGTCAACCACTTGATCCTCTAAAGCCAAGGATTGGATGTTTTCTAAGCGAGAATTGTCTTCGTAGTACCAGTTTACAATTTCTTCTGGGTTCTCATACGACTGAGCGATATTATCGATCAATGAGCGAACGCGATCGGCATCAGCAGTCAGCTCATTAGAAGCGATGATTTCGCGTACAACTAATCCCATGCGTACACGCTTCTCCGCCTCAGCTTTAAACATCTCATCAGGCAACTGAGGAACCTTGCTAGGATCAATATTACGGCCTTGAGTGAATCTGGCTACAGCTTCTTTACGCAAACGCTCAATTTCGTCTGTAACTAAAGCACTTGGAATATCAATAGGATTCTTATCCAGGATTGCATCCAATACAGCCCCTTTAGTGCGAGCTTTTAAAGCTTGCTCCAATTCACGCTCCATATTTTTACGAATATCGCTTTTAAGCGCGTCGACACCACCTTCAGTAATGCCAAACTTTTCAGCAAAAGCATCATCAACTTCTGGAAGCTGTGGTTGATTAACTTTATGCACCTTTATATCAAAGGTTGCGGGCTTTCCAGCCAGCTCATTGACGTGATAGTCTTCAGGAAAACTTACTTCGATAACTTTTTCTTCGCCAGCTTTCATACCAATAACGCCGTCTTCGAAACCAGGTATCATCCCGCCAGCGCCAATTTCTAGCGGAAAGTTACTAGACTCTCCACCTTGAAATGCTTCGCCATCAATTTTTCCTAGAAAATCGATGATCGCTTGATCGCCACTTTCTATCGCCTTATCGGCTTCTACCCACTCACGCTGCTGTTTACGCAATGTATCAAGCATATTGTCTACATCGGCATCCTGTACTTCAGAAGCGCTCTTCTCGATGCTAATATCACCAAGCCCCTGCACTTCAACTTCAGGGTAAACTTCGAATGAGGCGATGAATTCGATATCCTGACCTTCTTCGCCCTTAACTGACTCGATAGTTGGGCCGCCAGCAGGATTAATTTTTTCCTTAACAATCGCATCGTAAAAGCCACGACGGATTGCTTCATTCAATACTTCTTCGCGTACTGCTGCCCCGAAGCGACCTTTAATTATACTTAAAGGTACTTTACCTGGACGAAAACCATCGATCCGGCGAGTGCGAGCTAATTGACGCAAACGGTTAGTGATCTCTTTTTCAACGTCTGCTCCAGGCAGCCCAACAGTCATTCGGCGCTCTAAGCCGGAAGTTGTTTCGATAGAAACTTGCATGTGATTACCTCAAAACCCGTAAAATGTTCGTGGCAAATTTTTACATCGTGTAAAAAATAAGTAAACAGGCGTGCAATGTTTGACTAGCGGATAACATGAAGAGGAAGACTACCGCCGATCAACTACGCACACCTTGTTTACGGTACGTACAGGCGGCAAAGCCTGTGGGAAATATCCAGGGAGGACGAGGCCACCTTCCAAAGCTGCCTATATAATGATTAGGAACAGCGTGAAAATGGGGTGGACGATGGGACTTGAACCCACGACAACCGGGATCACAACCCGGGGCTCTACCAACTGAGCTACGCCCACCATTGAACGCTATTTTGGCGCGCCCGGCAGGGCTCGAACCTGCTACCCTCGGTTTAGAAGACCGATGCTCTATCCAAATGAGCTACGGGCGCAAATCTCGGCCAACAAATAAAATGGTCGGGGAAGAGGGATTCGAACCCCCGACATCCTGCACCCAAAGCAGGCGCGCTACCAGACTGCGCTATTCCCCGATGTCCAACTGGGGGGCAATATTAATGGCATAAATTGAGGACGTCAAATATTTCTTTAATTTTTTTTGAAAAAGCTCAGCTACAAATACCAGCCGAGCCAAACGGATAAACTTCTTGGACTAGAATAAGAGGCATGCGAAAATACCGCGCTTACTTGGTAACCTGTTCGATAGTGGTAGAGATGGCAGCACAAATTATTGATGGTAAGGGCATCGCAGCCCAGATTAAAAATGATATTCAAGCACAGGTCTCTTCAATCGTGGCGAAAGGACAACGGCCCCCCGGCTTGGCAGTCATCCTGGTAGGAAACAATCCTGCGTCTGAAGTCTATGTACGAAATAAGAAGAATGCCTGTGAACAGGTCGGCTTCAAGTCTGATAGCTACCACCTCCCTAACGAAACCTGTCAGGAAGAACTAGCATCGTTGATCGACAGGTTGAATGAAGATGAAAGCATTGACGGCATTCTGCTCCAACTGCCGCTACCTGAACACCTTGACTCCGAGCCGTTGTTGTTGCGAATCTCCCCCGACAAAGATGTTGATGGCTTTCATCCGTATAATATAGGGTTACTCGCCCAGCGCCAGCCAGGGCTTCGGCCGTGTACACCCTACGGTGTCGTTAAGCTGATCCAATCAACTGGTCAAACCATTCTAGGGAAAGAATGCGTTATCGTCGGAGCATCCAATATTGTAGGACGGCCAATGGGACTGGAGTTGCTACTGGAAGGGGCAACTGTTACAACCACCCACCGATTTACCGAAGATTTAGCCTTTCATGTTAAGCGTGCCGACATACTCATTGTTGCTGTGGGTCGGCCCGGTATTGTACAGGGCGAATGGATTAAGCCCGGTGCAATTGTCATTGATGTTGGTATTAATAGATTGGAATCAGGAAAACTGGTCGGCGACGTCGAATTCGGCAGTGCCAGCGAACGAGCTGGTTTTATCACACCAGTACCAGGGGGGGTTGGCCCCATGACAATTGCCATGCTGCTACATAACACACTTGATGCGTATAGCCAGGCTGGCAAGTAGCAGAGCAAGACTAAACTTGGCTCTACCTCGAATAAAAGCAACCGCAACCTCATACAACACAACAAGTACACACAACTAGCAGAGGATCTCCTATGAAAAAACTGATATCAGCGCTTATTCTGACCATGATGTCATCTATTACTTTGGCTGCCCAACCGGTCGCTACGATGGAAACGAACCTTGGCAATATAGAAATCGAGCTCGCTCAGGATAAAGCGCCAGTGACAGTCAAAAACTTTATCGAGTATGCCCAATCTGGCTTCTATAACAATACGGTTTTTCACCGTGTGATAGCCGGATTCATGGCGCAAGGAGGTGGCTATGATACCAAGTTGCAGAAAAAGTCGACCAAAGCTCCTATCGTAAATGAATCTTCGAATGGCCTAAAAAACGACCGCGCAACGATTGCGATGGCTAGAACGAGCAATCCGAATTCAGCAACCAGCCAGTTTTTTATTAATTTTCGCGATAACGATAGCTTAAATTTTGGTGGTCCCTATGGGGGCTATGCCGTTTTTGGAAAAGTGATTAAAGGTATGGACGTGGTTGATAAAATGGCAACTATTCGTACTGGCCCTGGCGGACAGTTCCGTTCAGATGTCCCGACTCAACCAATCATTATCAAGAAAGTGACAATTAGCCAGCCAGAACAGGCCAAACCCGTCGCTGAAAGCGGAGAGACAAAATGAGCCTCGTTCGCTTTAAAACCAACTTTGGCGATATCTGTATCGAATTATTCAGTGCCGAAGCTCCAAAAACTGTAGCTAACTTCCTTAACTATTGCGAAAGCGGCTTCTATGACGGCACCATTTTCCATCGAGTGATCGACAACTTCGTTATTCAAGGTGGTGGACATACTGAAGATATGGAGCGCAAAACTCCAGGCGATCCCATCGACAACGAAGCCAATAATGGTTTAAGCAATACACGCGGAACGCTATGTATGGCGCGAACGCCTCACCCCCACTCCGCTACCTCACAATTTTTCATCAACGTAGCAGATAACAAGAACCTCGATTTCGTCAGTGAATCAATGGAAGGCTGGGGTTACTGTGTATTTGGCAAAGTTGTTGAAGGTATGGATGTTGTAGACCAAATCAAGTCAGTGCCAACCAGTTATAAAAATGGTATGCAGGATGTTCCGGTAGAAAATATCGTGATAGATAAAGTGGAGATGGTGGACTAGTTATGACGACCCTATTTATTTCAGACCTACACCTGCAGCCAGAAAGACCTGATGTAATCCAAGCCTTCAATCAATTTCTTACCAAAATCGCGCCCCAAGCGAGCAACCTCTATATTTTAGGCGACTTTTTCGAGTTTTGGATTGGTGATGATTTCGTTAATCCACTCAGTGAAGGTATCGCTCAGGCACTCAACGCATTATCATCTTCTGGTGTTAAAATCTATTTCATGGCGGGAAATAGAGACTTTTTAATTGGACAGGACTATCTGAAAAAAGCTGGTGCAGAGCTGCTGGAAGACCCGACCGTTATCAATTTATATGGAACAAAAACGCTACTACTGCACGGCGACACGCTGTGCACCGAGGACAAGGCTTACCAAGCTTTCAGAGCCCAAGTACGCAACCCAATGTTCCAACAACAGTTCTTGGCTAAAACAGTCGAAGAGCGCATTGCTTATGCCAAGCAGGCTCGCTCAGAAAGCGCCCAACATACACAGTCGGCATCGGAATATATCATGGATGTCACCCCCGAAGAGGTAACACGCCAACTAGAAGCCCATGCAGTTTTGCAGCTTATTCATGGCCATACCCACAGATCCAAAATTCATCAGCACCCAACGCAAAATGGTGAAGCGACACGTATTGTATTGGGTGATTGGAATACACAAACTAGCTATTTGCGTGTTGATGCAACTGGCTACGAGCTTATCAATAAACCACTGGCTGATGGCTTCTAATCAGACATCACCGGGCCACTGTGAAAACGAAACTCAGTATCGGGGCTTGAAATAAGCTCCGCTTCTACTTGCCGAAAGCTCTCAACCCGATCGTCAATCGGCTCACTCGAAAAAGACTGAGCTAGACCAAGATAGTCAGTGAAATGGCGCGATTCCGACTTTAATAGCGACATATAGAAGTCCTGCAGCTCTTTATCTAAAAAAGGGGCTAACTTGGCAAAACGCTCACAGGAACGAGCCTCAATAAAGGCCCCAATGATCAGCGTATCAACCAGAGTTGCTGGTTCATAGGTACGTATATGCTTGTGTAACTTGCCAGCATAGCGAGCAGGCGAAAGATGACAATAAGCGATGTCGCGCTTTTCCATAATAACCAGCACTTGTTCAAAATGGCGTAGCTCCTCCCGCGCTAAACGTGACAGCTTATGCAACATCGTATTGTTGTCTACATAACGGTACATTAGCTTCATTGCAGTGCTCGCTGCTTTTTTCTCACAGTGAGCGTGATCAATCAGCAATAGATCCTGATTTGCCAACGCATTTCGAATCCACTGCTCCGGAGTTTCATTCGCTAAAAATTTTTTTACTTCTGATATATCCATGGGCTACCTATGCGAGAAATGCTCGGCTATACTTTTTGTCATAGAGAGATTTACCAAACGACATATGCCAAGCATTAATACGAGTAATAATTCGAGTAATAATACGGGTGTTCATTCGGGGGCCTTTTTACCACGATCACCCAAAGAAATAAACTGGCCACAAGGGGACTCAGTGACCGTCGATTTTAGCCGCTACAAAACACTTATCATTGACGACATTCAATGTTATCGCTTTGCTCTTAAACGAATTATGGAAGAGCTTGGCGCTACTGATATCGACTTAGCTTCCAACGGACCCAAGGCGATAGAGATGATGGCGGCACATAACTATGATCTGGTACTTAGCGATTATAACCTTGGTATAGGTCAAAGTGGTCAACAAATTCTGGAAGAAGCTCGCCATTGCGGCTATGCAGGATACTCAACGGTCTATGTCATGATTACCGCAGAGAACGAAATTCATATGGTGATGAGTGCCATTGAGTATCGTCCAGATAGCTATATTGCTAAACCATTCAACACGCACTTCCTACGCCACCGCTTAAGCGGCGTGATAGAGCGAAAACGACGTTTTAATGAAATATCGGTAGCCGTTGATCAAAAAGACTATGATTTCGCATTAACCCAGATAGGACAAATCGAAGTTTTTGACAATGGCGATAAAATGGAGCTGGCCAAGCTAGAAACCGCAGCCTATATGGGCATGGGAGACTACCTCAACGCGGCGAAAGTATTTCGCGATCTTCTAAAAGAAAAGTTTAGCCCTTGGGCCATGCTGGGCTTGGGACGCTGTCATTTCTACCGAGCAAACTACAACAAAGCGCTCGACGCTTTCAAAGCGATCATTGACCGCCAACCAATGTGCGTCGAGGCCAATGACTGGGCAGCCAGAACTCTGGTCGAAATGGAAGAGCCTGAGCAGGCTATCAATATGCTGCTCAAAGCAGTAGAGGTTTCGCCCCGCCACATATTGCGACAACAAGCACTGGCAAAACTCAGTATCCAAGAAGGCGATTATGAGCACGCCGAAAAGGCTTCCAAGCAAGCCATAAAAATGGGCCGTCATTCCTGCTTTCAAAGTGCAGAAGATTTCATCACCTATGCTCGGGTTTTGATAAAAAAAGCCAGTACTGGTCGTGGTAATATTGCAGCGGCTAAAGAAGCCATGGATGTATTGAAGGAAGTTCGCCCACTTGCCAAGAAAGATCCAGAAACAAAAATCCGTTTGGCTGCTATGAAACTGATGGCGGACAATGCGTTAGGCAACGTGGCCCACATGCCATCAGAATTGGAGCACATTCGGGATATGATCGAAGATTTACCTGACGATGCTTCAGACGATGAAATCTGCACCATGACCCGAGATTTTGTTGACGATGGCCAGGATCGTTTTGGAATGGTGCTGGTTAAAGGCATCATCCACCGCTTTTCGGATAACATGAATGATATCGTACAGGAGCTGCATGATATTTTTGATGGTACTAACTACGAGCAAGAGTTTTGTACCATCGTCAAGGAAGAGCAAGAGAAACTCTCAGATGAGAACCAACGCGGCATGGAGCTGTATCACATCGGTAAATATGAACAGGCGATGGAGAGCTTTAGCGCGGCCTTACAGCTGTTACCTGACAGTATACCCATAGGACTAAACTACCTGCAATGTGTCGTTGTATATCTCGAGCAGGATCTGGAAAACGAGCCGCTATGCCGGTTTGGCTATCAGCTCCAGCAATACATTGCTGACATGATAGAATACCAACAAGTACACTTTGAGCGCTTCCCTCACCTACGCAAACGCATGCGAAATTTAGCAAGGAAATATAAGAAAAGCTGGAATAAGTTTGGGCTAAATATCGCCTAAGCCCAAAGATAAACCCAATACCGGCAAGCTGCAATTCGTCACAGCTCGCCGGGGACTTGCGTTAAGCTCGTGTGATTTTGTGCTCCTTCAGGCGCCTCCAATAAACGCTCAACTCGCTGTGCACAACTTTTCTTAATACAATCAAACCAATAATGTTACTAAATGCCATCGCGAAGAAAAGCGCATCTGACATGTTAAGCACGGCTCCCAGCGAAGCAGAACAGCCTATAATGGTGAACGAGCAAAATATCATTTTATAAACCAGTTCGGACATAGCCGTTTCACCAAGAAGGTATGTCCAGGCTTTCCTGCCATAATACGACCATGCAATCATGGTCGAGAACGCAAAAAGGATTGCCGCCAAGGCCAATACATTTGGAAACCAAGAAATCACACTGGCAAAAGCCGCTGAGGTCAGGCTGATACCTTCTATACCATTACCCGCATCATAAGCACCTGATATAATGATGACTAGCGCCGTTACCGTGCAAATAACAACCGTATCAATAAACGGCTCAAGAACCGCAACCATCCCCTCACTAACAGGTTCTGACGTTCTTACCGCCGAGTGAGCAATGGATGCCGAACCAATGCCCGCTTCATTCGAAAATGCGGCTCGCTGGAAGCCCTGGATTAATACGCCCACAAAACCACCGGCAATACCTTCCGGAGCAAAAGCGCCGGATATAATCTGCCCAAACGCATCTGGAATATGAGTGTAATGCATGCCTATGATAATCAAGCCACAAATAAGATAGAGTACAGCCATAAAAGGAACGATTTTTTCTGTTACCTTAGCGATACTTCTTATCCCGCCAATAATAACCAGAGCAACCCCGGCAGCCAGGATCAACCCGAATAGCCAGCCTTTGTCATAAAAGAAGCTCGCCTCTCCGCCAGTCACACCAACAAACTGCTTAAACGCCTGGTTTGCCTGATACATGTTACCGCCACCCAGAGCACCACCAATACAGCTTACAGCAAAAATCGCAGCAATGACTTTACCTATGGGTCCGAGGCCCATTTCAGCAAATCCTTTACTGATATAGTACATAGGTCCACCGGAAACTCGCCCATCCTCATATTCATTCCTATATTTTACCCCAAGGGTACACTCTGCAAATTTTGATGACATTCCCAAGAATCCGGCCAAAATCATCCAAAATGTGGCTCCCGGACCACCAACAGATATGGCAGCCGCCACCCCACCAATATTTCCAAGACCAACAGTACCAGATAGCGCTGTGGCCAAAGCCTGAAAGTGACTTACTTCACCTTTTTGCGTTGGATCGGCATACTTACCGCGCACTAAATCAAGAGCATGCTTGAATCCCCGAAAGTTAATAAAGTTTAGGTAAAAGGTAAAAAATACTGCACAGCCGACGAGGGATATAAGAACAAAGGGTATGCCGCCAAAAATAGGGACTTTGAAAAACACCACCGTAAAGAGGAAATCAGATACAGGGTTTAGCGCTTCGTTGATGACATCATCAATACTTTGTGCAAAAGCAGGGATGGAAACCAACGCTAACATAAAGGTGATAAGGTAACGAAATACCATGGTGAGCGACCTCTCTATCATAATTATTCCTTTCCCCTTGAGCAGAGGCATAAATGAGTTATAAAAGCTTTCTATAGAACGCAGTGCAATAAGTCAAGTCATCACTCAGGATAATTTGCCAAATGGAAGGAAGAAAGCGGGATTATGGGTATAAGAGAGGGGGAATTAACAGGCACTTTTAACGACTTTGCTTCGCAAGTATATCTTCAAAAGTGCCTTAAGGAGTTTTGGCCTTAATTTTTAGCCAAGCTAGACTTAGGCTTATTCATATCAACGAAATCAAACAAGATTCTAGCCGCCTCATCAACAAATGGATCGGGCTTTTCTTCTTCTTCATTCGCTGCTTGCTCTGCTACGTCCTCACTGTCTTGCTCTTCTTCCACTGCCTGAAAATCTTCAAGAGACGCATAGGGTTTAAGCCCTTCAAGCTTTCGACGATAGTTTTCACGCTCCAAGCGCCTTACGTCATCGTCATTTCGCAACTTTTTACGTTGCTCCATATTAAGTGATAGTGGCGCATTTTTGCGCGCTTTCAATGCATCGATATCTTCGATAATAAACTGAAACTCTTGATCACCTTCGATTCGATCCTCATGCTGTTTAAGCAAGGACTGGGCAGCTACACTGAGATCCCCTACAGGGCGATAAGTGAGCTTGCGCATGTGATCCCATGGCATAGCATAATCAAGCGCGCTTTCACCATACTCATCCTGAGCATAGAACGAAGGAAACTCAATGTCTGGAATTACCCCTTTATTTTGGGTTGAACCACCGTTTATGCGGTAGAATTTGGCAGTGGTAAACTTAACTTGGCCAAACGGTTTCTGTGCCTGAGCATAATTATTTAAGTCTTCAATGGTTTGAACAGTCCCTTTACCAAAAGTCGGACTCCCAACCACTATACCTCGCCCATAATCTTGGATAGCGGCGGCAAAAATCTCCGAAGCCGAAGCACTAAAACCGTTTACCAAAACCACGAGAGGCCCATTGTAAAACACCCCTTTATCTGTATCGTACTCAACTTGAACACGACCGCTAGCACCACGGATCTGCACCACAGGCCCCTTATCGATAAACAATCCGGTTAAGGCGCTGGCTTCAGATAAAGCGCCACCGCCATTATTGCGTAGATCAATAATCAAACCTTCAATATTCTGTTCCTTCAGCTCGCTGATCAGTTTTTTCACATCATGAGTAACCGAGCGATAATCACTGCTCGATTGCGAGCGCGCTGCAAAATTACGATAGAACTTGGGGATATCAATAACCCCCACCGAGCGAGACTTACCATCCACATCCAACTCAATCAGCTTGGATTTTGCCGCCTGCTCTTCCAGTTTAACCTGATCACGGACGATGGCGACAATTTTAGTTTTACCCGCAGCGCCAGCCTTTGCGCCCAAAATTTCTAATCTAACTGTCGAACCTTTTTTACCACGAATAAGGTCAACCACATCATCGAGACGCCACCCGATGACATCAACCATTTCGTCACTACCTTGAGCAACACCAACAATTTTATCACCGGGATGAAGTTGCTTGGTTTTTGAGGCTGGGCCACCAGGAACAAGTTTAACAATCTTAGTATGTTCATCTTCGATATTAAGAACAGCACCAATGCCTTCTAAAGACAGCTTCATATCGATATTGAAGTTTTCATAATTTCGAGGAGAGAAGTAATTGGTATGCGGATCGAGCGTTTTAGCAAAGGCATTCATGTATTCCTGGAATACATCTTCGCTGTGAGTCTGTTCCATTCGTTTAATTGCGCGCTGATATCTCTTGCGCAATACGTCTTTCGCCTCGTCTTCCTCCTTTCCTGCCAGTAACAAGTTAAGCAAGTCTGACTTGACCTTTTTGCGCCAAAAGGCTTCCAATTCATGCTCAGATCCAGCCCAAGCCACACCGTCTCTATCCAGCTGTATGCTCTCATCTTTAGTAAAATCGAACTTGGTATCTAGCAAATCAATTGCGTAAGCATAACGACCTAGCCAACGGTGACGAAAGATCTCATAAATGTTATAGGCGAGCGACAAATCACCGCGGATAAGAAAGTCATCAAAGCTTTTTTGATACTGCTGGTAGGGTTCGACATTTTTCGCACTAAAAAATATACGATTGGGATCAAGAATTTTGAAGTAGTGCTCTAGCACTCGGGCAGACAGTGCATCATCCAATGCTACACCAGAGTCTTTTTCTTGCATAATGTAATGGTATTTAGCCAATATAGATGTAACAAGACGGCTGGCTTTGGCATGCTGTTCTTCCGGCGCCAAATCATCCAGTTGGGCAGGAAGGCTGGATAACTTCGCCCCAGCTGCGTAGCAGGACAAAGTAAGCAACGACATAAATCCGACAATAGCAGCTAGCGCCAGACTCTTTGTACCTTTCATTCTCATAAATAGACCTTTATTTCTTTTACTTTCAACCCAGCCAACGCTGGATGCTCTTTGCCATAACTAGAGCTTCGACCCCGATTACTATAGCCAAGTTCGTTTATCCAGGTCAAACAATTGCTTTCTATCACGAACGCAGCCCAATACCCTTGTTCAATAAATAAAGATTAAATCCTGTCAGTAAAACGATAAACCCACCAATCAAACCAAGCGCGGTAACCACATCGATATCCGAAATACCCAGAAATCCATAGCGAAACGCGTTGATCATATAGAGTATGGGGTTAGCTAGACTAACCTTTTGCCAAAATTCGGGGATGAGATTTATCGAATAAAACACGCCACCAAGATAGGTCAAGGGTGTCAGGACAAAGGTAGGAATAATCGATATGTCATCAAACTTTTTAGCAAAAATAGCATTAATCATCCCACCTAAGGAAAATAATATCGCGGTTAAAACCACGACGAGAACAATGATTCCTAGATGATGTATTTCCATATCGGTAAAAAACAAGGAAACAACCGTAACCAGTAAACCGACCAGAATGCCACGAGTTACTCCACCAGCCACATAAGCCATTAAGATGAATCCATTCGGTACTGGTGCGACCAGCAGCTCTTCAACGTGACGCTGAAACTTCGAGCTGAAGAAAGATGAAGCAACATTAGCATACGAGTTTGTAATGACAGACATCATGATAAGGCCAGGAACGATGTAATCCATGTAATTAAATCCGCCCATGTCTCCTATGCGCTTGCCAATCAAACTGCCAAACACCACGAAATACAAACTCATCGTGATAGCCGGGGGAACAAGGGTCTGCACCCAGATTCGCATGAAGCGCACGACTTCTTTTCGATAAATACTGCCAGCGGCAATCCAGTTATAGCGATTAAACATGCTCGCCTCCTACCTTAACTCCTGGGACAGGTTGTCCGACCAACCGAACAAATAGTTCTTCGAGACGATTCGCCTTATTTCGCATACTCTTCACATGAATATCATTAGCGCTGAATTGAACAAACAGTTGATTTAAATCGTCTTCGCGTCGCACATCGACTTCCAGGGTATGGTCATTGACGTAACGATGCTGAACGCCATCCAACTTGGGGTAATAGACTGCAACGGGATCAATATCAAAAACAAAGGTCTCTGAGTCCAGCTCTGCCAGCAAGGCCTTTGTCGAAGTATTCTGAATAATGTCGCCATTATCGATGATAGCAATATTGCGGCATAGCGATTCAGCCTCTTCCAGATAATGCGTTGTTAGGATAATCGTCGTACCCTGCTGATTAATTTCTTCAAGAACCCCCCAAAGGCTGCGGCGTAATTCAATATCAACACCGGCCGTCGGTTCATCCAGGATTAGCAACTTTGGGTCGTGCGCCAGGGCTCTGGCAATCATTAATCGCCGTTTCATTCCACCAGATAAAAACCTGGAGCGCTCATTGCGCTTGTCCCACAATCCAAGTTTTTGCAAATAGTACTCTGCTCGCTCCTGGGCTTTTTTACGCGGAACGCCATAATAACCAGCCTGGCTAACAACGATATCAATCGCCTTTTCGAACAGGTTGAAATTAAACTCTTGCGGCACCAAACCAATGCATCGCTTAGCTTCACTAAGTGACTTGTCGATATCATGTTCAAAAACCGATACCGTTCCGCCTGTTTTGGTCACCAGAGAAGTGATAATTCCGATGGTTGTTGATTTTCCCGCCCCATTCGGTCCAAGCAAACCAAAGAAATCCCCCTGCTTTACTTGTAAATCAATACCATTTAATGCCTCAAACCCATTCTTATAGGTCTTTTTCAGGCCTTTAATATCCAACGCTAACATAGCTACCCTTTCACTATTCACCGGGAAATTTGGAAAACATTAACTTTCGCCATCCGCTCCTTGCGACCCCGAATATCCCCAAGGTTCAACAAGGCGTTGCTCGATGTTTAAATGATCTAGAATACGCGCCACAACGAAGTCAATCAAAGCACTAATACCATCGGGCTTTTGATAAAAGCCTGGAGCAGCAGGCATAATAGTCGCCCCAAGTTGAGATAGTTTTAGCATGTTTTCTAAATGCAACGAAGACAGCGGCATCTCACGAGGCACCAAAATCAGCTGACCGCGTTCTTTTAATATGACATCAGCAGCGCGTTCCAACAACGCATCGCTGGTACCTTGAGCAATGCGGGCTAAGGTTCCCATGCTACACGGACAAATCACCATTTGCCTCGGAGCAGACGAGCCACTGGCAACCGGCGAGAACCACTGCTCTTTACCTAACAGGTGTAGCCGCTCTGGCTGACCACCCAAATGCTTTGCCAGAGTTTCTGCTTGCTGTTGACGATTTCCAGAAAGCACCATATCGGTTTCTGTTGCCATCACCACTTTTGCTGGATTCGAAAGCAACAGGTAAACATCTTTTTGGGCATGCAAAAGTTGCTGAAGCAAACGCAGTGCGTATGGTGCTCCTGAAGCTCCAGTTATTGCAAGGGTGATGGCATCGCTATTAGACATCACTGGCTAGCTCCGCTCACCAATCTTTTAACCAATCGCTCATGCAGCCCACCAAAACTACCGTTGCTCATAATAATGATTTCAGCAGCCTTATCTCTCTGAAGCATCAGCATGTCAAGAATACTATCTATAGATGAATGAATGGATACAGGGAGCGAAGACTTCTCTGCCGCTTGCTCAAGATCCCAGTCTAACTCTGGCGGCTGATACAATATAACCTCGTTTGCCTCATCGAAACTAGCTAGCAGCGTGTCCTGATGGATACCCATTTTCATGGTATTGGAACGTGGTTCCATTACCGCAATAATCGTCTTATTACCCACTTTGGCTCTAAGGCCAGCCAATGTTGTTGCAATCGCTGTTGGATGATGGGCGAAGTCGTCATAGATATTCAGTTGTTGGTAGCTCAGTTTTAGTTCCATCCGCCTCGCGACATTCTTGAAATACGCTAAGGCCGCCAAGCCATGCTCTACGGGCACACCGGCGTGTCGCGCTGCAGCCACTGCTGCTAGAGCATTGAGTATATTATGCTCCCCAATCAGCTCCCATTGCACCTCACCAACTATTTGGCCCTTCAAAAACACGTTAAAGTGCGAACCATCTTCAGTTTTTTTCTGATACCACCAATCACCGGTAGGCCCAATCGACTCGGTATTCGACCAGCACCCCTGATTCAACACACGCTGAATATTGGCATCCTGCTCAGGGTAAATAATTAACCCCTGCTCTGGTACAGTGCGTACTAGGTGATGAAACTGGGTAATTATGGCATCAATATCGGGAAAAATATCGGCATGATCATATTCCAAATTATTTAAAATCAGGGTTCGTGGATGGTAATGAACAAATTTAGAGCGCTTATCAAAAAACGCCGTGTCGTACTCATCTGCCTCGACTACAAAAAACGGCTGTTCACCCAAACGAGCTGACTGGCCGAAGTTAGCTGGAACCCCACCAATTAAGAAACCGGGAGCCAATTTGGCATATTCCAGTATCCAGGCCACCATCGAAGAGGTGGTGGTCTTGCCGTGGGTTCCGGCTATTCCCAAAACCCAGCGCTGTTGTAATACATGCTCACTTAACCACTGCGGGCCCGATACGTAGCGCTCGTTACGGTTGAGAATGCGTTCTACCGCCGGGTTTCCGCGTGACATAGCGTTACCAATGACCCAAGTATCTGGTTGCTCCGCACTCAACTCAAACCCTTGGTATAGCGGAATGCCTGCCTGCTCCAGCTGCGTACTCATCGGTGGATAGACATTTTGGTCGCTTCCAGAAACCTCATAACCAGAGGCTTTGGCCAGCTGGGCAATGCCGCCCATAAATGTACCGCAAACTCCCAGAATATGAATAGATTGAGTCATAATGAAAATTACGCCAGTACGTGATGATTATTGAAATGAGAAAAGGAGTCTATCAGCAGCGGTGAAGCCTGTCACCGCTGCATAACGAAAAACACTGTTTCAGTGAAACGGTTACCGCCTAGAACGTTTAGGTTTAGGCTTAGAACTGTTTAGGCTCAGAACAAGTCAGGGATACTCAAGTAGCGCTCACCTGTATCATAGCTAAAGATCAATACGGTACTGCCTGCGGGAATTTCACTTTCTTTGGCTTTGACCGCAGCAAGGGAAGCACCCGACGATATACCAATAAAAATGCCTTCTTCTTTAGCACAGCGACGCGTCATTTCAAACGAATCTTCTTCGCTAACCTGAATAGCACCATCGAGAGCCTCGGTGTTTAATACCTTAGGAATAAAGCCTGCTCCAATGCCTTGCAAGCGATGCAAACCTTTTTCACCACCGCTGATAACAGGTGACTTTTCAGGCTCAACGGCAAACACCTTCAACTGTGACCACTCGGCCTTTAACACCTCAGCGCACCCAGTGATGTGGCCACCGGTACCAACGCCAGTAATAAGATAATCGAGCCCTTCGGGAAAATCGTTGAGTATTTCCTGGGCGGTTGTTTCTCTATGTACCTGAACATTTGCAGAGTTCTCGAACTGTTGTGGCATCCAGGCGTTAGCGTTTTGATTCACTATTTCCTGAGCCTTTTCAATGGCTCCGCCCATACCCTTTTCCTTCGGAGTCAGTTCGAGCTCGGCGCCCAACGCTTTCATATAGTTTCTGCGTTCAACTGACATCGATTCAGGCATACACAAGATCAGTTTGTAGCCTTTGACTGCAGCCGCTTGAGCCAACCCAATGCCGGTATTTCCAGAGGTTGGCTCAACGATCAAAGTATCACTATTTATTATGCCTGCTTTCTCTGCCGCCTCGATCATTGCCAGCCCGATGCGATCTTTAATACTTCCTCCAGGATTGAAACGCTCTACTTTCATCCAGACGTTAATATCATCACGGAACAGTTTGTTAATGCGAACATGGGGAGTATTGCCTATTGTTTCTAAAATATTATCGAATTTCATTGAAATATCCTTTTAGGTTGCCCATCAGAAGGGAGAGACCGAACGATTGAAGCTAAAGGATAGGCGAGAGAGGCAAAGATGTCGACTTGCAGTGCGACATCTTTGGTAAGAAGAGAATAGCTAAGGTAATAGCATGAACGCTCATATCTCATCCAATACCGTCAAGTAGCTGGAAATTTCTTGCGCAAAACGCCGTAAAATCATCCATGATGGCTCAGCTGCTGCATCCATGCAGCAGATGTTTGCTCCAGAAACATCCAGCTACTTGACGATAGTGGACGGTAGCTGTTCATGATCTTGCTCTGGGTATAGATTAAATTTCGAGGCTGACGGCTGCAGAATAGTCGCTGACAAACCCGTGTTTATCTACGGTAGCAACTTCGACACTATAGAGCCCTTCAACCAAGCCGCTAAGAACGGTTTCACGCGCCGACCCGTCGGTGATACTTACAACCCGTTGCACATTGCTGTCATGATTGGTATATCGAACCAAAAAGCCACCAAGCTGTTCTTCGGTCATAGCTGCACCGCTTTGACGCTCAAGCACGGCATCCCAAGACAGTGCTATCTGACCTTGAATCAACTCGCCTGTTGAAGAGTCTGACTCCGTTTGGTTTAGTCCTGGATCGTCAGAGCAAATGCGCCAATTAGTATCGGCAACCGTCGCAATGCGCTTGGAGCTGCCAATAGAGCCTTCGCCCATGATATATAACCAGTTTTCACCGGTTTGACGATTGCGCCACACAACATCATCGACTCCATCACCATTGGTGTCTTGTAGCGATGCAATGGTCCAGTCCATATTGGCCACATCCGCCAGTCGATAGCTAACTGCGACATGGCCATTATTCATCATATATACCCACAGGGTTCCCGTGTTCGTATTGCGCCACAAGATATCTTGCTGACCGTCTCCATTAAAGTCGCCCAAGCTGACCATCGACCACTCTAAACCAACGCGATTCAAACCATAACTTTGGCTAATGTTGGCACCATCTAGCAGGTAAACCCATACATCCTGTGTTGCGCTATTGCGCCACAATACATCGGCTCGGCCATCACCAGACAGGTCTCCAATTGATTCTACAGCCCACTCAGCTGCAACCTGCTTAACAATACTCTTGGCTGAAATAACCGTTGCACCTTGCATCATATGAACATAAAGCTGTCCGGTTGTCTGGTGTTGCCAAAATACATCATCGGTACCGTCCGCGTTAGCATCACCAAAACCTACAATATCCCATTCGCTAGGCACTACGCCTGGTGACCGTGAAACCAGCGTCGATTCGCCATCTAGTAAATAGATCCAATTCGTTCCATTCTGGTGACGCCAAAACAAGTCCGTCTTACCATCGCCATTAAAGTCACTGCGTCCAACAAGACGCCATTCTGTTGAAACTTTATTTAGCGGATAACTGGAAACTATGAAGTCGGCATTTACTTCATAACTCCAATTGTCTCCGGTCGCCATCTGACGCCAAACCAGCTGGTCATATGCTGGCGGGGTCTCTTCGGAGCATGTGGTAACACCCTCAGCCAAACGGCAAGCATAGGCTGAAGTCGCTGTTGCCATCAGAGCTAAAAACGCTCCGACATATTTCACTGTTTTTAAATCCCCAATCATTTTATGCGCCTTGTTTTTATATTTTCGAATGTAGATAACAATTGTTATATAGTGTAGTCGCATACTTCCATACAAAACGTGAAGACCATCACAGGACAAGGTTTGCAATGCAATATATTCACGCGCGACTGGTACGATATCTATCCATTATCGAAAAAATCGGGAATCGGTTACCTCATCCAACAGCCATTTTTATTTTTCTGGCTGCTATTATGGTGCCATTGTCCGAGTTGATCAATCAGTTCGGCATAGAGGCTCAACACCCTGTGTCAGGAGAACTATTAAGGCCGCGCTCTCTAGCTAGCGCTGAAGGACTTTCATTCATCCTGACTCAAACTATAGCTAACTTTACTCACTTTGCACCATTGGGGTCAGTACTTATTGCAATGTTGGGCTTAGGTATTGCCGAAAAAAGCGGCTTACTCTCGGCTTTACTGAGCCGACTTGTCAAAGCCACTCCAGCGCGATTGTTAGCCTTTGTTGTTATATTTGCCGGTATTTTATCCAATCTCGCAGTCGATGCTGGTTATGTTGTTCTTATCCCCTTAGCTGGCTCATTATATCTTGCGGCGGGTCGCAATCCTTTAGCAGGCATTGGGCTGGCTTTCGCAGGCGTCTCGGCCGGCTTTAGCGCTAACCTGATAGCAGGGCCATTTGACGCGATCATGGCAGGTCTAAGCCAGACAGCGGCACAAATTATCGACAATCAATACACTATAAATCTGACGTTCAATTATTATTTTATGGCAGCCTCCACGCTATTAATTGCGTTCACCGGCAGTCTGGTGAATGCGAAGTGGGTCGAACCCTACCTTGGAGAACATCAAAGTAAGGAACACAAACAATCGCAGGATACCCTTGATAATCATCCAGGGCTGATTTATGCAGCAATAGCATTTGTCGCTGCTGTATTGTTGCTGGCCTGTGGGCTAATACCTGAAGAAGGCTTTCTCCGCGAACCGCAAACCAATGGAATATTAAGTGCCGATGTTATTAGAGGTTCTGTGGTAGTCATAAGCCTCATAGCAGCCTTGTGTGGCCTTGCCTATGGCTGGGGTGCGCGCACCATCACAACCTCCCATCAACTGGTTGAGGCAATGGAAGATGCGATGAAAAGCATGAGTGGCTACATCGTGCTGATGTTTTTTGCTGCTCAGTTTGTTGCCTACTTTAACTGGACACAACTTGGACCAATATTCGCCATCAGCGGAGCAGACTCTTTACGTGAGACCGGCCTATCTCCACTATTGTTACTGCTATTGTTCATGGCGTTTAGTGCGCTGCTAAACCTATTTATCGGAAGTGCCAGTGCAAAATGGGCAATTCTCGCACCGGTTTTTATTCCTCTGTTTATGCTGCTTGGAATGCCGCCAGAGGCAACAACGGCAGCCTATCGCGTCGCGGACAGTGTAACGAACATCATTACACCACTAATGCCCTATTTTGGCGTTGTTCTAATATTTGTTCGCCAATATCAACCCAATGCCGGTTTAGGTACGCTAGCGGCGATGATGTTTCCCTATGCTGTGGCTTTGGGGCTGGTATGGGCGTTATTTTTCAGCCTATGGTTTTTACTCTCTCTGCCTTTTGGTTTTTAAGTATATTCAACACTCAGCTCCCATTGTTTGAAAACTGGTCTAAACTCAATGTAACCGGCGGCAAACCTCGATCGAAAACATCGATTTAAATGGCATTGTCGCCGGTAATTACGAGAGCCGGGAGAAAAAATAACAATGCGGTTTAAGTTCAAATGGTGGAGAGGTTTTTCGTGGCATAACGCGATCGGGCTATTGCTCGCTTCAGCCCTGGTTGCCAGCCTCGGCTATATAACGGTCGACAATATTCAAGCTCAGCAATTGCGCCAACATGCAGAGCGCGGTGCCATGATGGCATCACATGCCTTGGCTCGGATCGTTGGACAGGTCACCCAGACCGGCTCGAAGAAAAAGCAACAAGAGTCGCTGATGCTGTTGATAGACGACTGGACCCTGCGCCATTTTGAAGTCGACTCCGTTCGCATCGTTGATCAACCTAGAAAGCGCTTAATACTCTCCACCAGCATTGAAGATTTAAATATCGGCAAGACACCGAGAAAACTGCGGAAAGAAGAAAAATGGCTATACGACCTTGGGAATGAGTTACGAACTGGCTATGACTTCAATCTGGCCCGAGGAATCCCGACCACCCACGAAATTGACTACTTAAAAGATGGCTTGGTACGCATATCTTTTCCATCCTTCCATACGAAAAATGGCAAGCGAAAGTATGCTGGATATGTTCAACTGCAATCTTATTTAAATCTGCAGAGCAGAGAGCTACCGCAAATGCCTTTCTGGCTTTTAGCGATCCTCCCTACCCTTCTTTTTATCATATTTAGCCAAACGCCATTTTTTTCCAGGGAAACGAACAATAAGCCTGCTTCGCGCTTTGTCCTCGGCCCTTTTATATTAGGTGCGATATTACTCGCAACAGGGATTGGTTTGTACGCGACCAAAAGCCTCACAACCTATAATGCTGAATACCGCACGCTCACATTGGATATAGCGGATAGCTGGTATAGTCAAACTCAAGAAGTAAAACAGCTACAAAACCTTCTAAACTTGCAGAAAGAAATAGCCTTTGACGAGGAAGGGCTGCCACTGCTTTATATCATGCAAAGGGCTTACACCCAACGTCACTCTTCAATAGTCGATCCCATCGTCGACAACTATCTGGAACTCGGCGATACAGTCATCGAAGAAATAGAAAAATCCGATAGACGTCAGGTTCAAAAGTGGCTGACACTATCAGTCGCTGGAGCAATTATCATATTTGTCTTTTTTAGTTCAGGCTATGCGTCCAGAAGTTGGACCGTTTTTAAAAAACACATTACAGCCTACACCTACATCATGCCAGCGATGGTAGGTATGACAGTACTGGTATTCTTCCCGGTCATATATGGAATAACCCTGTCCCTAACTGAACAAAATATCTACAATCAAAGCAGTGACCTACTCGATATATGGGTCGGCTTTCGCAACTACGTAGAAATCTTGTCGGATATCGATATTTTTATCCAAACAGAAGACGGGGTTTCCACCAATTACGACAGCTTCTATTGGACGCTCTTCATCACAGTCATGTGGACCATTTCAAATGTATTTATTGGTGTCACCTTAGGGATGGTTCTTGCCTTAATTCTTAACACTCCAGGCTTAAAATGTGCCTATATTTATCGCGTTCTGTTAGTGCTACCTTGGGCGATCCCCAACTACATTACGGCACTGACTTGGCACGGATTATTCCATCAGCAGTTTGGCGCGATAAACCAGGTTGTGCAGATGTTTGGTGGCCAACCGATCGCATGGTATGACACCGTATTTACCTCTTTTCTCACTGGAGTCGCGGCCAATGGCTGG